>JAEEGL012231539.1_pt1 | contig 24740 bp, 17 predicted proteins | sample 9134231 | NCBI WGS metagenome assembly JAEEGL01 (sample SAMN16246548, study PRJNA631951) | gut metagenome | biome: gut microbiome; feature: rumen; material: fiber-attached | host: Bos | place: Iran: Karaj | collected 2018-10
AAAGGACCTTCTTGTAGGCCTCGAACTGATAATCCTCGGTGGGATAATCGTCGCAGTTGAGATAGAGGAACTCGCTGCGGAACAATCCGATGCCGCCGCCGTCGTTTTCAAGCACGGCGTGAACGTCCTCGGGATTGCCGATGTTGCAGTAGACGCGTATCTCCTGCCCGTCCTTCGAGACGTTGGGCTGGCCCTTGAGCTGGGCGAGCAGCTCCTGCCGCTTGATGATCTCGGCGCGCTTTTTCATCAGCCGCGCGCGGGTGTCGTCGTCGGCGTCCAGCACGACGGCGCCGGTGCCGCCGTCGACGATCACTTCCCTGCCCGCGTATTCGGCTTTGAGCTGATCGCCTACGCCGATGATCGCGGGGATGCCCATCGTACGGGCCAGGATCGCCGTATGGCTCGAGCCCGAGCCGCCGGAGGTGACGAAGCCGAGGATCTTGGACTTGTCGAGCTGCACGGTCTCGCTCGGCGCGAGATCGTCCGCGGCGAGGATGACGGGAACGTCGGAGTCGATGCCGCCCTGCACGACGCCGAGCAGGATGCCCACGATACGGCCGGAGATATCCTTGACGTCCGCCGCGCGGGCCTTGAAGTAATCGTCGTCCATCGCGGCGAAGGCGTCGGCCTGGAAGGCGCCCGCGTCGGTCACGGCCGCCTCGGCGTTCATGCCGGACTCCTTGATGAAGCCCTCGATGGCTTCCTCATAGTCGAGGTCCTCGCACATCATCTGATGGGTCTCAAAGAGCATGGCCGCCTCGTCGCCGGCCTCTGCCCTCGCCTTTTCGGCCAGGACGCCGAGCTGCTCGATCGCCTTGGCCTGCGCGGCCTTGAAGCGCTCCCACTCGGCCTCGCGGTCGGATACCTCATAGCGTCTGAGCGTGGCGTCGGCGCGCTGATAAAAGTAAAGCGGTCCCAGGGCAACGCCCGTCGAAACGCCTTTTCCCTGAATAGAGATCATTCGATACTTCTCCTTTCGGATATGTGGTAATACGGCGATACGGCTGTCGCTCCGCGATCAGCCGTATCGCTTTTTGCGCCGTGTCAGAGATTGGCCTTGAAGAAGGCTTCGATCGCGGCGGCGACCGCTTCCTCGTCTCCGCCCTCGACGGTGACCTTCACGGTGTCTCCCTGCTTGATGCCCATCTGCATGAGCGCCATGAGCTTGAGCGCGTTGACGGCCTTGCCGCCCTTTTCGATCGTGACGGCGGAGCCGGCGTAGCCCTTGATCTCCTTGACCAGCAGGCCGGCGGGACGGGCGTGGATGCCGACGGGGTCGGTGATGACGTACTCAAAGGATTTCATGATTATACCTCCGATAAATTATTGATCATTTCAGACCGCACTCGACGCCCTCAAGGTCGTCGGAGTTGGTGAGCAGCATGACGACGGTGTCGTTGTATCCGGCCTTCTTGATGGCCTCGCGGTCGAAGGCGAGCAGCTTCTGCCCCGCCTTGACCTCGGCGCCATCCTCGACGAAGGCGGTAAAGCCCTCGCCCTGCATGTTGACGGTGTTGACGCCGACATGGATCAGCACCTCCATGCCGTCCTTTTCCAGCGTGACCGCGTGCCTGGTGTCGAAAACGGAGGTCACGGTGCCGTCAAAGGGCGCGAGCACTATCCCCTCGTCCGGGACGACGCCGACGCCGTCGCCGAGGATGCCCATGGCGAAGGTGTCGTCGGGGATCTCTTCACGAGCGATGACCGTGCCCTTGCAGGGCTGCAGCATCTCGCCCGCCGCGCAGCGGACCACGGAGGGCATCGGCTCGGCCGCCGGAGCTTCAAGCTCTGCGGGGGTCTCTTCCTTCCTGGCGGGAGCGTCCTCCTTCCAGATGAACCAGGTCAGAGCGAAAGCGACGCCGGAGGCGATCAGCAGCTCGACGAGGTAGAGCGGGACGTTGTTGACGGCGGGGATGGCGGGGATGCCGGTCACGCCGTAAACAGGCGCGCCGAGCCCGAACAGCGCGCCGAAGAGCGCTCCTACCGCGCCGCCGGCCATACCGCAGAGGAAGGGCTTCATGAATCGGAAGTTGATGCCGAAGATCGCAGGCTCGGTGATGCCCAGGGAGGCGGAGAGCGACGAGGGCAGCGCCACGGATTTGGTCTTCTGGTTATGTACCTTGAGCGCAACGGCAAAGCAGGCGCCGAATTGCGCAAAGTTCGCGGCGGAGGCGATGGGCATCCAGGTGTTCAGCCCTGTCTGCGCGATCATGCCGGCCTCGATGACGTTGTACATGTGGTGCAGGCCCATGACGACCGTCCAGGGATAGATCGCGCCCATGACGAGCGAGCCGAACAACGAACTTGCCAGCCATTTGGCTCCGGCGAGCACCCAGTTTTCGAGAACGGAGAAGATCGGTCCGATGATCGTGAAGGTCACGAACGCGGTGACGAGCACGGTGCACAGCGGGGTGACGAAGAGGTCGATCATCTCGGGCACTTTTTTATGCAGCCACTTCTCGATCGTTGACATGAGAAGAACCGCCAATATGACCGGGATGACGTGACCCTGATAGCCCACCTGTTGGACGTTGAAGAAGAACAGCTGCCAGGCGGGTATCTCGCCGGCGGCGTAGCTGCCGACGGTCCAGGCGTTGATCAGCGCGGGATGGACCATCATCAGGCCGATGACCGCGCCGAGGAAGATGTTGCCGCCGAACACGCGGGCAGAGGAGATCGCGACGAGGACGGGCAGCAGGGCGAAGGCCGTATTGGCGACCAGGTCGAGGAAGGAATACCAGTCGCTGCTGCCGAAGGCGGGCCAGAACTTCGGGATCGCCTCGACAAGACCCATCATCAGACCGGAGGCCACAATGGCGGGCAGGATCGGGACGAAAACGTCGCCCGGGGTCTTCAGGATCTTTTTCCACAGCGGCATGCGGGAGGCCGCTGCGGCCTTGACGTCCGCCTTGCTTGCGGCCGTGAGACCGGTGACGGCGAGAAACTCGTCATAGACCTTGTTTACGGTGCCGGTGCCGATGATCAGCTGGAGCTGGCCGTTGGAGTCGAACAGGCCCTTGACGCCCTCCACTTCCTCCAGGGCCTTGACGTCGATCTTGCTGTTGTCCGCGATCACGAGACGCAATCGGGTGGCACAGTGTGCCGCGCTAATGATGTTCTCTTTTCCGCCGAGATGGGAAAAGATCTCCTCAGCACATTTACGGTAATCGAGTGCCATGATAAAAACTCCTTTATCCATTTAGCGGCCGTCCAACGGAGGGCGGCCGCTTATTGATTACAGTATACTATATTGAGGGGACAAAGGCAACGAAAAGCGCCGCCGAAAAGGTAAAAAAATGCGTTCAGTTTTTGTCGTTTTCCACCAAACCGAGCTCGCGGAAAGCCCAGGCGAGACCGTCATCCTCCACGGCAGGACAGACGAGATCGCTCTTTTTTTTCAATGCGGGGCTGCCGTTAGCCATGCAGACGCCAACGCCGACGGTCTCGATCATCTCGGCGTCGTTCATGCTGTCGCCGAAGCCGACTGTGTCCTCCAGCGGGATTCCCAGCGCCTCCGCCACGCGGCGGACGCCGCTGCCCTTGTCGAACTTGCGGTTGATAAGCTCTCCGTTGATGCAGTTCGCCGCCGCCAGGTCCTGGATCAGGAAATAGAAATCGCGGTTGAGTTTTTCAATGGCGGGGGCAAGCTGCTCGGCCTTGGCGCACATGAAAACGATCTTATAGATCGGCCTGCCGTCGTAGGTCGAGATCGGCCGGATATTGAGATCTCGCTCGATCGCCTCGCGCCAGCGCATCAGCTCGCTGTTGCCGCCGGAGACCTGCTTGAGGAACTCGCCCATCCCCTCGTCACAGTAGCTGGCGTCCCGGGCCTCGATCGTGCGGAAAACGCCGTTTTCCTTAAAAAGGCGCATGGCCAGATCGCGCTGCTTTTCGGTCATCGGATAATCGAAGAGCACCTCGCCGTCCAGCTCGACGTAGCCGCCGCCGATGGCGACCGCGCCGTCGAAGCCGTAGCTGAGCACGGGCGCGAGCATATCCGGGTTGCGGCCCGTGCAGAGCAGGACCTTGTGTCCCCTTGCGCGCGCTTCGCGGATGACCTCCAGCGCGCTCTCGGGCGGCTCGTTGCAGCCCGCCTTCGTCAGCGTGCCGTCGATGTCGAGAAAGATCAGCTTTCTGCGCGTCCCGGCATCCTTTTTCGTAAAATCGCAGAGCAGCCAGCGGAAGCCGCCGGGCGCGAGGACGACGTCGCGCTTGTTGATGACCATTCCGGTCAGCAGGTCGTAGAGCTCCCCTTCCTCATTCCAGAGCGTCGTGTGCTTTTCGCTGTCGGAGAAGTTGAAAAGCGCGATCAGCTTTTCGCCCTCGAAATAGCGTCCGACGCCGAGGATGCTCTGGTCCCAGATGTTCAGCGTCCAGATGTCCGCGTCGGGGTCGAAGGCGCGGTGCTCGGCGCGCAGCTTTTCCAGCCTGCGCAGCGAGGTGAAGAGATGCCCCTCCGGCGTGGTCCCCTCGCGGCGCTTTCCGGCGGCGCTCCAGTTCATCCTTCCGCGGTGCAGATAGCGGCTGTCCGCGCTTTTCTCCGGGTCGTCGTGATAGCTGTAGTCGTTCTCCTGCGCGATCTCGTCTCCGCTGTAGAGAACGGGGATCCCGCTGAGCGTGAACATATAGGCGTGCAGCGTCACGTCCCGGCGCAGCGCGAGGGCAAGCTTTTCCTCATCCCGCTCAAAGCGCGCGGCCTCGATCCCGCAGAGGGAGGCCGTCGTGCCGCACAGACGCGCGTCGCCGAGCCGGGGATCGTCGTTGTACAACTCTCCCCGCGCGGGGCTGCCGGGCCATTTGCCGGTCAGATAGTCGTTGAGATATTTCTTGTGCGGCGTCTCCTCGATCCCGAACCATCTGAGATAAGCGTAATCGAGGCCCCAGCCGACGTCGTCGTGACAGCGCAGATAATTCAGAAAGCCGTATTCCTTCGGCAGCGAAAAGACCTGGTCGAGCTGATTGCGCAGCAGGCGCACGTCCTTCGTCGCGACCGTGTGCCAGGTGCTGGCCATCGTCGTGACGTTATAGAGCAGATGGCATTCCGGCTTCTCGACCGTGCCGAAGTAGGGCACGACCTTGGCCGGCTCCATGACGACCTCGCCGAGCAGGAGGGTGCCCGGGCAGACGATCTCGCAGACGATGCGCATCATGCGCACGAGCTTGTGTACCTGCGGCAGATTGCGGCAATTCGTGCCGAGCTCCTTCCATATGTACGGCACCGCGTCGAGACGGATCACGTCGATGCCCCGGTTGCAGAGGAAAAGCATGTTTTCCGTCATGTCTCTGAACACGGCGGGATTGGCATAGTTAAGGTCCCACTGATAGGGGTAGAAGGTCGTCATGACGACCTTGCCCGCCTCCTCGCACCAGGTGAAGTTGCCGGGCGCGGTCGTGGGGAACACCTGCGGTACGAGCGCCTCATACTGCTGCGGGACCGTCCAGTCGTCGAAAAAGAAATAACGGTCCTGGTATTCCTTCTCACCCGCGCGTGCGCGGCGCGCCCACTCGTGATCCTCGCTGGTGTGGTTCATCACGAAATCGAGACAGAGAGACATCCCCTGTTTATGGCAGTCCTGCGCGAGCGAGGACAGATCCTCCATCGTTCCGAGCTCCGGCTGGACCCTGCGGAAATCCGCGACGGCATAACCTCCGTCGCTGCGCCCCCTCGGGCTGTCCAGCAGGGGCATGAGGTGAAGATAGTTCACGCCGCAGTCACGGATATAGTTCAGCTTTTTCCGCACGCCGTTGAGATCGCCGGCAAAGGCGGAGACATACATCTGCATGCCGAGCACCCCGCGCTTCTTGTACCAGTCGGGCTCCGCCATACGCGCCGCGTCGAGCGCGCGCAGCTCCTCGCTGCGCTCCGTCCAGGCGCGGTAGAGCATCTCCCGGAAGAGATCAAAGTCCGTCTGGTGAGGATAAAGCTCCAAAAAAAGCGCTTTCAGCTCCGTTTCATGCAGATCATAGCGCGCCGTAAACGCCTTGTCCCACGCTTTCTTCTTCATGGTCTGCCCCTCTCCGTTCAAAGGTTTTGTCCATCATTTTGATTATAGGGGAAAACCGCCCGTATTGCAAGCAATACGCCTGTTTTTTCCTCAAAAAGCTCTCGCCCTTCCGTGGGAGAAACAGGGTGTTGAAATCACGGCGGGACTATGATAAAATAAGAAATCCGGGCACAGGAAAAAGCCCGATAAGCAAAAATCCGGCAGATCCCCCATGCCGGTGAAACGGAGAAACCATGCTGAAACGAAAAAAATGGAGACCGATCGCTCTTTCGATCTTTTTTGTCCTCCTTTTCGCCGCCGCGGTTTTCTTTTACTTCCTGCTCAAGCTGGACATCCTCCCGCTGAAGTATCTGATCCCGGTCGTGGCGGTCATTGCGCTGCTCGTGTGTCTGGTCGGCGTGCTGCTGTTTTACCGCATGCGCAAAAAGCGCAGCCAGGGCCGCCGCATCCGCCGCATCGTCGGCGTCGTGCTTTCCGCGATCTTCACGATCGCGCTGCTCTTCGGCGCTGTCTTTCTCAAGCGTCTGGATGATACCAAAAACGCCGTGATCGCCCAGCCCGACGATACGCCGCGTTCGATCGTCGGCGTCTATGTCAAGTCCGACGACCCCGCGGCGAAGCTCACCGACACGGCGGAATACCGATACGGCGTGCTGGCCGGGCTCGGCGTTGAAAAGCTGCACGGCAACTTTGCGCTGGGCAAGATCAACGAGAGCATCGGCACGGCGGTCGACGCCTATTCCTTCTCCAGCATTACCGACGCCGCCGACGCTCTGCGCAACGGGAACATCCAGGCCCTGGCCGTCAGCAAGAGCTTTCTGACGCTGCTCAAGGAGACGGAGGACTACGCCTCCTTCTCCGATGAGATCCGCATGATCGACGAGATCGCCGTACCGCAGTCTGCGACGCTGGAAAACACGCCGATCCTTGTCGAGGATTCGCCTGACGCCACTCCCCCTCCCACTCCGGAGCCGACGCCCGAGCCGACGCCTGAGCCGATCAAATACGGTGAGGACCGGCCGCTTGTGTTCTATCTCAGCGGCATGGATAAAAACGGACGTGAGATCGTATATAACGCCCATGCCGACGTCAACATCCTGATGGCGATCAATCCCACGACCAAGCAGGTGCTCATGGTCACCACGCCGCGTGATTCCTTTGTCACGAATTTTGCGCTCGGCGGCGGCGACAAGCTGACGCACTGCGCCTATCAGGGCGTTCCCAACTCGATCAAGGCGCTGGAGTATCTTTACGGCACGCACGTCGACAACTACTGCCGAGTCAACTTCACCGGCTTCAGAGAGTTTGTAAATCTGATCGGCGGCATCACGGTCGACAACCCCAAGGCCTTCAAGACCGACCGCAATAACGGCAACTACTATTTTGAAGAGGGCGTGCTGACCCTCAACGGCCACCAGGCCCTGTGCTACGCACGCGAGCGTCATGCTTTCGGCGACGGCGATCTTGCCCGCGGCAGGAACCAGGCACGCGTCCTTACCGCGATCCTCAACAAGATCAGAAGCGACAGCGGCACGATCCTGCTGAACTATTCCGAGATCCTCGATGCTCTGGCCGGCACCTTTGAGACGGATCTGTCTTCTTCCCAGATCTCCGACCTTGCCAAGGTCGCGCTGAAAAACCTGAACGACTGGGATATCAGATCCTACAGCACCTTCGGCGGCAGCGGCATCCGCACCGTCGCCTCCATGGGCAACCAGCAGGTGGCCATCATCTGGCTGAACAACAAGTCCGTCTCCTTTGCCTCCCAGCTTCTGGAGATGGTAGTCAACGGCGAGCTCATCACCGACGAGGTCATGGCTACCGCTCCGCGGTGATGCGTAAAAAGCAATACGGCATAAAACAGGCCCCGCTCCTTCCTTTCGGATGGAGCGGGGCCTGTTTTATGTTCTCCTGCCGTTTGCGGCGGGAAGCCTCAAAACTCGATCTTGTACGCGGCGTGATACTCTCTCTTGTCCTCGGGCGGGAGCTTCATGTAATCGCCGTAGAGGTTTTTCAGATATGTATCATAGTCTGCCGGGATCTTGCACGCGACGCCGCAGAAGCTTTTCGTGGTCGTCTCCGTATAAAACTTCTCCGGATAGATCTCCCGTTCATAATTGATCCCGGACACGACGCCCATCCAGCCGGTTTTTTTCTTTTGGCTTGCCAGACGCTCGCAGATACGCAGATAAAAACGGATGCCGCCCAGGTGGGCGAAGATCGAGCCCAGACGTTTTCTGAACGTGTAATACGCGTCCAGCTCCGGTATTTCCTTTGCCTTCTTCTCTATCACCGGCGAGGGGAACTGATAGTCGATGCACACGCTCGCGGCACGGAATGCCGTGTTGTACAGCAGGGCTTTGAGCTTTCTGTAAAGGCCTGGTGCCGGGACGTTTTCGATGAGGAAGAGGTCGATAAACAGCATATCCTTCCCGCCGACGCCGGCGGTGGGGATCTCGACGTAGGTCGTGCCGCGCTTGTAGATCTTGACAAGCTTGCTGACGTAGCGCCGGTCCGACAGCGGCTGCGCGATCAGATACTTATCCGAAAAGACGCTGTTGAACTTTTCGGCAAAGCGTTCGAACTCCGAGCGGCGCATGATGATGTCGATGTCGTCGTCCCAGGGGATGAAGCCCTGATGCCGGACGGCGCCTAGCGCCGAGCCGTAGGCGAGCATGTAGTCGATGCCGTTTTCGTCGCAGACGCTTTTTACGTCCAGGAACATTTCAAACAGCTCATGCTGCAGCCTTTTGAGCGTCTCGTCGTTCAACCTGTATTCTTCAAAGCATGTGGAATACAAACTCTTGCTTGCTTTCATCGTCTTCCTCGCTTCCGCCGGTCCTCCGGCGGTCCGTTTTTTTGCTCATTTTTGAGCGTCTGCGTCGATCTTCCGCGTGATGGCGGCCCGGATCTGCGTGCTGCTGGTGGTCTGCGTATAGGGGAAGTAAACGATCTTTACTCCCTTGTCAGCGAAAAAGCGCTCGTAACGCATGAAGCGCTCGCTCCCCTGATAATCGGAGCCGACGAAGAGCCGGTCGTAGTGCAGCCGCTCCCAGGCGTCGCTGTCCTCCTCCGCGGCGTCGACCACCTTGTCGACGTATCTGCACGCCGCGAGGATCTGCTTGCGCTCCTCGAAGGGGACGAAGGTCTCCTTCCCCTTCCACGCGCCGCTGTCATGGACGCCCACGATAAGATAATCGCACTGCTCTTTGGCGCGGCGCAGCAGATTGAGATGCCCGATGTGGAACAGATCGAAGGTGCCCGAGAGATAGCCGATCACGACGCGCTTTTCGTTCATGACGCGGTCGGAGTTCTTTTTGTACTGATAGCTGTACAGTCCGTATTCGTGGGGGTCTGCGTGATAGCGCTCCAGGACCGCCTTGAAGATCTCCTCGTACTGCGGGATGAAAAGGCCGTCGCGCGCGAAGACGTGCGTGACGATATCCTCCGCCAGCCCCTCCAGCAGCTCCAGCCGGTTTTCTCCCCCGTTGAAGCGCGAGCCCTTGAACGATGCCGGGGACACGTTCAGGATGCGGTTGTCCGTCCCGGCGATCTCCAGCTCGATATTGACGCTTTCGACAAAGCGGCAGACCGCCGCCTTGGACGCCGCGTAAACCGCCGACATCGGCGAGGACATCCATCCGGCGATCGAGCCCATCACGCCGCAGTAGAAAGCGTCCTTTCCCCTGATCCTGTCATAGAACAGCCGCAGGATGCGGATCGCGGACGTCGCGTTGACGGTCATGATCCGGTCGATCTCGGCCGTATGGAAGTACTCGAAATCGGCCACGCGGCCGAGTCCGGCCGTGATCATCAGAAGCTCGATCTCCGGGTCGGCGGCGAAGGAGGAAATGAGCTCCTCGTCCAGATGCATCAGATCGCAGCGGTGAAAATCGCTGCAGCCCTCGGCCAGGACGCCCTTCTCCGGCTCGTGCCGCGCCAGGACGTCGACATGATATCCCTTTCCGATAAGGTTTGCGGCAACGGCAAGGCCTATGCCGCTGCTCCCTCCGATCACAAGCGCCTTTTTCATCAAGCTCTCCTTTGCATACAAGAAAGTCCGTCCCTGAGGGATCATTCGTCGGGGAACACGATCCTGCCGACGGGATAATACGTGATCTTGTCCGGCGGCGGCGGCGTCATATAATCGCCGTACTTCAAGGTCAGGAAGGTGTCGTAATCCTTCACGATGCGGAAGCTCCTTCCCTCGAATTCCGCGTCGATATACTCGTCGAAGCAGCGGCTCGGCAGACCGAAGCGGCACTCTTTTCTGAAGTAGGGGAAGGTGTAATGCCGCATCAGCTCGGTCCTTTTCCGGTCCGACCTCTCTGCGAGGCCGTCCAGCCGGTCGAAGAGCCAGCTTTTCGGTATCCTGTCGATCAGCGCGTACCAGGCGCGCAGCCACGCTTTTTTCGCGTTCTTTTTCCCGAACAGCGCGTACTGGCATTTCCGGATGCAGAAGCACGCGGCGAAATGCAGCCGGCGTGCGAGAAAGCCGTCCGGCACGTTGTCATAGACGAAGATGTCCGCGAAGATGCCGTCCCGGAATTTCATATCCTCCTGGCCGATCTGGACGAGGCTCGTCCCGTTCATGCGCAGCTTGGAATAGCCCCAGGGATACGCCGGGTCCGTCCGGTGCTCCTGCAGGAAGAAGCGCTCTTTGTTCAGATCCGTCTCGCAGGCCCTGAAGAACTTTTCATACTCCTTCCGGGTCATGGAGATGTCCACGTCGTCGTCCCAGGGGATGAAGCCGTGCTCTCTGACGGCGCCGATCAGCGTGCCGCCCTCGAGGGTGTACTCGATGCCGTTCGCGCGGCAGATCCTGTCGACCTCGCAGGCAAGCTCGAGACAGACCCGCTGTAATCTTTTCAGCTCCTCGTTGCTCAGTACCATCGGCAATACCCTCTTTGCCGGCCGCATGAGGGCGGCCGCGCTCTCAGTTGACGAGCGTGTATTTCTTTTCGTTGAAGTCCTCGATCACGTTCACGATCGCCTTCGAGGTCTCCTCGCTGATGTAGAGCCCGCGCCGTCCGCTTTCGACCTCCTTGGCGAAGGCGACGATCTCATAGCGGATCCCCTCTCCGTCAAGCTGGTAGAAATGGCGCTTGTTCTCCGCGGGATTTTCGAAGCGCACTTCGAAATAGTCGGTCTTCCACCAGGGCGCCGGGACGTAGATATAGCCCTTTGTGCCGGTGATGACCATTTCGCCCTCCGCCTTTGCGGCCTTCCCGATCCTGGCGGAGGCGACGGCCCTGTCGAACACGAAGTCGATCTTTGTGAAGCCGTCGTAGTTGAGCTCGCTGTCGATGATCTTCGTGACGATGGACTTCGAGCGGTAATCGTGGCCCAGCAGCTGGAAGATCGGGAGCATGGCCGTGGGGCCCCAGGCGCAGATGCTGTTCTGCTTTCTGCTCAGGTCGGCTCCTGCCTCCCCCGCTCCGTCCTCAAGGCTCGTACACACGGTATCGACCGAGACGATGTCTCCGATCCGCCCGCTCTTTGCCACGACGAGCAGACGGGAATACGCGGTGGAATACGCCGTTTTGATCGCGTCGGCCAGCACGAGCTTCTTTTCGTGCGCCAGATCCATCAGCTCCCGGCAGGCGGCGGAGGAGAGCGCGAGCGGGGATTCGCAGATCACGTGTCTGCCGGCCTCGAGCGCTCTTTTGACGTCCTCGTAATGCTGCTTCGGATGAGTCGCGACATAGACGGCGTCGACCTCGTCGAGCGTGTCCCAGTGCTCTTTGTACGCGACGCCGTTGACGAACTGCATCTCCCGGACGAACTTCCTGCACAGGCCGCCCTCGCCGAGCGTGCCGATCACGAGCTTTCTCTTCTCCGCTCTGAGCATCGAGCTGGAAACGCCCTCGGTGCGCGGCAGATAGATCACCTTGCAGTATTCGTTGAGATAGTCGAACTTGCCGACCCAGTCCGAGCCCACCGTGAAGATATCCACGTTGTAGCGCCGGATATCGTCGATCTTCTGGCCTTCGTATTCCTCCACGATGATCTCGTCCGCCAGGCCCGTGGCCTTGACGGCGGCGATGCGCTCGATAAGAGACTGCTGGTTGTTGATCTTCCCTCTGGATTTGTCATAGTCGTCGCTCGTGATGCCGACGATCAGATAATCGCCGAGCGCCTTTGCCCGCTCCAGAAGCCGGATATGGCCGTAGTGCAGCAGGTCGTAGGTGCCGTATGTGATGACCTTGACCATAAACTATCTCTCCGTTCCGTATGAATCAGACCTTAAAGCAGGCCTCTGGCCTGCATATCCTTCAGCGCGTCGATCAGCGCGGTGTTGTCCTCATGGCTGAGACAGCCGATGTGGCCGACGCGGAAAACGCTGCTTTTCAGTTCTCCGCCGTTCGGGCATATCCAGATCCCGTACTCGTCCTTGAGTCTCTGAAAGATCTCGAACGCGTCCGCGCGGAGCGGATGCACGGGGGTGACGCCGTTCGCCGGGGATTCCGAGACGAATTCGAACGGCAGCCCCCTGATCTTTTCCCGGAAATCCTCGGCCTGGGCCGCGACGCGCGCCGTCTCTGCGTCCGCGCCGCCGGCGGCCTCGATCTCTCTGAGGCGGGCGTTGATCTGGCGCAGGATGCCCACGGCCGGCGTGAAGGGGGTCTGGCCCCGCTCCATGTTCCTGAGCGCATCCGCCAGATCGAAATACATGGATCTGACCTTTGCCTCCATCACGCGCCCGACCGCGCGCGGAGCAAGGAGGATCACCGAGATCCCGGGCGGGCAGGCCAGCGCCTTCTGGGAGCCGGTGATCATGACGTCCGCGCCGCAGTGCGCCATGTCGAAGGGGTCGGCCAGAAAGGAGGAGACGCAGTCGCACACGTAGAACAGCCCGTTTTTCCGGCAGAATTCGCCGAGCATCTCCGCGTCGTAGAGGACGCCGGTGGAGGTCTCGTCGATGTTGACGAGCAGGCCGGTGAAGCCCAGGCCGTCGTATTCGTACAGCCGCTCCTTCGTCAGCTTCTGCCCGCTGCGCAGCTTCAGGGCCGTGTACGGGACAGCGTGGATCTCGCAGAGCTGCGCGAAGCGGTGTCCGAAGCTGCCGCCGTCGACGACGAGGACCCGGTCCTCCGCCGTGAAGCAGTTCATCACGACAGCCTCCATCGAGCCGGTGGACGAATTGGTCATAAAGACGGCCCTGGTCCCCTCAGGCGCTTTTGCGAGCTTCAGCATCAGCCGCTCGTTCTCCAGCATCAGAGCCGAAAACTCCGGCGTTCTGAAATAGGGCACCTGCTCGCCCCCGACCGCGAGGACTTCCTCGCTGCTCATGACCGGACCGACCGTGAAATTCAGCATTTCCCTCTCCCCTTTTCCGATCGCTCAGACCTTACGGAAGCTCATTCCCTCCAGAAGCACGCGACATTGTGCGTGACGCGCTTCTCCGGCGGGGGGAGCTCCCGGTAATTCTCATACGACGCATTCAGGATGTTTTCGTAGTTCTTCGGTCCGATCAGCATGTGACCCTCAAAGGGGAGCTCGATAAGCTCGTCGAAATCGGACCTTTTGAAATATGAGATGAAGTACGGGACGCCGACGTATTCCGTCTGCACATCGTCGTATTTCGCGCAGAGGGCGTCCAGCTTTCTGATCAGCCTGTTCGTGCTGAACAGATGGGCGTAGGCGAAGGCGCCGTACAGCAGCAGCGCGTGCCTCAGGCCCTGCGGTCTGCCCGGCCTGCGTTTGGAGGAGTGCTGGACCAGCCTTGCGAGGTATCGGGCGCGGGCCTTGAATTCTCTTCTTTCCTTCTCGTCGTCCGGGAGACTGTCCAGCAGGAACACGTCGACGAAGGCGCCGTAGCCCTTCACGCTCCTGTAATTGGATTCACGGACGCAGGTCGCGGCGTCGCAGACCTTGCCGCACATATAGATCGTGTCCGGCCGCGTGCTGATGTCGATGAAGTTCAGCCCGAGCTCCGGATGGGCGCAGACATAGTCTCTGAGCTTGCCGTAATCGCTCCTTGTCATGGCGATATCCATGTCGTCGTCCCAGGGGATGAAGCCCCGGTGCCGGATCGCGCCGAGAAGCGTGCCGTATACGATGGAATAACGAAATCCGTTCTCGCGGCAGATCCTGTCGATCGCGAGCATGATCCCGAGCATCCTGCTTTTGTATTCTTCATTTGTCAGCTGTTTCATAGCGAAGCGACACTCTTTCCTGTTTGCTGCGCCGGGAGCGGCGCGTCACTTTGCCGCGCGCGCTCTGATCTGAGCGAGCAGGGCCCTGATATCGCGGAAGTTGACCGCCAGATACGCGGCGACGGCGGCGGCGGAGACCGGATAAATATGCCAGTCGAGCGAAACGAGCACGGCCTGGACGAGAAGGATCGCGGCCGTGGGCAGAAAGCTGCGCCACTGTACGTCGATCGTCACGAAGCGTTTGACGTCGAAGAGCCGGACGAACGCGATCATGATATACGCGGCGAGCGTTCCGATCACGGCGCCCCAGATGCCCATGTGCGGGATCAGCAGCCAGTTCACGGCCAGGTTGACGACGGCCGCAGCGGCCGTGGAGACCATGTTGTTGACGGATTTTTTGATCGCGCTGTACATCGAGCCGAAATATCCCGCGACGCCGGCGAACACGGCGCTGACAAGCAGCAGCGGTACGTATTGCCACGCGTCGACGAATTCCTTTCCGACGTAGCGGCTCATGAACGCCTTCATGACCGCGACGAAGAACACGCACGCGCCGGAGATGACCAGGAAGAGATACCGCAGCACGGTCGAGTAATAATCCCGGTCGTTCGTCGTTTCAAACTCTCTGACGGCGGAAATGCCCCACGCCTGCTGGAAGATGGAGACCAGCACGTTGATGAGCGCGGGGATCTTGGCGGCCGCCGTATAGATGCCCAGGGCCGCGGCGGAGATCATCGCCTCCACCATCACCTTGTCGGAGGACTGGATCACCCACCAGGATACGTTGTTGAGGATCAGCGGGGCCGAGAAGAGCACCATCCTTCTGAACAGGTCCCGGTCAAAGCGCGCCGTTTTCACATCGCCCGCGACGCCGGCGGCAAAGAACAGGCAGACGGTCACGACGGCCTCGGAGAGGATATAGGCCAGCAGGTAGCCGCGGATCCCCATGGACCGGTACACGAGGAAGAACACGTTCAGACCGGCCATCAGCGCGGTCTGCACGACGCTCAGCAGGGCGAAGGCCCTGTTCTTCCCTTTCGCCTTCAGATAGTTGAAGCCGATGCTCCCCGCGATGCTGGAGATCACATAGACGTACAAATACCATTTCCATTCGGCCATGGCTCTGTACAGGCCGATGACGGGCGTCAGCAGCAGGCCGAGGACGGCGGACATCCCCAGGACGGTCAGCCCGACGAGAAGAACGTCTTCTTTCCTCTCGTCCCTGGACAGGCCGAAGCGGATGACCGCGTCGAAGATGACCACCGAGATGAACGGCGCCATCAGCTGGGCGATGGTAAAAACCAGTTCCGCGATCCCGTATTCCGCATCGGACATGAAGTTCGTATAGAGCGGGACCATCAGGAACAGGATCAGTTTTTTTCCGAAATTGCCCAAAGCGAAGATCATCGTGTCTTTGAGCAGGGTCTTATAGCGAGATGCCATCACGTTTTCTCCTCAAAAGAGCAGATGCCGTCGCCGCGGGGTCAGCTCACGCCGTGCGCGGCGGCGGACGCTCCCTGCCAGAATTCGTAAGGATACAGATGGTTCCAGCCCGGGCGGAACAGAAGCGTCGCGAGGAACATGAGCAGGAAGACCGAACAGGCGGCCAGAAGCCAGAAGCGGTAGTTCGCGATCTTCTTGCGATACATCATGTTCGGGAATTCGGTGACAGCGATCAGAAGGAAATACTCCCCCGCGCGCGTGAACACGTTGACCGCGTAACCGAAGGCCGCGAAAAACACCAGAAAGGCGAAGGCGGCCGCCGTCGTCCGGTCCGGTCTGTTTCCGGGGATGACCGAGCCGCTGACGAAGAAATACAGCACAAGATAGGAGATCAGATAATAGGACACGGCCAGCCAGCCCGTGGAGGCGTATCTGCTCTCGAAATAGTGGGCGTAGCGGGGCAGGACCAGCTCAACGGCCTCTCTCAGCGCGCCCGAGCCGGCCAGGACCGCGCACAGCGCGGCCGTCAGAAAAACGAACCAGCGCTTCTGCAGGATGCTCAGATCGAAAAACAGCAGGAAGCAGACCAGCGCCGACACATGAAAGCTCGTCGCCAGAAGAAAGACGAGCGCGGCCGGGATCCTTTTCCCGTTCTTCAGAAGCTGATAGCCGTACAGCGCGATCACCATCGCGATGCCCTGACGGTACATGGCGACGAAGGGAGAAAAGAACAGCGCGAAAAACAGGCATGCCGAAACGGCGGTGTTGTGCGCGTATTTAAAGAGATACAGTCCGGCCCCGCCGTACATGAGCGCCGCCATGATGATCAGAAAGGCGTGATGATCCGGCGTGATCCTGCCGATGAGATAGTTCAGAAGCTGATAGCCCGGCTCGGTCTTGGCCGAGAGGTCTATCCCGCGTGAGAAGCGGTCGAAGTAATCCAGGAAGGCCCCGGTGTCGTTGCCGATCGCCTCGGAGCGAAAGGCCGTAAGGAACCACAGCGCGAGCAGGCTGAAAAGGGCGAGGAGGTTGACGACGTCCCTGTTCCTGCGCGCGGCGGCGTCCTGCGGAGGATCGGGCCAGGCTTCGGCGACGCGCGCCGCGTCCGGTCTCAGCCCCAGCAGAAGGAGGATGAAAAACCAAATCGTGATCCCGTAGTAAAGCGTCATCTTGTCTTCCTTGCTTTCCGATCGGCCGGGGGCCGATCGCCGTAATCTCTCTCAGTCCTTCGTGAGCAGCTTTTCATACTGCGCCAGCGTCTTCTCGGCGACCACGTCCCAGGAGAAGCGCTTTTCGGCGGCCTCTCTGCCGCCCCGGCCGTATTCCGCCCAGCGCGGGCGATCCTCCACCGCCTCGACCAGGCGCGCGGCGATCGACTCCGCCGTCGTTTCCGCCACCCAGCCCGCCTGCGCGTCCGCCACGTCTCCGCCGAGGAAGGTCCCCTCCGTGACGAGGCAGGGCAGACCGTAGCTCATGGCCTCGAGGATGCCCATCGGCATGCCCTCGTACCGGGAGGTCTGGATAAAGATGTCGGCGTCCAGCAGGGCGCTGATCTTCTCCTCCCCGACGATGGCCGGATTCAGACTGACCAGGTCGCCGATCTCCCGCTCGCGTACCATCTCGGTGACGGCGGCAAACCTGCCGAAGGCGTCCGGTCCGTGCAGAACGAAGCGGCAGCCGTTCCCGCGCAGGAAATCCTCCTTCGCCTTGATCGCGTCGAGCATCAGGTCGATGCCCTTCATGCGCCATTCGTAGCGGCCGATGTAGATGAATCTGACGCCCTCGGCGCTGAAGGCGCTTTTCGTCCGCGGGGGGATGTCGATCCCGTTCGTCGCGACGATCTTGTTTTTCCCGAAGCGCGTCGCCTTCCGCTCGTTTTCCGAGAGGCACTGCAGCGCGGCGGCGTGGTCGATGAAGCGGTCGAACAGCAGCAGATTGGCCGCCGCCTTTTTCAGACGCTTCCTCTTCTGCGCCTCTTCCTGCAGCTCGCCGTGCGGGACGATAATATAGGGGACCCTGTTTTTCCGGAGGTTCCGCGCGATCGCGAGATAGTCGGGACGATAGCACTCGTGAAACACGACCAGATCCGGCCGATCGAAGGGGGCGGGAAGGCTTCGGACGTCAAAGGGTTTTTTATAGGGAAGCAGCGTTCCCGAAAAGGCGATCTCCGCGCCGCTGATGTTGATCAGCGCCGTCCGCGCAAAGCGTCCCTGCGCCAAAACGTGCAGGGGGACCACGACGCAGACGCCGTTTGTTTTGGAATCGCTGATGCTGGCAAAATGAAGGACGACCATCTTTCGTCCGCCTCCTTAAAACAAGCGTACGCCGAAGAGGCCGAGCAGGGAGCCCAGGCCGTAGGTCAGATGATACAGCGGGAAGAGCCAGACCGTGACGAGCCCCTTCTCCGGCGAGCCGCAGAAGAACGAGAACGCCAGATCGGCCGCGAGATAGACGCCGAGCTCCGCATACAGCAGCCAGCGGGCCGGCGGGAAAGCCAGGCCGAGCAGCGGCAGCGCGATCAGCGACAGCAGGAAGCCGAAGGGCACGAAATGCCGCAGACGCATGGCCCGCGGGTTCCGCCGGAGCGTATGGAACAGGGCGTTCCCGTTCTGCAGGGCCTGGCGGAGCAGCGCGCCGACGGAATCCCGGCAGTAATAGACCGAACGGATGCTGTCGGAAAGGTAGACCTTTCCCCCGCTTTCGATGATTCGCGCGTTGATGTCGTTGTCCTCGCTTCGCGGCAGATCCTCGCGGAACAGTCCGATCCTGTCGAAGACCTCGCGGCGGAAGGCGCCGAAGGGCACCGTGTCCACATAACCCGCGCCCGCGCCGACGCGGAAGGACGAGCCGCCTACGCCGAAGCGCGAGGAGAGCAGCTTCGCGATCGCCGCGCCGACGAAGCCCTCCGCCTCCGTTTCGACGCAGCCGCCGACGTTGTCGGCCTCGACCGTCTCCAGGCAGCGCACGCAGCTTTCGATATAGTCCGGCGGGAAGGAGGCGTGCGCGTCGAAGCGGATGATATATTTCCCCTTCGCCTCGCGTATGCCCATGTTCAGCGAGACCGGGGCCGTTCTTTTTTCATTGATCAGGACGCGCAGCGGCGCTCGCTCCGCATAGCGGGAGAGGATCTCGCGCGTGCGGTCGGTGGAATTGCCGTCGATCACGATCCATTCCATCTTTTCGCGGGGGTAGCTCTGCGCGAGCAGTGAGTCCATGCAGCGCTCGATATAGCGCTCCTCGTTATAGACCGGGACGATCACGGAAACGCATATGCTGTTTTCGGCGCTCATGTTATCCCCCCCTGACGGAGCGTTCCGCGCCCGCGGGCCGCCTCAGTCGCCGGCCGCGCCGAAGACGGCCGCGACCGTTCTGAGCATCGTGCCCAGCTCTCTGAGCAGACGGAAGCGGCGGAGCTCCTCCAGATTCCATTTCATTTTTTCGGGCAGCACCCGCTCGAGATACACGCGGTCCACGTCGTCCGCCGCGCTGAGCAGTCTGTCCTCGTCCTTATAGCGGATGCTCGCCTCGCTGGTGATCCCGGCGGGCAGCAGAAGCGTCGCGAAGTATTCCGGCTCATACTGCTCGACGTATTTGACCGCCTCGGGCCGCGTGCCGACGAAGCTCATGTCGCCCGTCAGCACGTCCAGGAGCTGCGGCAGCTCGTCGAGACGACGGCGGCGGAGCTTCTCGCCCGCTCTTGTGATCCGCCTGTCGTTGCCGACGGTGACGGCCGAGCCGAGACGCTCGGCGTTGACGACCATCGTGCGGAATTTATGGATGCGGAAATGCTTTCCGTCGCGCGTGACGCGTTCCTGTCTGTAAAAGACGGGGCCCTCGCTGTCCGCCTTGATCCAGAGGGCGATGATCAGCATCGGGGTCGCCAGCAGCACCAGAAGCACGGCCGCGGCGACAAGGTCAAACAGGCGCTTGATCCACAGCAAAAGGCGCTTTTTATGCAGGATATCGTAATACGGTCTCACTTCCGGGCGCCTCAGCCGCTCCGGAAGCCTGTCCCAGTCTGTCAGCATCGTACCTGTCCCCTGTCTGTTCTCTTCATCGGAGCGCGTTCGCGAGCGTCTCGCAGACATAGGCCGCGTCCTCGTCGGAGAGGAGCGTATGGAGCGGCAGCGAGATCAGATTGTGATAATAGTCGTACGCGTTGGGATACTGCGAGCAGTCGCGGCCGTAGGCGGTCATGAGCGGCAGCGGCTTGAAGTGCACGTTGGTCGCGACGCCCATCTCCGCCATCCTCTCGATGATCTCGCCGCGCCTTTTCTCGTCCGCGCCGGGGATGCGGATCAGATAGAGATGGTTCGAGCTGTCCATGCGGTCGGTGTGATGGATCAAATGAGAGATCCCCAGCTCGGCGCACGCGCGGTCATAAATGCCCATGATCTCCTCGCGCCGCGCGAGAAGGCCCTTGTATCTGTCGAGCTGGCGCAGCCCGATGGCGGCCATGATATCCGTCATATTGCATTTGTACCACGGGCCGATGATGTCATACTCCCAGCTGCCCAGCTTCGTTTTTGCAAGCGCGTCCTTGTTCTGTCCGTGCAGGGAGAGCAGCTGGTACATGCGGTAGAGCTCGTCGCTGCCGACGCCGTCGAGCGTCCGCCAGGTGCTGGCGCCGCCCTCGGCCGTCGTGAAGTTCTTCACGGCGTGAAAGCTGAAGCTGGTGAAATCGGCGATGGCGCCGCAGTATTTCCGTTCGCCGGCGATCAGGCGGCTCGCCCCCAGGCTGTGGGCGCAGTCCGCCACCACGGCGACGCGGCCCAGGGCCTTCTGGATGCGCGCGCTGAGATCGCCGAGCGGCGTGCCGTCGCTTTCGGCCGCGCGGAACAGCTCCTTTTTGCGTTCTGCGATCTCGAAGACTCTTTCGTAATCGCACACGAGCCCGCCGAGATCCACCGTAACGACGGCCTTGGTCTTTTCGCTGAAGGCCTGCTCCAGCTTCTCATAGTCCATCTCCGGCATGTGCGTGACCGGATCGCCGTCCTTGCGGATATCGACGAACCTGACGGTCGCGCCGCAGTGGATCGCCGCGCTGGCCGTGGCGGTATAGGTATAGGCGGGGACGATGACCTCGTCGCCCGGGCCGATCCCGAGCACGCGCAGGTTCAGCTCCTCCGCCGCCGTGGCGGAATTGAGGCAGACCACGCGGTTCGAATAGCGGGAGACGCCCTCCTCCGAGACGCAGTCCACGTCGGTCCTGCCCGTTTCGATATAGGCGGCCAGACGCCGCTCCAGCAGCTTCGTGCGCGGGCCGGTCGTGATCCAGCCGGAGCGCAGCGCCTCCGCCGCCTCGGCGATCTCAAGCTCCGTGATATCGGGCGGGCTGAAGGAAATCTTTCTCTTTGTCATGTTCATCGTCTCCGTGTTTCGGGATATGCCGCGCGGGAAAGCCCGATCGCGGGGAAGCCGGCTTCCCGTTCCTTCTCCGGCAGCCGCTGAGGAGGGCTTGAAACGGCACGGAATACCCCATATTATTTCAAATTATTATAGCACGACAAGACTCAATAATCAACGACAAAACAAATCCATATCGGCTACAAATCGGCTTCCTTCCGCGCTTCCCGCCTTGGCGGCGCGCGGGAAAAAAGCACCGTAAAAAGCGGCCCGAAAGCCCCCGCCGCGGCCGCCGGCGCGTGCGCCGCGGCCCCCCCGGCTCCAATACAAACCGCGCGCAAATAAGTCCGCGCCAGCGGCGCGGCACCGGACGGATACCGGACGAAAATATTCCCGGACCGGGCGGCACTCTCGCATGGGAAGAGCGCGAGAGGGGACGGGAGTCCTCTTTCGCGCTCGAGCGAAGCGGATCGACCCGCGCCGAAGGCGCGGCGCCGGAAAGAGGGCATCCCTTCGGATGCCCTCTTTCTGATCCGCGTGCTCATAACGTACTTGAAAAACAAAATTGGAGCGCAGCGCAGCGGGTCCGATTTTGAAAGGAGGAGCAGCGGAATGAGTGCGAGATGACTTTTGATGCAAGGCATAAAAAAGTCGTCGCAAGCGATATCAAGCTTGCGACGACGTGGTGCGGGCAACAGGACTTGAACCTGCACGGTCGCCCACGGGAACCTAAATCCCGCGTGTCTGCCAATTCCACCATGCCCGCATATAAAAAAACCTATTGCACAGGCAATAGGTTTTTATGGAGCGGCCTACGAGGCTCGAACTCGCTACCTCCACCTTGGCAAGGTGGCGCTCTACCGGATGAGCTAAGGCCGCATCGGCAACGGTTATTCTACCATACCCTGCCGATTTGTCAAGGATTATTTTCCTTCGTTTCCGTCCGATCCTCCTCCGCCTGCGCCTGCGGCTCCTGCGGCGGGAGCTCGTCCTCCGCGACGTCCGCATAGCTCAGCGTGCCCGCGCAGGCGGGATAGCTGGAGATCGTCCAGCGGTAATCGTTCCACATGCTCTCGTCGTTGAGCAGGAAGCCGTCGGCAAAGCGGCCGTCATAGCAGCGGCTGACGTCCACGTGATACCAGCTTCCGTCCAGCCTGACGATATTCCAGCAATGGACCACGCCGCCGTACTGGCCGTATACGATGCGGCACTCGATCCCGAGCTGGTGGCACATCTCGACGTAGGCGAGGGCCAGCCCCTCGCTGCTGCTCTCCCCCTGGATGAGCGCGTCGAAGCAGCTGCCCGGCGCGCTCTCGGACAGGCTGCAGTTTTCTGTCAGATAGCGGCAGGCGGCGAGGGCGCGGTGCGGGTCGTCAAGCTTCTCGGCGCCGAGATTGCTCACGACATCGAGATTTTTCAGCTGGGACTTGCAGCGGATGAGCTCATCCTCCGCCATGCCGTAGCGGAAGTTGATCTCGTACAGCCTCTGACGGCCGGCGCCGCTGTACATGTAGACCGAAAGCTGCGGCTCCCGCACGCAGAGCGTGGGATTTTTCCGGTAGAGGTCCTGCGCGATCGAGCGCACGTTCTCCGTCGTGGTCGAGCTCGTCTGGATCAGGATCGTCACCCGCGGCCTGTTTTCCTCCATGGCGGAGGAGAGGATGTCCTGCAGGCCGACGGAATACGGCAGCCGGATGATGTTCGAGATCTCCGTCGCATAGCTGGTGTAGTCGATGCTGATCGTGCTGTCGTAATAATTCACGATCTTCTCCAGCTCATAGCTCAGATCGCGGACGCAGTAGGCGCAGAGCGCGTCCTGCGTTCTGACCTGCCAGCACGCGCTCTCCATATCCTCGGGCGCGTTCCCGTCGTAATTGGGATCGAAGATGATGCTGCCGCCGGAGGCGCCGTCGTAGACCATGCGGATGATGCCCTTTTTCAGCTCCTCCATATTGCGGACCTTCACGCGCTCGCCCGCGCTGCTCTCCGCCTGGGCGGGAGGGACGTAGTCGGTCACGGAGACGTATTCTTTTTCGAACAGGCTGCCGCAGCCGGCGAGAAGCAGGCACAGCAGCGCAAGGGAAAGCGCGGAAAAAAGCTTTTTCATTCCATCACCCGGACGTGCTCATTCTTCCAGCAGCGAGAGCTGCTGCTCCTCCCTGTCCTCCGGCTTCAGAAGCGCGCCGGCGGCGGGGAGCGATCTTACGCGGTAGCGCGGGACGCTGCGGATCGCCGTGTCCTTCAGCGGCACGGCGGAAACGACCTTTTTGCCCTTCTTGAGAGACATCACGCCGACGCCCTGTGTGCTCCGCGTGGTCTTTGGCAGGATCTGTGCGGTGTTGAAGATCAGCGCGCGGCCGTCGGAGGCGAAGACGGCCAGATCCTTTTCCTCGTCGATCAGCATGACGGAGACGGCCGGGCTCTTGTCCGAATAGGCGTTGATCAGCTTGCGGCGGTTGGTCTTGGTCTCGTAGGCGCCCAGCTCGATGCGCGCGGCCTTGCCGTTTTCGAACATGATCAGGAGATGCCTGGAATAGTCTCCCGGGTCGATCATGGCGATCACGCTCTCGCCCTCGTCCATCTCCAGCTTTGTCGGCAGATACACGCCGAGAGCGGAGGCCTTGCTGTCCTCAAAGTCCGACACCCGGCATTTGTACATCTGCTGACGGTCCGTGAGGAAAAGCACTTCCCTGCTGTTGGCCGATTCAAAGCTGACGGCGAGAGCGTCGCCCTCCTTGAACTTGTGCTCGCCGCTCATGCGCAGCGACTGGGCCGTGATCTTCTTGAAGTAGCCCTCCTTTGAAAGGAAGAGCGTGACGGGATAGTCCTCCACCTCGTCGGCGGGCTCGAACTCCTCGATCTCGTCGGAGTAGACGATGGCGGAGCGGCGCGGCGTAACGTATTTTTTGTTGATCTGCCTGAGCTCGTCGATGATGATCGACTTGATGCGTCTGCGGCTGGCAAGGGTATCGTTCAGATCCTCGATCTCCTTTTCCAGGGCCTCGATCTCGTCCGTGCGCTTGAGGATATACTCGCGGTTGATGTTGCGCAGCTTGATCTCGGCGACGAACTCGGCCTGGATCTGATCGATGCCGAAGCCCATCATCAGATTGGGCACGACCTCGCTTTCCAGCTCGGTGCCGCGGATGATCGCGATGGCCTTGTCGATATCGAGCAGGATCTTTTCCAGGCCCTTGAGCAGATGCAGCTTGTCCTTTTTCTTTGACAGCTCGAAGTACACCCTGCGGCGGATGCTCTCCGTCCGCCAGGCGCACCACTCCTCCAGGATCTCCCGCACGCCCATGACCTTCGGATTGCCGGCCACGAGGATGTTGAAATTGCAGGGGAAGGCGTCCTGCAGCGTCGTCATGCGGTAGAGCTTCGCCATCAGCTTCTCCGGATCGGCGCCGCGCTTGAGGTCGATCGCGAGCTTCAGGCCGCTCAGATCCGTCTCGTCGCGCATGTCGTTGATCTCGCGGACCTTGCCGGCCTTGATCAGCTCCGCCACCTTGTCGATGATCGCCTCCGAGGTCGTCGTATAGGGGATCTCGTAGATCTCGATGATGTTTTCCTTCGGGATGAAGCGCCATCTGGCCCGCACGCGGAAGCTGCCGCGGCCGGTGTTGTAGACGCTCTCCATCTCGCGTCGGTCGAAGATGATCTCGCCGCCGGTCGGGAAATCCGGCGCGGGCAGCGTCAGGAACAGATCGTGCCCCGGATCGCGCAGAAAGTTGATCGTCGTCTCGCAGACCTCGTTGAGATTGAAGCCGCAGATCATGCTCGCCAT
>JAEEGL015334181.1_pt1 | contig 24740 bp, 24 predicted proteins | sample 9134231 | NCBI WGS metagenome assembly JAEEGL01 (sample SAMN16246548, study PRJNA631951) | gut metagenome | biome: gut microbiome; feature: rumen; material: fiber-attached | host: Bos | place: Iran: Karaj | collected 2018-10
ATGTAGTATTCGAGTTTGCCTGTCACCTCGTTGATGCGTGCGGGCCACCCGAGGCTGCGTGCTGCGCTTACGAAGAAGATGGCGCGTCCCAGTTCGTCGGTGGTGAGAGAGCGGTATACGCTCATAGGTTGCTGACGCAGGCGTTGAGGATTGTGCTCGTTGTCAATTGTGAGGTTTGTTTTAGTCCAAGCGATTAAATCGTCGATATTACTTATTTTGTTGCTCAATTCTCTATGGAAAAATGCTTTGTAGGGTGTAAGCCATTCGTTTTCCACACGTGGGCACAGCACGTAGCGGCAGTAGATTTCGGTGGTGTCGGTTTCAGCCACTTCATTGTCACGAAGCACATCAAGGTTGATGTCGCGCAAGTCTTTTTCGCTGAGTACGTCAAGGAGTTTTCGTGCCATTACCTTGTTTTTCGCCTCGTCAAGGAATTGCTGTATAATGCGGTGGTTGCCACGCCACGCTTCTACTGGCATCGTAGCTTCGTAGGCTTGACGGATGGAATCCTCCTGCGCCTTGCGTCGGTCGTTGATGGCGCGTTGCTCGGCAGTAACATTGGGCAGTTTTGCGCTCAAAGGCGGTGGCACGATATCCAGTTCTAAATGTCGTGGTAATGCTTTATCACATAACTCTATTACTACAAAGTCATTTTTAACGCCAGCCCATGACACTTTCTTAACAGCCACCAGGTCATCTTTTGTCACCCACACCAGCAGGTCTCCTTTGCCAGCAGTGAGAGCTGTATTGCCACGCTCGTTGGTGGTGCCTTTTGCTACAGTATAGAACTCAGCGTAGTTATATAGTTTGAACTCTACTGTGGCATTTGGAACTGGATTTCCGTTTTTGTCGTGAACTTTTATATGCCTGATTGAGGTGGGGGTGTAGTTGCTGGTAACATTTATTTCGGTGTAACACGGCGTGCGGCTCACCACCTCCTCGGGACCGTGATAGTTGCCTGCCACTTTGGTGTGCATGAGCATGCCTCGTGAGGCACTCTCGTTGAACCATCCCAGGTTGAGCACTGGCTCAGGTTCGCAGGCCCCCAGAAAGTACCACTTGCCATTAGCCCATGCCTCGACCCATGCGTGGTTGTCGTCGGTGTGTGCCCAGCGTGGGGTATATACCTGGCGTGCGGGGATACACACCGAGCGCAGGGCTGCCACAAGGAATGTCGATTCCTCGCCGCAGCGGCCATAGGCAGTGCGCATTGTGGCAAGCGGACTGCTAGTGCGAGCGTCGCTGGGACGGTAGCTCACCTTCTCGTGGCACCAGTGGTTCACTTCGAGTATTGCATCCTCCATCGAGAGGTTCTTCACGCGGTCTTTGAGCTCGCGGTAGAACACCATCCTTGCAGTGTCGAGGTTCTCGTTATTGACTCTCACTGGAAGCACAAAATGCATCAGTTCGCGTTCTGGCACGGTCTTGCCCCACGGCATCTCATCGCGTGCCTGTAGGGTGGTGAGGTAGTTACGGTAGTAAAATTCCTCGCTGTAGTCGGTGCGGTCAGGTGTTGCAAAGCGCGAGCTGAGTTCTCTCACATATTGCCAGGCAAGGTCTTTGTTGTCGCTTGCAGTGGCAATGCTGGCAGATAATGTCGCTACGGCTATCGCTATTATTGCTAAATGTTTCATGACTTAGTGCTTTTTATTAGTTGCAAAAATAGCAAATAATTGGCAAAAAACTTATAAAATAGCACACATTATTTTGTGTTTTCGTGATAATTGTCTAACTTAGCAACCTAAAACTAAAATAACTAATAAAAAACCAATAACTATCATGAGACCAAGTTATGTTTTCTTTGCCGACGGCTTTGAGGAGATCGAGGCACTGACCGTCGTTGATGTGCTTCGCCGTGCTGGTATGCCAGTGGTTACTATGTCGATTTATGACGCCCCTGAGGCGATAGGTGCTCACGGGGTGACAGTTGTAGCCGACGAGGCTTTTGATCCCGATATGCTCGAGGATGCCGAGTGGCTGATTTGTCCTGGCGGAATGCCTGGCGCCACCAATCTTGCAGAATGTGAAACATTGTGTGAGATTTTGCAAGAACAAAATGAGAAGGGCGAGAAAATTGCTGCCATCTGCGCTTCACCATCGGTGATTTTAGGTCCATTGGGTCTTCTCGACGGACGCGACGCTGTGTGCTATCCTGGAATGGAAGAAGGCATGACCGGAGCCAATGTGCTTGACCAACGAGTTGCCATTGATGGAAACATTGTTACAGGTAATGGTCCTGCTTCGGCCGCCAAATTTGCTCTCACTATTGCCGCCATCAGTATGGGAGAAGAAGTGGCTAACGAAGTCGCCGCAGGAATGCTGATGTAATTGGAGATTGAAGACCGAATATCAAGGTTCGTGAACTAGAACCCTTAACATAAAATTGAAAAAAATCGTGGAAGTTTTGCCTCCACGATTTTTTGTCCTTTAGTTCATCTCTTAACGCCTTATTACTTAAAGAAGTAAGTTGCTTGCACAAACCAGGTGCGGTGCTTTGCTACGTGTTCGTCTAAGATTTTTGTGCCAAGGTTTTGGCCCACGCTGAAACTGTAGCCGCCACTAATCTGCACCTTGTTGAACAGTTCTACACCGATGCCTGCATGAAGAAGCACGCTGACAGCAGTGTATCTCAAAGCGTCTTTTACATCGTTGTGGCCAACGTGGAATGAGAAGGTGGGGCCTACATACGCAAACGGCATGATGGAGCTCTCTAGGCCTCCAAGGCGGCTATAACGGAATTTCAAGTTCAGAGGGACATCGATGTAGTGCAGTCGAACTGCTTGTGTCTCAATGCCTTGTGAGTCCCAAGCGTGTTTGTCGCCAAAGTGTACCTTGCCTTGACGCAGAGTGTAAAGGATTGAACCATCGATGCCGAATCCTATGCCTGGAATCATCAGGTCGCCAGTTACACCTATGGAGCCACCAAACATTGGGTCGCTGTCGAAGATGTCGCTTTGCTTGAAGTGAATTTCATTGTAGTTTCCACCAACGGTGATACCCCATCGGCGCTCGGGCTGGGCAAAAGCAGATACTGCACACATCAGCGCTATAGCCAGCATTATCAGTTTTGTGTATTTTGTCATTTCTGTAATTTTACTTTTGGGACTGCAAAACTAACACAAATTCTTGTCACCACCAAAGATTTCATTTTTTATAACACAATTTTTGGTTGCTTATGTGGCTTTGACAAAACAGACGACGGAAACAATTAGAACATATAAGCTGCAGTGATTGTCCAGAGTTTATCTTTTCCCTGGATGGGCTCAGAGTCAACATCCTTGCCAATGTATTTAAAGGCTTTTGTAAGGCCTATGCCGTAGTTGGCATGAATTTGTATTTTTCGGAATAGCTCTGCGCCAAAACCAACGTTCCAAGATGTGTTCCACTTACGTGTCTTTAAATCTACCTTCTCGGTATCACTGAGCATTAGAGCAAAGTCTGGCCCAGTAGTGACGAAGGGTGATATGATCTTGCTTAGCACAGGAATTTGTATCTTGTATTTCACGTTTAGAGGGATGTCAAGATAGTCACGCTTTAGCTTAATAATCTCCTGATCCGTGCCCTCTAAATACATGTCGTCTTGGCGGTGTGCGTAGAGCACTGACACATCAATGCCGAGTCCCACTACTGGCAGACCAATCTCCATCATGAGACCAGCGGTAAACCCTGCTCTGTTCTCTTTATTAACAATTTCTCTGTCCCATTTTAGCTGGTTAAGAGTAATACCACCCTTAATACCAAAACGGACTTGTGCTTGGGTTGATGATGTGGCTGCAAAGATAATAGCAACGATGATAGCAATTTGTGTTATTCTTTTCATTATATTCATATTTCTTGTCAATTTGTGGCAAAGTAACGGAAAAAAAACGAGAAAAGCAATTTTTTGTGTATTATGTGTGTCTAATTAATGTTATTTAGATTATCTTTGTGTGATAGTTAATTTTAAAAGTAAATTAAACTTGAGGTAAAATGATAAAATTAGGGAGATATCTTATATTGATGTTGGCGCTGATTGCTGTGCTGACAACTGCGTCATGTAAAAGAAAGCAGTACATCTTCACTCAAGGCGTGGTGTGGACAACAGAGTATCATATTAAGTATGAGGCGACTGCCAACCTTAATGACTCGATTCAACAACTGTTTAAAGCTATCGACGAGAGCGCGTCGGCTTACAACAAAAACTCATTAATCAGTGCCATAAATGACAATAAGAGTGATGCTGTTGATGCCTTCTTTGTCAAACTCTATAACAAAGCTTTGGAGGTGAATCGTGCCAGCAGCGGGCTTTACGACCCAACGGTTATGCCCCTTGTCAATGCCTGGGGCTTTGGCTACAAGAGCGGCCAGTTGCCCACTCAGGCGCAGCTCGACAGCATATTGATGTTTGTAGGAATAGAGCACACCTCACTAAATGGTAATAGAATAGTGAAAGATGATCCGCGGGTGCAGTTCGACTTCAGCTCTATTGCTAAAGGTATGGCGTGCGACGAGGTGGCTGCGATGTTCGAGCGCAATGGTGTTGAGAACTATATGGTGGAAATTGGCGGTGAGGTGGTAGCGCGAGGCGTTAACCAGATTGGACAGTCATGGCACGTGTCGATAGATATGCCTGAGCCCGATGGCAGTGATGGCGCACAGCACAACAGTGCCTTGGTAATTACACTAAATGGCCAAGCGGTGGCGACTAGTGGCAACTACCGCAAGTTTAAAGAGAGTGGTGGCAAGAAATTGAGTCACATTGTTAATCCCAAGACGGGTAGTAGCGAGACATCACGCCTGCTGAGTGTGAGTATCGTAGCCCCCGATTGCATGAGTGCCGATGCTTGGGCTACTGCTTGTATGGCACTGGGCGAGGAGAAGACTAAGGCGATGATGCAAGGCAACGCCACGCTGGGTGTGATGACAATTAGCGTGAACGACGACGGCAACTTTGTGATATGGTCCAATAAACGCTTTGCTGACATGGTGGTTGAATAACTGATTTAAGCATATAAATTGTCTGTGCCACTGAATTGTGCATTTTCACAAAAGCCCATGCCTGCGTGTTTCATGCCAGCCAATGTAGTGACATGGCATGCCACCTTTTTTAATTGTGTATTATGCTTCTATACAGCTCTTGCCACAGTGTGTCGTGGGGTAGTGGTGCGGTTATGTCGATTTCTTGCTTCGAGACAGGGTGGGTGAAGTGGATGCGGTGCGACTGTAGCGAGATGCCACCGTCGGGGTTACTGCGTGGTGCGCCATATTTGAGGTCGCCCTTGATATGACAGCCCAGGTGAGCGAGTTGGGCGCGGATTTGGTGCTTGCGACCAGTAAGCAAATCTATTTCAAGTAGATAGTAGCTCTTACTTTGAGCTATAATTCTATATTTCATCACTGCCTTTTGAGCACCTTTAGTATCAGCAGTTGTGACATAGGTCTTGTTGTTCTTCTCAACTGAGACAAGGTAGTTGGTGAGTGTGTCTTCGTCTTTGGGTGGGCGGTTCTTGACGATTGCCCAATAGGTTTTGTGCACATCGCCCTTACGGAACAGGTCATTCATGCGCGAGAGTCCTTTACTTGTACGAGCAAAGACTACGAGACCACACGTGGGGCGGTCGATGCGGTGTGTGACGCCGCAAAACACATTACCAGGTTTGTTATATTTCTCTTTTATCCACTGCTTTAACGTCTCAACTAACGGTTCATCACCAGTGCGGTCGCCCTGCACGATTTCTCCACACGCTTTATTGACGATGATTATGTGGTTGTCTTCGTAGATTACTTCCATGCTAATAAAAGTTGATAATGTGAAAAAAAACAGCGCAGCGTGATGTGGTTGCTGCGCTGTGAAGCTTTGTTATGTCTCTTTCATTAACGGCGGCGGCGACTAGCAGTCTTGCGGTTGGTAGTGCTGCTGTTATTGTTTTCGTTCTTGTTGAATGTGAAAGTGTCGCGTATAATATCGCCATTAACGAAGTCAAATATCTTCTCAGGATTGATGTCGATGCCCATGAATCGTGTCTCGAAGTGGAGGTGTGGACCAGTACTGCGGCCTGTGTTTCCACTGAGGGCGATTGGTGTGCCGGCCTTAACAAATTGGTTAGGTTTAACCAAGAACTTAGAAAGGTGGCCATAAACAGTTTCGAGACCATTGTCGTGACGAATTACAACAAAGAATCCATATCCGTTACGCTCAAATTTTGCAAGTCTCACTTTTCCTGAGAAAGCTGCATAAACGGTGTCGCCAACCGATGCTTTTAGATCTACTCCGCGGTGCATGCGTCCAAACTGCTTGCGATATCCATAATGTGAATTAACTACTTTGTGCTTAACTGGCATTGAGTATCTTGATACATCAATGACTTTAGTGCTAGGGATATTTGCGTTCTGGTAAGGATTTACACGGTCATCGTTCCAAGCTTCGCTATAAATATCGGCGTTGTCGCCTTCTTTATCTCCGTAGAGATCTTTGGCATATTTCTGAGCCTCTTCGACTTGAATTTTGTTTTTAATTTTCTCCTGCTTGGCAAGGAGGTCTCTGTGTGCTTTGCGGTAGTCGCTAATAGATTGTGCGCTAGCTGCGATGCTAACCGATATAAGTGCTATACCAATGAAACTTAATCGCAGACTAATAGATGATAACTTCATATTACGTTGTTTAAAAGTTTCAAGAAGCCAAAAAAATAAGCGTATATAATAAGTGAGAGAGGTGAGGCAGAACTACAGTTTTTAAGCCTGCTCTCGGGCTTCTTGTTGACCTCAAAAGTGGGTCACTACATGAATAAGAACGTGCAAATTTAGGCATTTATTTCCAAATAGCCCCAAAATTTTGCATTAAATAGTGTAAAATTGTGTCTAAAACATTAAAATTATTTGCATAAGCAATTGTGCCGCAGGGTGTTGCGTATACATCTCAAAAAATGTGTTTTTGCTTTGGTATGAAAGGCTGTTTTAGTGACATGCGGCACCCTTAGAAGTGATGTGCAAAATTAGAAATATTTTTTGTGATGTGCAAGAAAAAGGTTGTTTTTGTGGCTGTTCTGTTTGTTTGATAAATGACATAATGAAATCTTTTTCAGAAGTTGTTAATAATTTAATATTATATATTTTCTTTAATAGCGAAAAAAATACTATATTTGCACCGCAAAAGCGAGATTTTGCCTGTCGCAGCTCTTAGCGGAGGTTTGGATGCTGCGGGCTATATCTTTTGATAATCTTGATTGCAATTAATGAGAGCAAACACATATAACAACATCTAATGTTTTGTGCATCAATGCATAGAATATGTTGTTGTGTGTTCTTCTTGATAATATTTTAAGAAACACAATAATTTATTTTTATGGTTTTACTCGGTATTCAAAGTACTACATTAGCTGTTACAGCGGTGCTCACAGGCGTTGTCCTGGTGTTTGCCGCCCTGTTGATAGCAAGGCTCATCGGTCCTCGCAGCTACACTAAGAGGAAGGGCGAGACCTATGAATGTGGTATCCCAACTCGTGGCGACAGCATGGCGCAGTTCCATGTGGGTTATTATTTGTTTGCTATCCTCTTCCTCATGTTTGATGTGGAAACAGTGTTCCTCTTCCCGTGGGCAGCAATCTCTAAGAGTTTGGGCACTCAAACCCTTGTAGCTGTTGGCACATTTTTATTCATCTTAGTTCTGGGCTTGGCCTATGCCTGGAAGAAAGGAGCCTTGAGATGGAAGTGAAAATCAAAAGCATGAAGCATGAGGACTTCAAGGACAATGAGTATATTGACAAGCTCGTTCAGGAGTTGAATGCCAGCGGCACTAATGTGGTCGTAGGCAAGCTCGACCAGTTGATAAACTGGGGCATCAGCAACTCGCTGTGGCCATTCTGCTTTGGCACTAGTTGCTGTGCCATCGAGTTTATGTGTCTGGGCGCTGCGCGTTATGACATGGCTCGTTTTGGCTTTGAGGTGGCTCGCAACTCGCCTCGTCAGGCCGACTATATCATGTGCCAGGGAACAATCACTTATCGCATGGCTCCGGCACTGAAACGCCTCTATGAGCAGATGGCAGAGCCCAAATATGTGATTGCTTGTGGTGCGTGCACAGTGAGTGGTGGACCTTTCAAGAACAGTTACTGCGTGGTTAAGGGCGTTGACGAGATCATCCCGGTTGATGTGTATCTTCCAGGTTGTCCACCTCGCCCCGAGGCAATGTTCTATGCCTTGATGCAGCTTCAGCGCAAGATTAAGGTTCAGAAGTTCTTTGGCGGTGTTAACCGCAAGGAGAAGCGCAAGGAGTTCTTCGAGTCTAAACAAGTGGCTCCAACTGTTGAGCAGGCGCAAGATTCGACAATCGAGAATTTGAATAATCAAGAATAAGAAATACACATTTTATATATATGGCAGATTTCCAAGAACAAATCGGCAACTTGTGTCCCGAAGCTCAGTTTGACGCTAGTGGGGAGTTCCTGCTGGTGACAGTGCCCGATGAGAAATGGCATGACCTGGCTACTGCTCTCAAGAATGAGATGCACTTCGACTATCTCACTGCCCTCGTTGGTGTGGATTGGAAAGAGGAGCTTGGTGTGATGTATTATCTCACCAACACCGAAACACAAGATATGATTCACGTGAAGGTGGCAACCACCGACCGCGAGCAGCCACGACTGCACAGCGTGAGCGACCTGTGGGCTGTGGCTAACTATCAGGAACGTGAGGTCTTCGACTTCTATGGCATAGAGTTTATTAATCATCCCGATATGCGTCGCTTCTTCTTGCGTAACGACTGGGTAGGTTACCCTTTACGCAAAGATTACGACGAGAGTCCTGAGAAGAATCCCATTCGCCTCGATGATGAGCAAAACGAGGACGACACCTATCGTCTCGTGGAAGATGAGAATGGCAATGTGACTCGCGTTGACGGTAAGGTCTTTGAAGATGAAGAATATGTCATCAACGTTGGTCCACAGCATCCTTCCACTCACGGCGTTATGCGTTATCGTGCCTCTATCGAGGGCGAGTTGGTAAAGAAGGTTGACGTGGTGAGCGGTTACATTCATCGTGGCATCGAGAAGATGTGCGAGAGTTTGACTTATCCTCAGACCTTGCTTTACACTGAGCGTCTCGACTATATGTCGGCTCATATCAACCGTCACTGCCTGTGCTTGTGCATCGAGAAGGCTATGGGCCTTGAGGTGCCACGACGCGCCGAGATTATCCGCATGACTATGGATGAGCTCATGCGACTCTCAAGCCACTTGCTGAGTTATGGTTGCTTGACTATGGACCAAGGTGCCACCACGGCATTCTTCTATGGTTTTAGGGAGCGCGAGTTGATTTACGATATCTTCGATAAGACCTGTGGCGCTCGCATGTCGATGAGTTACATGACTATTGGCGGTGTGGTTGCCGATGTGCATCCTGACTTTATCAAAGACGTGCGTAATTGCTGTGATGTTGTTACTGAGAAACTCAAAGAATACCACAAACTCTTCAGCGGCAACGTAATAGCTGTTAACCGCATGAAGGGTGTGGGAATCTTGAGCAAGGAAGATGCCATCAACTATGCCGTTACAGGTCCTTCGGGACGTGCCAGCGGTTGCCATTGCGACGTGCGCAAGTGCCATCCTTATTCATTATATAATGAGGTGGACTTTGATGAGGTAATCCTTGAAAACGGCGACTCGATGGACCGCTACATGGTTCGTATGAAGGAGATGGAAGAATGTATAAAGATTCTGCGTCAGTGCTGCGACATGCTCGAGGCAGAAGGCATTGAGGGCGAATACATCGCTAAGGTGCCCAAGCTCATCAAGCTTCCAGCTGGCCATTGGTATCAGCAGGTAGAGGGCAGTCGTGGCGCCTTTGGAGTATATCTTGAGAGCGATGGCGACCCCAAACCCTTCCAGAAACCCTATCGTCTCCACTTCCAGAGTCCATGCTTCAACCTGGTGGGTGTTGTAGATCTTACCTGCAAAGACAACCTGATTGCCGACCTTATCACTATCACAGCGTCGATCGACTATGTGATTCCCGATATTGATCGATAAGGTGTGAATAAGAGAAAATAAAACAGATTATCAATACACATTATTATAATAGTTATGTTTAACTTTAGTGTAGTCACCGAATGGTTTAATAACCTGTTGACAGGAGTGATGCCACAATGGTTGGCAACCACCATTGAGTGTGTGATAATAGCAGCGTTACTGTTGCTGGCCTACACCGTGTTAGCAATGTTCTACATCATGTATGAGCGTTGGGTGTGCGCTTGGTTTCAGTGCCGCCGTGGTCCACTGCGTGTGGGCCCTTGGGGTTCGTTGCAGATTTTTGCCGATGTTATAAAGATGCTCATAAAGGAGGTAATAGGCTTGTGGAAGACCGATAACTTCCTTCACAAGTTGGCGCCTTACTTCGTGCTGGTTGCATCGGTGGTGGTATTTGCCTGCCTACCTTGGGGTAAGGGGATGCAAGTTATTGATTTCAACGTTGGTATCTTCTTCATGACAGCAGTGTCATCGCTGGGCGTTATTGGCATCTTGCTCGCTGGATGGTCGAGTAACAGCAAATATACCCTTATCGGCGCCATGCGTAGCGGTGCGCAGATGATCAGCTATGAGCTCTCGATAGGTATTGCCATGCTCACTATCGTGTGCCTGTCGGGCACCATGAGCGTGACAGGGCTTGTTGAGGCACAGCAGAACGGTTGGTTCATTTTCACTGGCCACATTCCTGCAATTATAGCTTTCATCATCTATGTGATTGCAGCTACTGCTGAGACCAACCGTGGCCCATTCGACCTTCCCGAGGCAGAGCATGAGCTCACCGCAGGCTATCACACCGAGTATTCGGGTATCCATTTTGGTTTCTTCTATCTTGCTGAGTACCTTAACCTGTTTATCGTGTCGGGTATTGCAACGCTGCTGTTCTTGGGTGGCTGGATGCCATTGCACGTGCCAGGATGGGAAGGCTTCAACACTGTGATGGATTATATTCCATCTACCATCTGGTTCCTGGGTAAGGCGATATTCGTGTCGTTCATTATCATTTGGTTCAAGTGGTCGTTCCCCCGTGTTCGTATCGACCAGATGCTTGCCCTTGAGTGGCGTTACCTCATGCCTATTGGACTGGTTAATCTTGTGGTAATGGCAGTTCTTGTAAGCCTTGGCTGGCATTTTGCAGGATAATAAGTGAATAAAAGTAATACAGCATAATAAATTCTCGTGATTATGAACGAAAATTTTGGAAAAATAACACAGGTGATTGGTCCTGTTGTTGACGTGACATTTGAGGGCGAGGGAAACCATGTGCCCGAGATATATACCGCACTGTCGGTGGCGCGTCACGATGGCACAGAACTGATGCTTGAAGTAGAGCAGCACATTGGTGAGAACACCGTGCGCTGTGTGGCGATGGACAGCACCGACGGTCTGCAGCGTGGCACAAAGGTTAATAACTTGGGTCAGCCCATCTCGGTGCCAACTGGAGAACAGGTGAAAGGTCGCTTGCTTAATGTGATAGGCGAGCCTATTGACCACCTTGCTGACCTTAAGGGCGGTGACCGCCGACCCATCCATCAACCCACACCCGACTTCAGCGACCTGTCAATCTCTCAGGAGATTCTCTATACCGGTATCAAGGTGATTGACCTTATTGAGCCATTCTCAAAGGGTGGTAAAATTGGTCTTTTTGGTGGTGCTGGTGTGGGCAAGACGGTGCTCATCATGGAGCTTATCCACAATATCGCCCACGGTCACAGCGGATTCTCAGTTTTCACCGGTGTAGGTGAGCGTACTCGTGAGGGTAATGACCTGCTTCGTGAGATGATTGAGAGTGGCGTTATCAAATATGGTGACAAGTTCAAAGAGGAGATGGCCAATGGCGAGTGGAACCTCGACAGTGTGGATATGGAAGCTGTGGCACAGAGCCAGGCAACGCTAGTGTTCGGCCAGATGAACGAACCTCCTGGTGCCCGTATGCGCGTGGCGCTCTCGGGGCTTACAGTTGCCGAGCAGTTCCGCGACCAGGACGGTGGCGGTCGCGACATCCTGTTGTTTATGGACAACATCTTCCGTTTCACCCAGGCAGGTAGCGAGGTGTCGGCACTCTTGGGCCGTATGCCAAGTGCAGTAGGTTATCAACCAACTCTGGCAAGTGAGATGGGTAAGTTGCAGGAACGCATCACCTCTACCAAGAGCGGCAGTATTACTTCGGTTCAGGCAGTGTATGTGCCTGCCGATGACCTTACCGACCCTGCTCCTGCAACCACATTTAACTTCCTTGACGCTACCACAGTGTTGAGCCGTAAGATTACCGAGCTTGGTATCTATCCCGCCGTTGACCCATTGGCATCGACATCGCGCATCATGGACCCTCACATTATTGGTGAGGAGCATTATAATGTGGCGCAACGCGTAATTCGTCTGCTTCAGAAGTATAACGAGCTGCAAGACATTATCGCCATTCTTGGTGTTGATGAGCTTAGCGACGATGACAAACTCGTGGTATCACGCGCTCGCCGTGCACAGCGTTTCCTCTCGCAGCCATTCTTCGTGGCTGAGCAGTTTACTGGCGTGCCTGGTGTGATGGTGCCATTGAATGAAACCATACGCGGCTTCAAGATGATTCTCGACGGTGAGGTTGATGACCTTCCAGAACAGGCATTCCTCAATGTGGGCACCATCGACGACGCTATCGCCAAGGGCAAGAAGCTGCTTGAGCAAGTGGGATAAGAAATTAATAGTTCTATATGTTGCGATAGTATCGCTACATACTAAACAAAAAACATTATGACATTGAAAATTATATCGGCAGAGCAGATTGAATTTGAAGGCGAGGTTGAGCAAATCACTTTGCCGGGGGCTTTGGGCTCGTTTCAGATTCTTAACAATCATGCGGCTCTCATCTCGTCGCTAGTGCCTGGCACTATGAGTTATGTGCATGGCGAGACCACCACGCAGCAAGAGATAAAGGGTGGCATTGTCGATGTGAAGGACAATGTGGTGAGTGTTTGTCTTTATTAAAATAGATTATTGTAATTCTCTTTTATGAAGAAAGCAATAACAATAATAATAACACTTGTAATACTCGTGCTCATGGCGTGGGGATATGCTCAGTCGGCTAGCCACAAAGGGCATGGCGACGGCAAGGTGAACCCCAAGGAGACCATTTTTGAGCATCTGGGTGACGCCTATGGCTGGGAAGTGCCATTCTCGCACAGCAAGAAGATTCCTCTGCCCATAATCGTCTTTGACAAGGGTGGGGCGCTCCATTGCTTCTTGTCGAGCCGTGTTACAGGTGGCGAGACCTATCAAGACGGTGGTGCTTGCTTCAAGATATCAACCGATGCTGAGGGAGGTTATAAGGGTAAACTCGTGCAGGTGGTTGATGGAGGCGAGTATCGTCCGTGGGACTTCTCAATTACCAAGAATGTGCTAGGCATACTCATTGCCGCTGCCCTTGTTATAATGATGGCAATGAGCCTGCGCAACTGGTATAAGAAACAAGGCATGAAAGGTCCTAAAGGAGCAAAAGGTATGCTTGAATTGGTCATCGAGTTTGTATATACCGACACCATCAAGCCTATCATGGGCAAAGAGGCACCCAAGTATGGTCCTTACCTGCTCACAGCGTTCTTCTTCATCTTGACGATGAACCTGTTAGGACTGATAGTGATATTCCCTGGTGGCGCTAACCTTACCGGCAACCTCGCCGTAACCATGGTGCTGGCGCTTGCCACATTCTTCATCACCAACATCACTGGCACCAAACATTACTGGAAGGATATCTTCTGGCCCGACGTGCCCATCGCACTCAAATGCCCGGTGCCCATGATGCCACTAATCGAGTTCCTTGGCATATTGACCAAACCTCTGGCACTGATGGTCCGTTTGTTTGCCAATATGCTCGGCGGACACATGGTTGTGCTGGTGTTGATATTGCTCATAATGATTTTCACCGAGATGTTTGGAGCAGCAGTTGGTGCTGGTACTGCTGTGATATCAGTGCTCCTGTCGCTGTTTATGCTCCTTCTCGACACATTGATCAGCTTCATTCAGGCATTTGTGTTCACCTTGTTGTCAACCATCTTTATCTCGATGGCTCACATTCATGAGGGACCCAAAACTGTAACAGAATAATAAAAATAAAACAAAATAATAACAACTTAAACTATTAAAGACTATGTTAGGATTAATTTTAGCTGAAGCAACAGCCCTGGGTACTCTGGGCGCTTGCATTGGTGCAGGTATCGCAGCTATCGCTGCTGGTATTGGTATTGGCCGCATTGGTGGATCGGCAATGGAGTCGATTGCACGTCAACCCGAGTCAACTGGTGATATCCGTACCAACATGATTGTGATTGCCGCTCTTATTGAGGGTGTTGCACTTATCGCTCTTATCGTTTGCATTCTCGCTCTCTTCGTTTAATAATCATTTAAAACAAGGTTTTTAGATGGAACTGTTTAAGCCTGAATTTGGCCTGGTCTTCTGGATGTTTCTGGCATTCGCCTGCCTCTACTTCATCCTGGCAAAATGGGCATGGCCTTTTATCATCAAGAGCATGGACGAGCGTGCCAGCTTGATAGATAAAGGTGTGGCCTATGCGCAGGAGGCAAAGTCTCAACTCGACAATGCCAAAGCTGAGGCCGACGCGCTCGTTGCCGATGCCCGTAAGCAACAGGCCGATATTTTGCGCGATGCAGCCAAGATGAAAACCGAAATCATCGAGCAGGCTAAGGCCGAGGCTGCTGTCGAGGCGAAGAAAGTGACCGATGCCGCTCAAGTGTCGATAGAACAGGCACGCAAAGAGAGTGAGCATCAGTTGCGCCAGGATGTGGGTGCCTATGCGCTCCAGATTGCCGAGCAGGTGATTCGCCGCAACATGAGCGACGACAAGGCTCAGCAAGACCTGGTGAAGAAGCTACTTAACGAGGTTGAATCTAAAAATTAATCAACAACGATGAACGACGGACTTATCCCTAACCGATATGCTAAAGCGCTCTACAAGCTCTCGCAGGAGTGTGGTGACACTGCAATCATCTACAATGAGATGAAGCAGCTCGCTGCCGCCTATGCTGCCGAGGCAGGCTTGAAGAAGGCTGTTAACAACCCGTTCTTGCCCACAAGCGACAAGCTGAAGTTGCTGTGTGCAGCATCGGGAGCGAAAAACGACGGCACATCGGCTAAGTTCATGGGGTTGGTTATCAAGAACAACCGTATCGATTTCATGCGCGCCATCGCTCTTGCTTTTATGAAGCAATACCGTGAGCTTAATGGCATCGCTAAAGTCGAAATCGTCACTGCCACGCAACTTGGCGATGACGAGATTAATGCTATCGTCGATGTGGTGAAAGGACAGTTCGGCGGCAAGACTATAGAGCTCACTAAGAAGGTCAATCCCGACCTCATTGGTGGTTTCACGGTCGATGTCGATTCGCGCGTGCTTGACGCATCGGTGAAAAATCAATTAGAAAAATTGCGTTTAAAACTCCTAAGTTAATAAGAGTGAGATGATAAACCCAAGTGAAATATCCGACATACTGAAACAGCAACTCAGCGACATCGAGAGCAAAGTGTCGTTTGAGGAGGTGGGAACAGTGCTTGAGGTGGGCGACGGTGTGGCTCATGTCTATGGACTTGAGAATGTTGAGGCCAACGAGCTCGTTGAGTTTGAGAATGGCGTCACCGGCGTTGCCATGAACCTTGAGGAGAGCAACGTGGGCGTTATATTGATGGACAAGGTTGATAGCGTTGCCGAGGGCATGAAGGTGCGCCGCACAGGAGAGATTGCATCAATACCAGTGGGCGAAGGATTGCTCGGGCGTGTTATCAATGTGCTCGGTGAACCGCTCGATGGCAAGGGACCTATCGAGGGCGAGCTTGTGCGTCTGCCATTGGAGCGCAAAGCCCCTGGCGTTATCTTCCGTCAGCCTGTGAACCAGCCTCTGCAGACCGGCCTTAAGGCTATCGACTCGATGATTCCCATTGGCCGTGGCCAGCGTGAGCTCATCATTGGTGACCGCCAGATTGGCAAGACTGCCATTGCTGTAGATACAATAATCAACCAAAAGTCGGGCTACGAAGCAGGTAAACCAGTATATTGCATTTATGTGGCTATCGGACAAAAGGCTTCGACTGTCGCTGCATTGGTAAACCAGCTAAACCAGCATGGCGCTATGCCTTATAGCGTGGTGATTGCTGCTACCGCTGCCGACTCTGCATCGATGCGTTACTATGCACCCTTTGCAGGAGCCGCTATTGGCGAGTACTTCCGTGACACAGGTCGCGATGCCCTCGTAGTCTATGATGACCTCTCGAAGCAGGCTGTCGCCTACCGTGAGATTTCGCTAATCCTCAAGCGTCCTTCGGGCCGTGAGGCATATCCAGGCGATATCTTCTACTTACACAGCCGTTTGCTCGAGCGTGCCGCAAAGATTAATGAGAACCAGCGCGTTGCCGAGGCAATGAACGACCTTCCCGAAGCCCTCAAAGGCAAGGTGAAGGGTGGAGGTTCGTTGACTGCACTTCCTATCATTGAGACTCAGGCAGGTGACGTGAGTGCTTATATCCCCACCAACGTGATTTCTATTACCGATGGCCAGATTTACCTTGAGACGGCATTGTTTAACAATGGTATCCGACCTGCGGTGAATGTGGGTATCTCGGTATCGCGTGTGGGTGGTAACGCTCAAATCAAGGCGATGAAGAAGGTGGCAGGTACGTTGAAGATTGCCCAGGCACAGTTCCGTGAGCTTGAGTCGTTCACGAAGTTCGGTGGCGATATCGATCCCGTTACCGCGCGCACCATCGATACTGGACGCAAGAATGAGCGTCTGCTTGTTCAACCTCAGTATCAGCCAGTTCCTGTTGAGGAGCAGATTGCTGTGATTTACTGTGGTGTGAACGGTCTGCTTGAGAGCGTGCCCATGGACAAGGTTGCTGAATTTGAGCAACTGCTCATCCAGTATCTGCACGCTAAGCATCAAGCCGATGTGCTAGATGTGCTCAAGAGCGGCAAGATTGACGACGACGTGATGACAAAACTCAAGGATGCTGCCAGTGAAATTGCAGGCAAGTATCAAGCTTGACAATATTGTTGATTTTTAAGTTTTTAACTATTTAATGGCAACACTTCGAGAACTTAAAGGACGCATTGGTTCGGTAGCATCTACCGAGAAGACCACGAGCGCGATGAAGATGATTTCGTCGGCCAAGATGCACAAGTTCACGGGCATGGTACACCGCCTCAAGCCCTATCGCGGCATGGTGCGTAACGTGCTCAGCCACTTGCTTGTCACCGACCAGGAATTCTCTTCGCCATTGATTGAGTCTCGTGATGTCAACAAAGTGGCAATAGTGGTCTTTGGAAGCGACGACGGCCTGTGTGGTGCTTACAACATCAACATTTTCAAGCAACTGCTCACTGCAATCGACGAGTTGCGTAAGCAGTATGGCAAAAACCTGAAAATTACCGTTATCCCTATTGGAAAGAAAATGGTGAAGGCCGTTGCCAAGATAGAGGGTAGCGGCATCAAGGTTGAGAGTGTTGAGTACATGAATACCCGCAGCACAATGGAGCAACTCTCCGACTTCACTGAGTTGTTAAGAAGCCGGTTTGTTGACCATGTGTATGACCGTGTGGATATCGCTTATATGCAATTTGTCTCAACAAGCCGACAGGTCTTGCATCATGAGCAACTGCTGCCACTAAGTGCCGATGCACTAGCTGAAGACATTGACCCAAAGGAGGCATGCAGCCCCTGCATATTTGAGCCCGATGCCAACAGCATATTCAACAGTGTGCTGCCTTTGCACTTGCGTGCTACAATGCAAGAAGTGTTTGTCTCGAGTTCGGCATCGGAGCAAGCGTCACGCGTGATGGCGATGCAGATTGCCAGCGACAATGCAGCCGAGCTACTCGAGGAGTTGAACCTAGAATACAACAAGTTGCGTCAGCAAAGCATCACCACCGAGTTGCTCGACATTCTGGGCGGCCAAGTGGAGAGGTAGTTGAGATAAAGTCATTAATAATATAATGTGCCAGTGAGCGAATCTTTTATGCCTGTTCGCTTATGGCGCACAAGATAAATAAACCGAAGGCATAAGTTATTAGTGTGTTGAAAATAGGCACACCACCGACAAAACATAATTATGAACATCAAGGAGTATTTCTCTTCAATATTTACGGGTGCTCATAGCCTTATAAAGGGTATGGAGGTGACAGGTAAAGAACTCTTTACCAAGAAGGTCACTGAGCAATATCCCGAAAATAGGGCAGAGCTCGAAATTCCCGAGAGATTTAGGGCCACGTTGCAGTTCATCTATGACGAGGATGGTTATCACAAGTGTATCGCCTGCAAGACTTGCGAGCGAAACTGCCCTAACGGCACCATTCAGATTACCACACGCATGGTTGACCTGCCTAATGGCAAGAAGAAGATGAAGCTCGACAAGTATATGTATGACTTGGGAAGCTGCACCTTCTGTGGGCTGTGTGTTACCAGTTGCCCAACCGATGCCATCAAGTTCTCTAACGACTTTGAGCAAGCGGTATTCCGCCGTGAGGCGCTTCTCAAGCAGCTTAATTACCTGCCCGAGAAAGAGAAACCCGCTCCTGAACCTGCTGCTAAGCCAGCAGCTGCCGCTCCCAAGCCTGAGGCCAAACCTGAGCCCAAGCCTGAGGCAGCAGAGCCAGCAAAGGCGGCCGATGTTCAGTCACCTAACGCAGATAAAAAAGAAGAATAATATGGATTCAATTGGAAATGTAATCATGTATTTCGTGTTCGCGCTGGCGATCATCGTCTTCTCGGTGCTCACAGTGACGACGAAGAAAATTTTGCGCTCAGCAACCTATCTGCTGTTTGTGCTCTTGGCAACTGCCGGCATATACTTCCAGATGGATTATGAGTTCTTGGGTGCTACACAAATTGCCGTTTATGCCGGTGGTATAGTCGTCCTGTTTGTGTTTGCTATCATGCTCACTCACAAACCAGGTGAGGATTCTGAAGCGCTCACCTCACATCGCAGAGCCATGGGACTCACGGCATGTGGGTTAGGAGTGCTGGTGTGTGGAGCTGCGCTTTTCAGCTTCATGAAGATTAAAGATGCAGTGGAATTGGCGACCACCGATGACTACACCATCAACCAGTTAGGCACCGACTTGCTCAGTAACAAAGGGTATCTGTTGCCTTTTGAGGCTCTGAGTGTGCTGCTGCTGGCATGTATCATTGGCGCGATAGTCATTGCCCGTAAACGTTAAAAAAGAAAGGAGAGAAAAAATGAAACTATCATTATTAATGTATCTCATTCCTAGCCTCATCATGTTTGGCTGTGGTGTTTACGGGTTCATCACCCGCAAGAATATGATTGCGATGTTGATTTCGCTGGAGTTGATGCTCAATGCTGTTGACATCAATTTTGCGGTCTTCAATCGTTACTTGTTCCCTGCTGGTCACGAAGGCATGTTCTTCAGCTTGTTTGCAATAGCGATTGCCGCTGCCGAGACTGCCGTGGCGATAGCTATCATCATCAATGTGTATCGAGTAGCGAAGAAGGTTGATATTAACGATATTACTAAAATGAAATTCTAAACAGTTATGACATTACTAGATAGTACAATATACGTTCTTGCCATACCTCTGTTCATGTTCCTCTTCCTGGGGCTTGTGGGCACTAAGATGCCTCGCAAGATTACCGGTGTGATAGGCGTGCTGGGAATGGCTGTGACAACAGTGTTGGCTTATGCCATAGCGTTTACTTATTTCTTTGGTGAAGGTCCACAAAATGTTGATGGTGTATATCAACAGTTGGTACCAACCAACTGGACATGGTTATCGTTCTATGCCGATAAGTTGGTGGTAAGACTTGGCGTCCTGCTCGATCCTATCTCGGCGATGATGCTGGTGGTTATATGCACAGTGTCGTTTATGGTTCACCTTTATAGTTTGGGTTACATGAGCGACCACGACGGCAACCCCGAGAAAGGTTTCCAGCGTTACTATGCCGACTTGGCATTGTTCACCTTCTCGATGCTCGGACTGGTTGTTTCTACCAATATCTTCCAGATGTTCATCTTCTTTGAGATGGTGGGTGTTTCATCCTATCTGCTCATTGGATTCTACTACGGTCTGCAACCTGCCAATCACGCATCTAAAAAGGCGTTTATCGTTACTCGTCTTGCCGACTTGTTCTTCCTGATAGGTATTTTGATCTTGTCTTATTATACCAAGACATTTGAATTCATCAATATCATGGGCAAGAATGGAGAAGAGGTGATGAATGCGTTCACCAGTGCACAAGGACTCACATTTATGGGTTGCTCGGTTACTGGATGGGCATTGACCTTCATCTTCATTGGCGGTGCTGGTAAGAGTGCCATGTATCCATTGCACATTTGGCTCCCCGATGCTATGGAGGGTCCCACACCAGTGTCGGCACTTATCCATGCCGCCACTATGGTTGTGGCAGGTGTGTTCTTGGTAGCCCGCATGTTCCCACTCTATGTGCTGGAGCAGGGTGCTATGGACATCATCTGCGTGGTGGGAGCGTTTACCGCATTCTATGCTGCCGCTATCGCTTGTACGCAGAGCGACATCAAGCGCGCGCTGGCGTTCTCTACCATCTCTCAGATTGCCTTTATGATGACTTCTCTTGCCGTTAGCTCGGCACAAGGTCAGCTGATTGGTGGTCATGAGGCAGGTCTGGGTTACATGGCGTCGATGTTCCACTTGTTCACACACGCAATGTTCAAGGCGTTGCTCTTCCTTTGTGCTGGTGCTATCATCCACGCCGTTCACAGCAATGAGAACAGCAAGATGCACGGCTTGCACAAATATATGCCCATCACAAGCATAGCATTCCTTATTGGTTGCTTGGCCATCGCAGGTATTCCTCCATTTGCCGGCTTCTTCAGTAAGGATGAGATTCTCGTGGCTTGCTATGAGAAGGGCTTAGGTTGGGGCTTGTGGATGAGCATGGTTGCTGGTATGACAGCGTTTTACATGTTCCGTATCTATTACCTCATCTTCTTCTGGAAGAAACATGAAGTTCACGGTGAACATGCTCCAAAGGATCAACCTTGGACCATGACAGTGCCACTGATTGTGTTGGCTCTCATCTCATGCGTGGCAGGTTTCGTGCCATTTGGAGACCTTGTGACTTGGAATGGCCATGCGATTGAGACTCACATGAACTGGACAGTTGCTGGCGCTAGTGTTGCTATCGCTCTCGTGGGTATTGGTCTTGCTACAGTAATGTATCGCAAGGAGAACCCACTTCCCGACAAATTGGCGACTATGTTCAAGGGCCTGTGGACCGCAAGCTACAAGCGCTTCTACATGGATGAGCTTTATCAGTTCATCACCCACAAGATTATCTTCCAGGGTATCAGCAAACCTATTGCATGGTTTGACCGAACCATTATTGATGGTTTCTTCAATCTGTTGGGTAATGTAACCAACAAGTCTTCCTATGGTATCCGCAAGATGCAGTCGGGAAGTGTGCAGGGTTATGTTTCGTATTATATCATTGGTGCAATGCTGCTAGCAGCCATCACCGGTGCAGTGATTCTTTGCATTTAATCAACGGTTCTAAATAACAGTAAAGATTATGGAAATATTCTCTAATATACTTATTTATTTCGTAGTAATCCCCGTGCTCACTCTTGCCGGCCTGGCGCTGACCAAGAACAAGGGCATAGATGCGATTAGGGCCGTTGCCGTAACAGGCGCCACAGCACTTGTGGCCATGGCGTTATATCTAGTGTATTTGTTCATTAAAGCGCGTTCGCTTGGCAATACCGATGACATGATATTGCAGACTAGCGTTACGTGGTATGAGCCCCTAAATATTAAACTCGCATTGGGCGTGGATGGTGTTTCGGTAGTGATGATACTGCTCTCGGCATTCATTGTCTTTGCCGGTGTCTTCGCTTCGTGGAAGATGGATCCGCTGCCCAAGCAGTTCTTCTTGTGGTTCTTCCTTCTCTCGACAGGTGTATTTGGCTTCTTCATTAGCGTGGACCTGTTCACCATGTTCATGTTCTATGAGGTGGCTCTTATCCCAATGTACCTGCTCATTGGTGTGTGGGGTAGTGGTAACAAGAACTATAGTGCTATGAAGCTTACCCTCATGCTTATGGGTGGCTCAGCATTCCTGATGCTCGGCATTATTGGTATCTATTTCCACTCATCACCCGAGGGACAACCACTCACTATGAACCTGCTTGAGATTGCCAAGAACGATGCTATTCCACACAACTGGCAGATGTATCTGTTCCCGCTCACATTTGTAGGATTTGGTGTGCTGGGTGCTATGTTCCCATTCCACACATGGTCGCCCGATGGTCATGCCAGCGCGCCCACAGCTGTGTCGATGTTGCACGCTGGTGTGCTGATGAAGCTTGGAGGTTATGGCTGCTTCCGTATCGCCATCTTCCTAATGCCATTTGCCGCTCAGCAGCTAGGATGGATATTCTTGACATTGACAGGTATCAGTATTGTGTATGGCGCCTTCAGCGCATGTGTGCAGACCGACCTCAAGTATATCAACGCTTACTCATCGGTTAGCCACTGTGGTATGGTGCTCTTTGCAATCTTGATGTTCAACCACACTGCAATGACTGGTGCTGTGCTTCAGATGTTATCACACGGTTTGATGACAGCCTTGTTCTTCGCCCTGATTGGTATGATATATGGTCGCACCCACACTCGCGACATTCGCGAGATGGGCGGTTTGATGCACATCATGCCTTACTTGGGTGTGGGATATGTGATTGCCGGTTTCGCTTCGTTAGGTCTGCCAGGATTGAGCGGTTTCGTTGCCGAGATGACGATATTTGTTGGCTCGTTTGAGCACCAGGATATGTTCCGTCGTGTGCTCACCATCGCAGCCACCACATCGATTGTCATCACTGCGGTTTATATCTTGCGAGTTGTGGGCAAGCTGCTCTATGGCGCTGTTCAGGACGAGCATCACCGCACACTTACCGATGCCGAACCTACCGAGCGCATTTCCACTGCAACTCTTATCATTTGCGTGGCAATCATCGGCTGTTTCCCCAATTTCTTCGTTGACATCATCCGCGACAGCTTCGATCCTGTTGTGAAGGCTTTGACAAGTGTTATGTAATAATAGTGTAGAATTAAAAAATATAAGATATAATTATGAATTTGGATTATTCTCAGTTTTTAATGATGCCTCAAGAGTTAGGACTGCTTGCAGTGTTCTTGCTCGTATTCTTATATGACACTTTCATGCCTAAATCTACGCAGAAGGGGTTGCCATTGTTTGCAACCATTGCGTTTGGCATCTACATGATATTAGGATTCTTGCCTGTTAAGGAAGGTTTGTTGTTTGGCGATATGTTCCAGGCCGACAAAGCCACATGGGCCATTAAGAACATCCTTAACATAGGTACTTTCATCGTGCTTCTGCAAGCGGTGAAGTGGGCCAATAGCGATTTTGTAAGTATTCGTCGCGGCGAATTCTATGAGCTGATTTTGCTCACGCTTTTTGGCATGTATCTGATGATTTCGGCACGCCATTTCTTGGTATTTGTCATTGGTCTTGAGACTGCATCATTGCCACTGGCCACTCTTGTTGCTTTCGAGAAGAGGTATTACGAAAGCCATGAGGCAGCAGCAAAATATGTGCTCACAGCAGTGTTCTCGTCGGCAATCATGCTGATGGGACTCTCGTTTGTGTATGCACTCTCGGGTGGAAACCTCTATTTCAACCAGCTTGCCTGCTTCATCATGGGCGAACCATCATTGTTGCTCATTCTTGCGCTGGCATTTGTTATTGCCGGTATTGGATTCAAGCTCTCGCTTGTTCCATTCCACTTGTGGACTGCCGACGTATATCAAGGTGCCCCAACAATGGTTACCAGCTATCTGTCGGTAATCAGTAAGGGTTCTGCAGCATTTGCATTCTTCATCATCTTGGTTCAGGTGTTTGGCTCTGCCTATGCCGATGTTTGGCAATGGATGCTCTATGCGGTGATTATCATTACTATCACTGTGGGTAACCTCTTTGCCATCCGTCAGCGCAACCTCAAGCGCTTCCTGGCGTTCTCATCAATCTCGCAGGCTGGTTACATAATGCTTGGTGTGATTGCAGCCAATGCAGTGGGCATGGCGTCAATGATGTACTACATCTTGGTTTACATTTTCAGTAACCTCGCTGCTTTTGGTGTGATTGCTGTGATAGAGCGCTACACTGGCAAGGTGACTACCGATGACTACAATGGCTTGTTCAAGACTAATCCTTGGCTCGCCTTCGTGATGATGCTTGCTATGTTCTCGCTCGGTGGAATTCCACCATTTGCGGGCTTCTTCAGCAAGTTCTTCATCTTTGTGGGCGCAGCGCAAACTGGCAGCGTGGCAATCTACGTACTAGTATTGATTGCGTTGATCAACACCATCATTTCGCTCTACTACTATCTGCTCGTTGTAAAGGCGATGTTCATCCGTCAGGACGAGTGTGCGATACCAAAGCTCAAATCGCACTGGACCGAGGCGACAGGCCTTTGGATATGCACCCTTGGTATCATCCTCATTGGTCTTGTGAGCTGCATCTACACAAGCCTCAGCGACATCACAGCATCGTTGAGCGGAGTGTTTGGGATGATTTAAGATTGCCGAAACAAGTTAATCTAAAAGAGGGTGTGTCATAATAGGCTTATGTCAGATCCTCTTTAAAAATAAACCGCCTGAGAATGCGATATGTCTCAGGCGGCTTGTTTTTGTGTTTTTTCCCAGAATATTCGATTCTCAGGGGTTACAATTTGA
>JAEEGL011407369.1_pt1 | contig 24738 bp, 22 predicted proteins | sample 9134231 | NCBI WGS metagenome assembly JAEEGL01 (sample SAMN16246548, study PRJNA631951) | gut metagenome | biome: gut microbiome; feature: rumen; material: fiber-attached | host: Bos | place: Iran: Karaj | collected 2018-10
CTTTGAAAGCAAATATGATGATGTGTCAGAGGTAGTTGATAAAATCCTTGCTTACGGCAAGAATATCAACGATGACAATGCCGAGATAGTTCGCTGCACGCAGCAGATTGAACAGCTCACATTGTGGAAAGACCTCGATATTCCTCTTTCTTACGCAGGCTCAAGAGATACTAAAACATTTATCGGTGTTTTACCGAAAATGTGGACGGAAGAAACTGTTAGAAAACAGTTGGCCGCAGTAGATCCTGTAGAAATCGAAATGATCAGCAGTACAAAAGAGCAATCCTGCGTAGTTATAACCTGCCTAAAGGAAAACGCTGACGAGGTTTCGGAAGAGCTTAAAATCGTAGGATTTTCGCTTCCACCGGTCAGTTGTGAACTTCCACCTGCACAGGAAAAAACAAAGCTTGAAACAAGAATCGAAGAACTTGAAAAAGAAATCGAAGAACTTAAAGAAAAAATCGCGGCATTCAGCGACAGAAGAAATGATATTAAGTTCTTGAGCGACTATGACGTAGTAAGATCAAGCGGTAGGGAAGTAACAAATACTATAGCTCAGTCGGGTCACACATTTATCTTGAACGCATATATACCTGAAAGAGAGGTTAAAACTGTTGAAAAGATAATCAGTGAATACGACGCAGTACTTGAAACAAGAGATGTAAGAGATGATGAAGACGTACCGGTTGTACTTTCAAACAATTCGTTTGCGGCACCGGTAACCGGAGTGGTAAGCAGTTACGCACTCCCGGGTAAAGGAGAAATCGATCCTTCAATGGTTGTGGCTTGTTTCTATTATCTCTTCTTCGGACTTATGCTTTCGGATGCAATGTACGGACTTTTACTTACGGTTGGTTCGTGTTTGCTCTTGAAAATGCTTAAAAATGCAGAGCCGGAATTTAAGAACACTCTTAGGATGTTTAGAAACGGCGGTATCGCAACAATTTTCTGGGGCGTTATATTCGGAAGTTACTTTGGAGACTTGTTTGATGTAATAGGTAAAGAGTTCTTTGGAAAACCGGACGATTTCGTCGCAATTCCGCCACTTTGGAATTCGGCACTTGCAGCCGGTATGCCGATGAAAATTTTAACATTGTCTTTGGCACTGGGAACTATTCACATCACGGTAGCTTTAATTATCAAGATTGTTCAATGTTTAAGAGTAAAAGACGTGATGGGAGCAATCACAGACGGACTTGCATGGTTGTTGTTTGCAGACGGACTTATCGTATTCGGTATGTCAACAGACATGATTTGCAACATTCTTACATGTCCTAAGATTGTTTCACCGCTTGGAGGCAAGATAGCGCTTATCCTAGCGATTGTCGGATGTATAATTGTACTTTTGTTTGACGGCAGAAGTTCAAGAAATCCGGTTAAACGTCTTATGAAAGGTATTTACGGTGTATACGGTATCACGGGATACTTAAGTGATCTCCTTTCATACTCAAGACTTTTGGCACTTGGTCTTGCAACCGGCGTTATTTGTTCGGTAGCAAACCAGTTGGCAGACTTGGTATACGGAATCGCACCGGGTGTTATCGGAATAATTTTATTTATAATTGTATTCCTTCTTATGAATGCAATTAACCTATTCATAAATGCTTTAGGTGCATATGTTCACACCAATCGTCTTCAGTACGTAGAAATGTTTGGTAAGTTCTACGAAGGCGGCGGTAGAGAAATGAATTCATTTAAAGCAAAAACAAAATATTTTAAATTTAAGGAGAATTAATTTATGGAAGCATTATTTGAAAGTGGAACAGGATTAGCATTACTTGGTGCAGCATTTGCATCACTCTTTGCAGGCTGTGGTTCAGCAATCGGTTGTGGTATTGCAGGTCAGGCAGCAGCAGGCGTTGTAACAGAAGACCCTAGCAAATTCGCGAAAGTTCTTATCTTAGAGCTTCTTCCGGGTACACAGGGTATTTACGGTTTGATTATTGCATTCGTAACATTGGCAGGTATCGGTATCTTAGGTGGCGACGCTCCATCAGTTGCAGAAGGTTGGTATTACTTCTTTGGTTGTCTTCCAATCGGTTTTGTAGGTCTTATCTCAGGTATGCATCAGGGCAAGACGGCAGCAGCATCAATCGGCGTTGTAGCTAAGCAACCGGAACAGTTCGGTAAATCACTTATTTTCCCTGCCATGGTTGAGACATACGCTATTTTAGCCCTCCTTGTATCAATCCTTGTAGTTGTTTCAATCTAACTTGTAAACAAAACAAAATAATTAATACAGATAGGAGAGTACGTCAATGGCAGGACTTGATAAAATCATAGATCATATTAAAAATGATGCAGACCGGTCCGCAAATGAAATAATTGATGGTGCTAAATCCGAAGCAGACAGAATCATAAGCGCGGCAAAAGCCGAAGCAAAAAAACAGTGCGACTATCTTGAAGCACAGTCAAAATCAGCGGTTGCAGACACAATCAAAAGAGGAGACTCAGCGGCTGAACTTAAAGAAAAACGCATGATTCTTGAAGCTAAGCAGGAAATCATCGATCAGGTGATAAGCGATGCATTAGTTCATTTAGAAGGATTACCGGAAGGCGAGTACTTCGATGCAATCTTAAAAATGGTTGGCAAATATTCATTGGCAAAAGAAGGAGAAATCGTTTTCTCACAAAAAGATAAAAACAGATTGCCAAGCGGATTCGAAGCTAAAATCAAAGATGCATTAAACGGCAAACCGGGTGCGCAATTAACAATATCAAATAATACAAGAAATATTAAGAGTGGATTCGTACTTGTTTACGGAGACATCGAAGAAAATTGTTCATTCGAAGCAATTTTCACGGAATTACATGATACCTTACAGGATAAGGTGGGAGCAATGTTGTTTGAGTAACTTTAAGAAAGGAAGATGTAAATGGGCGAATTATATGCATATGCAGTCGCACGCATCCGTTCTAAAGAACTTGGGTTACTTAACAAACAGGCTTTAGACCAATTACTGTCAAGCAAGACCTACGAGGATTGTTTAAGGTTTCTTTCGGAAAAAGGTTGGGGCGATTCGGAAAATGCCACAGCCGAGGAAATGTTAGCCGGAGAAAGAGACAAGACATGGGAAATTGTAAATGAGCTTGTAAAAGACCAAAAAGATAAAGAAACATTTAACGTATTCTTATACGCAAACGATTTTCACAATCTTAAGGCCGCAATTAAAGAAGCTTATACAGGAAAGCAGGTTCCGAACATTTTTATCGAGACAGGAACCACGGTAGGTGTTGATGTCATAAAGGAATGTGTTAAAAATAACGACTTCCTTGCACTTCCGGATTACATGAGAAAATGTGCGGAAGAAGCATACGAGGTACAATTCCAGACAGGCGACAGTCAGTTGTGCGATATTATTATTGATAAAGCCACACTTGAGGCTATTTATCAAAAGGGTAAAGAATCCAAAAACGATTTAATATCCGGCTACGCAGAACTTAAATGTGCAGCAGCCAATATAAACATTGCAATCAGAAGTTGCAAAACGAAAAAAGGCAAAGAATTCTTGGAAAGAGCATTTGCAAAAATCGACACACTTAATGTTGACAGGCTTGTTGAAAGCGCTTTAAACAGCGAAGATGCAATTTACGATTACTTGGAGACAACCACATATGCGGATGCAATCGATGCGATTAAAGAATCGTCATCGGCATTTGAAAAATGGTGTGACGACAAGATTATGAATTACATCAAACCTCAAAAATATAAAGCATTTTCATATTCACCGATTGCAGCATACGTGCTTGCAAAAGAAAATGAAATTAAGTCGGTTCGCATTATTTTGTCGGGCAAGTTAAATGATCTTCCCGAAGAAGAAGTAAAAGAAAGGCTAAGGGAAATGTATGTATAAGATAGCAGTTTTAGGAGATCGTGATAGCATATACGGATTCGCTGCTTTGGGACTTGAAACATTTCCCGTAAGCAGTGCCGAAGAAGGCGAAAAAGTTTTAAAAGACTTGGTCGCAGGCGAATATGCAGTTGTTTATATTACAGAAGCAATGCAGGCGCAATTATCACATGAGATCGAAAAGGTGAGATTACAGCGCTTGCCGGCAATCATACCAATTCCGGGTGTTAGCGGAAACACAGGCGACGGAATTGCAAACGTTAAGAAGATGGTTGAACAGGCCGTGGGCTCGGATATCATTTTCAACAATTAATATTCCTCGGGGTATTAAGCAAAAATCTAGAAAAAGCAGGTGAAATAGTAAATGAGTACAGGTACAATTAAAAAAGTTGCCGGCCCACTGGTTATAGCTGAAGGTATGCGTGATGCCAATATGTTCGACGTAGTACGTGTTAGTAATCAGCGTCTTATAGGCGAGATTATCGAAATACACGGAGATCAGGCTTCAATCCAGGTTTACGAAGAAACATCGGGTCTTGGACCGGGTGAACCGGTTGAATCAACCAACGCACCTCTTAGTGTTGAACTTGGACCGGGTCTTATCGGAAGTATATATGACGGTATTCAGCGTCCGTTGGTTAAGATTATGGAACAAACAGGAAATAACTTAACACGTGGTGTTGAAGTTCCGTCACTTAACCGCGAAGCTAAGTGGACTTTTGAGCCGACAGCAGCAGTTGGGGACAAAGTAGTAGGTGGTGACATTATCGGTGAGGTAAAAGAAACACCTATTGTAAAACAAAAAATCATGATTCCAAACGGAATCGAAGGAACAATTAAATCAATTAACGGCGGAGAATACACAATCGAAGATACAATCGCAACGGTTGAAAAGGCCGACGGTAGTGTTGAAAATATCACATTACTTCAGAAATGGCCGGTTCGTGTAGGCCGTCCGTATAAAGAAAAATTATCACCGGATGTACCTTTGGTAACGGGTCAGCGTGTAGTTGACACACTTTTCCCAATCGCCAAAGGTGGTGTAGCAGCCGTACCGGGACCTTTCGGTTCGGGTAAAACGGTACTTCAGCATCAGTTAGCAAAATGGGCTGAAGCCGATATCGTTGTTTACATCGGTTGCGGCGAGCGTGGTAACGAAATGACAGACGTTCTTAATGAATTCCCTGAACTTAAAGATCCTAAGACAGGCCATTCACTCATGGAAAGAACAGTTCTTATTGCAAATACATCGGATATGCCCGTTGCAGCTCGTGAAGCATCAATTTACGTAGGTATTACAATTGCCGAATACTTCAGAGACATGGGTTATTCGGTAGCTTTGATGGCTGACTCCACATCACGTTGGGCAGAAGCGCTTCGTGAAATGTCAGGTCGTCTTGAAGAAATGCCGGGTGAAGAAGGTTACCCTGCCTACCTCGGTTCTCGTCTTGCTCAGTTCTATGAGAGAGCAGGTCGTGTAATCTCAAACGGTACGGAAGGAAGAGAAGGCGCATTATCGGTTATCGGTGCCGTATCTCCTCCGGGTGGTGATATTTCCGAGCCGGTATCACAGGCAACACTTCGAGTTGTTAAGGTATTCTGGGGATTGGATGCCAGCCTTGCATACAGACGTCACTTCCCGGCTATCAACTGGTTAACCAGTTACTCACTCTATGTTTCAAACATGGGTAAATGGTTTGATGATGCGGTTGACGGACCTTGGATGGAACTCAGAGGTCGTATGGTTAAGATGCTTTCGGAAGAGGCTGAACTTGATGAAATCGTTAAGCTTGTAGGTATGGATGCACTTTCCGCACCTGATAGACTTAAACTTGAAGCAGCACGTTCAATTCGTGAAGACTTCTTGCATCAGGATTCATTCCACGAAATCGATACATATACACAGCTCGAGAAACAGTATTTAATGATGAAATTAATCTTGAATTACTATGATGAGTCATTAAAAGCTTTGAATGACGGAGCTAATATTAACGATCTTGCGGTATTGGCCGTAAGAGAAAGAATCGGACGTTATAAATATACATCAATCGACAACATCAAGGGCGAATTCGATGCGGTAATGGCCGATCTTAAGAAAGAACTTGCAGACGCAGTTGCAAAGGCAAAGGAGGACTAAAAGATGCCAAAAGAGTATAAAACAATACAAGAAGTAGCAGGTCCTCTTATGCTCGTGCAGGGCGTTGAGGGTGTTACATATGACGAACTCGGTGAAATAGAGCTTGCAAACGGCGAAAGACGTCGTTGTAAAGTTCTTGAAATCGACGGAAGCAACGCATTGGTTCAGTTGTTTGAAAGCGCTACAGGTATCAACCTTTCAAATTCAAAGGTTAGATTCCTTGGCAGAAGTATGGAACTTGCGGTTTCGGAAGATATGCTTGGTCGTGTATTTGACGGACTTGGTCGTCCAATCGATAAAGGTCCGGAAATCTTACCTGACAAGCGTCTTGATATTAACGGTTTACCTATGAACCCGGCAGCAAGAAGCTACCCACAGGAGTTCATCCAGACGGGTGTTTCCGCTATCGACGGACTTAATACATTGGTACGTGGACAGAAGTTACCTATTTTCTCAGGTTCGGGTCTTCCACATGCCGACCTTGCAGCTCAGATCGCAAGACAGGCTAAGGTTCGCGGTACAGACGAGCAGTTCGCCGTTGTATTCGGTGCCATGGGTATCACATTCGAAGAAGCAAACTTCTTCACAAAGAGTTTTACGGAGACAGGTGCTATCGACAGAACGGTTATGTTTGTAAACCTTGCAAACGACCCTGCCGTAGAAAGAATTTCAACACCTCGTATGGCTCTTACAGCAGCTGAATATTTAGCATTCGAAAAAGATATGCACGTACTTGTAATCCTTACGGATATCACAAACTACGCAGACTCACTTCGTGAGGTATCCGCAGCTCGTAAGGAAGTTCCGGGACGTCGTGGTTATCCGGGTTACATGTACACTGACCTTGCAACAATGTACGAAAGAGCCGGTCGTCAGGCAGGTAAGAAAGGTTCAATCACTATGATTCCTATCCTTTCAATGCCTGAAGATGATAAGACTCATCCTATCCCTGACTTAACGGGATACATCACAGAAGGTCAGATTATCTTAAGTCGTGAGCTTTACCGTGCAGGCCTTGAGCCACCAATCGACGTACTTCCTTCACTTTCACGTTTGAAAGATAAAGGTATCGGCGAAGGCAAGACTCGTGCGGACCATGCAAATACCATGAACCAGTTGTTCTCGGCATATGCGCGTGGTAAAGAAGCCAAAGAACTTATGGTCGTACTTGGTGAGGCAGCTCTTACCGATATCGATAAATTGTACGCAAAATTTGCGGATGAATTCGAGAAAGAGTATGTATCACAGGGCTACAACACAAACAGAGATATTGAGGAAACTCTTGATATCGGTTGGAAACTTCTTTCTATCTTACCTAGAGCGGAACTTAAGAGAATTAAGGACGAGTTCCTTGATCAGTACTACGGAAAATAGACTCTTAATTGATAGGATAAGAAAGGAGGCGTTTAAATGGCTACAAAACAAGTTAATCCTACCCGTATGGAGCTTACAAGGCTTAAGAAAAAGCTTACAACTGCCGTACGCGGACACAAACTTTTAAAGGATAAACGTGATGAGCTCATGCGCCAATTCCTTGATTTGGTAAGGGAAAACAAAGCACTTCGTGAAAAAGTTGAAGCAGCCATTGCAGCATCCAACAAAAAATTCGTTCTTGCTCGTGCGGGAATGGAAGATGCAGCAATGAACGTAGCTTTGATGGCACCGCGCCAGGAAGTATATTTGGAAGCGGGATACAAAAACGTAATGAGCGTTGAGATTCCGGAATTTGAATATAAAACAAGAACACCTGATGAAAATGACATATACTCCTACGGTTATGCATTTACATCCAGTGACTTGGACGGAGCGGTTAAGTCTTTGGCAGATATTTTGCCGGATATGTTAAGACTTGCAGAGGTTGAAAAATCCTGCCAGCTTATGGCGGCCGAAATCGAAAAGACAAGACGAAGAGTTAATGCCCTCGAGCATGTTATGATCCCTGAAACACAGGCAAGCATCAAGTATATCGTTATGAAATGGGACGAAAACGAAAGAAGTACTCAGATTCGTTTGATGAAAGTAAAAGATATGCTTCTTGAAGAGGCACATGGCTACAAAGAAAAGCTTTATGCAAATGAAACGTAAAAGATGAATAATCTTAAAGAAGGACAACCTCGAATGGGGTTGTCTTTTTTTGTGTGATGAAAAGAAAATGTAGCAAATAAGGTGGCTTGGGATGGGTAAATCGGTTGAAAATAAACGATTTGTATGAGAAAATATATATAAGCATTTAGGGGAGCTTCGTAATTAAAAAGGGATCACATATATGTATGATAATTTGAAAGAATCAAAGCGTCATGGGAGGAAATGTATGATTGCGGTTGGAGTATGTGATGACGAAGCAACAGTACGTAAACAATTAATAAAAATTATAGATGATTTTTGTGAAAGTCATTCGGAAACATTTGAAGTATTTGAATATTCAAGCGGCAAGGAGTTAATAGATTCTATAGACAAACTTGACGCTGTTTTTCTTGATGTGGAAATGCCGGAGATGAACGGTTTGGAAACGGCAGCTTTAATAAGAAAAAATAATTCAAATATTAAAATTATTATATCAACGGGTCATATTGATTATTTTAAAGATTCGGTCAAAGTGGGAATATTTAGGTATGTAACAAAGCCATTTGAAGTTGTAGAAGTAAATGAAGCATTGACATCGTTGGCATTGCTTTTGGTTGAAGGGGAGCTATTGCCTATTAACTCAAACGGAAGAAAGCTCAATTTAAAGCAAAAAGATATAATTAGTATTACAACATATAAAGGCGAAATATCATATATTACAAAAGAAAACGAGTTTAAGGAAAGAAAATCCCTTTTGTTAGTTAAGGATTCTTTAAATGAAAGCTTCGTTCAGATTTCACGTGAATGCATAATCAACATGAGATATCTGACAGATTTTACAAAAAACTTTGTGGAATTAGATGGTCGTATAAAGTACGAGATTTCACGAAGGCGTAGGCAATCATTGGAAGATAACTACTATGAGTTTGAGAGAAAATACTTGTAAGGAATACATAAAATGATTAATTATTTTATTTGGATATATACATTTGCCTTTGTTTGGTTGGAATATTTCGTGGGATTAAAAGCGTGTTTTAATGTAAAATATGCGATAAATAAAATAGCTTATGCTATATGTATAGCCCTTCTTCTTGTTTCTTCGTATATTATAAAAGAAGATGAACCTATATACTTAATAATGCACGTAGCAATGTTTTTCTTAATGTTTTTTAGTACAAGAGAGCATCTTTCAAAGAGAATTACTTATTCGGTATATATGCTTTTCCTTGTGTGGGCTATGAATAATCTTTGTCGCCTACCATATGCAAAAATCAGAATAATGGGTGAGCCTGCTATAGATGACAGAGTTATAACATCATTGCAAATGCTTACGGTTGTTCTTATTTTTATGCTGATTATCGTTATATCAAGGAAAAGAAAAAATGAAGATGTAATAGAGTACTTCGAACCGGGCTTGGTCATAATGGTTGGGGTACTGGCATTTACATTTATAGCTTTTGCAGGCTTGGTAGGTTTAAGTATAAAGTATGTTGGAGAAATATATGATATCTATGAACCTATTGCAAAAGGATGTATGTATATATGTTATTTTGCATTATGTATATTTGCCTTATTTGTAATAAAGATACGACAGTCAAATTATAATTTAAAAACACAGAAGCAAAAGGAAAAGTTGTTTTTTGAAGAACAAAATTTTTATTTGAGAAAATTGTTGGAAAAGGAAGCAGATACAAGAAAATTCAGGCATGAAATAAACAATTATATGATATTTATTAAAGACGCCGTAGAAAATAAGCAATATGATGAATTGGAAAAATCAATTTCAAAAATGATAAATGAAAATAAGGAAATTGCGACTAAAGTTTACGATGTGGGAAACAACCAAATTTCATCGTCTTTAAACTATGTTTTTTCGGATACTAAAGATATAGAAATTTCCGTAAACGGAAAAGTATCAAAAGAGCTAGACGCGCTGCCGGTAGATGTTTCGTTGGTTATATCAAATGTTCTAAAAAATGCTGTGGAATCGGTAAGCAAGCTAAAAGAAGGAAAAAAATACATAGAGGTAAACCTGAAATCGGCCGTTGCATATACAATAATAACAGTAAAGAATCCTTATTCCGGAGATAATATAAGTAACAAAAACGGTTTGCCGGTTACATCAAAAGAGGATAAAAAGAATCACGGATTCGGGCTGGAAAGAGTAAAGAACATTATGGCAAGTAACCACGGCAGATTTGAAATAAATACTAACAACAATATCTTTGAGATAGTAATTGGTTTTAGAAACGCAAAAGAGCAAATGTGAGTTTGCTCTTTTTTTGATTATTCTTTCGGAGCTTTTACCATTCATTAAAAAAAATGACCACTTGTTTATAGTCTATTGTTTAGAATCAAAAAATAGTAGAAAATATATGATATAAACACCGGCTAACATTTTAGATGAAATATGCACTAAAACAAAAGCTTCAATCGTGTTTATATATAAGAGAAAATATTGAAAAAAGGAGGAAATGAAAATGAAAAGAAGCAATAATCCGTCGGAGGTCGGTTTTTGGGAATGGTTAATTGAGTGGCTTAGAAAGCATTAGGAGAGAACCGCTTGAAAATGATTCCGGAGGATTTCCGGCATGGCTTATAGAGTTACTAAAAAGATTAGGACACTAAATAGAAGCTTTTAAAATATATTAAGAATGAGGATGAAAGTGAATGCGTACGCCAAAAGGGTTTGATAATGAAAAAGTTAATTATAATTATTGTATGTATGATAACTGTTTTTATTGTGATAATGGGGATTAAAGCAGCAAGCATATGTGATGAGTATGGAACATATGTTGCGGGTGATGAAAAAAGCAAAACAGCAGTGTATTATGTTTTTGATGAAAATGGTAAATTTGCCTCTTATAGCCAGTTTGGTATGATACAGCAAGGAAGCTATACCATAAAGGAAAAGTACGAAGATTTTTCTTATGTTGAAGTTGTTGTCGATGAAATGATATTGCAGTTCTATATTTATAGCGGAAAACAATGCATCGGTTATAGGGATGACTTGTTTATAGCATATAAAATAAGTGAGTTACCGACTTATATTAATGTTCAAGGTGAAAACTGATAAAAAAAGACACGAGTGCGTCCTTTGTCAGAAAGTTCACTGGGCATTAAGGCGTCAAAATCGTAGCATTGGTAGTTAGACACCCACTTTTCGATAGTTTTGTATTTGAGCATTTTTACAGTGCCTATTCCGGCATTTGATAACATCCAATTGAAAAGCTGTTTTGTCATTGATTTAAAAGTTATTTTGACAGCAAATGTTGGATGCTGTATATTAATGTGCTAATTTGACATAAAGAAAGGACATGCAAATTGTATGAATAAAAAGAATAGATTATGGCTTATCTGTCTTGTAATATATGCGGTTATATGTGCAATTATTATGGCTCTGAATGTAATTATGACAAGAGGGCATTATATTTATTATTCAGTTTCAAATGATAAAGTAATTGCATTTGTGGGGGTAATAGCTGTGTGCGTAGCAATCCCATGTATAATCGTTGTTTGGCTTATAAGAGCATACTTAAAAAAGGAAAACACTACAAAAAAAACGATGTATTCTGCTATAATAGTTTCTATCGCTTCTATTGTATTATCTGTGTTTGTTACAACGATTTGGTATTTTAGTGAGCCAATTCAATCATATACAAATAACGTGAAAAACTATGGTGTAGTTGATTATGATGTTGAACAATTTATAGAAAAGGCGGTTCCGGTTTTTTATTTTCCTGAAAGTCTGGACGAGCTAGGAAGTGAAACCGTTTCATATAAATATCAGTATAAAAGCCCATTTAATAAGCATAGATATATAATGATGGATTTGAAAGTGGAATTTCCTTCAAGTAAAGAATACAACGAAGCATTAAAGTTTATACAAGATAGCGGAGAATTTACCAAAATAGGAGATGCATATTTAAGGAAAATGTCGATTGATGATGAGAAATCATATGTTCTTACGGGACCATTAACATTGGAATACTACTACGAATATGGTAGTTTATAGAAGAAGTGTAAATGGTGAAAGCTATTATATCAGTGTGAAATAGAACAGAAAGTTTGGATTGGAGGATTTTTTATGATGGATGAAGGAAAAGGTAATGTTTCACAGAAATTAGCAAATGGTTACTATGAGAATACAGCCTACATGGATGTAATCGAGAAAAATGATTTAGAGAGTGCTTTAAACGTTAAAAATCAAGATCCAACGGCAAAAGAGATAAGAAGACTTATTATTGCGACTAATATAACAAGAGGGATATTTATGCTTCCTTGTTTTGCAATTTGGGCACTTTTTAGAGGAAACACGGCATTAAGCTGGATTTTAATTGCTGCATATATTGTAGTAGCGCAGTTGATTATACATTTTATGTTTGGAAAAGTTGTAAAAGCAGAACATAAAAAAAGTTCTATTGTTGCAATGATAATTGTAGATATATGTGTCGTCGTGGCATTTGTAGTATTTGTGCTTTTTTATTTTCAAACATGATGTGGAACAAAAAATGTACAAGGAGGGAAATCTTATGAAAAAAGCATTATCGCTTATTCCGGTAGCTTTATTGGGTGCAGTTTTATTCACAGGATGCGATTCGGCACCGGCAAAATCCAATGTTGAAACATATGAAGCCATAACAGCATATAAAATTATGGATAGTGATGATTCATATTATATTAAGCTTGCAGAAGAAGGTATTGAGCTTATGACGGATTCATATGAGCATATAGCAGATATTTATTTTGAGGAAGCTCATAATGACGCGGTTGATGTTGATACAGCTAATGGGGATACCGTATATCTGGGCAGTGTTGCAGACAAAATTGAGGAAGCTAAGGATTTTGCACAAAAAATAACTAAAGAAAACGGCATTATCAAAAAGATTGATATTACAAGCGATTATGAGCAAGATGGAGAAAAAGGGTATTTGATGGAAATATATCTGAATAATGATATTGATTTTGATATAAATCAAGCAACATCAATTTGGTTGGCAGAAGGATATTCGTTGAATTCGGGCGGAAGTGTAAATGAGTTGGATGGCAAGATCGTGGAACAAAAATCGGTATTCTTTATACCGAAAGACAGCGTAGAAGATATAACAAGTGCTTTACAGCCATTTTTGTTTGGCGTAAACGGAGAAAGTTATTATGTCAGTGTGAATTAAAACCGAAGGATAGTATTGAAAGTGAAAAAATTAGCTTAAAGAAAACCAATAAGGAGAAAGACAATGAGAAAACGCGTATCGGCAGGAATGGCACTGGTAATTACTTTTTTACCGATTTGGTTAACCATAGCGGCTTTTGATCTTATAGAAAACTTGTATTACAATCGGTATCCGAGGTTAAGTGATGATACCATAGTAATTTTTATTGTGGTATTTGTAGCATCGGTTGCGATTCCCCTGGCAATCACCATTTGGCTGATAGATTTAAGAAAAGAAGAAAAACGTTTTTGGGGATTAAGGATAACACTAATTGTTATATCATCGGTTATATCTTTACTGTTTACATTTGGTGGGATGTTTATAGGGTTCGTAGAATCATATACGGATAATGTGAAAAACTATGGTAAGGTGGAACAGTTTTACCAACATAGATGGGAAACGGCAGAATCATATTTTCCGGAGTCGCTGAATTTTGAAGAATTAAAAGATGTTTCATATACTTATAATTCCAGAGCTATTGTTTTTGATAATCCGTTTTATTTTGACTTAACTTGCGTATATGAAGAGGAAGATGACTACAAGTCGGAAAAAGCAAGATTGGAGTCGTTGTGTGGCAAGTACTTAATCCGGACTGATGATGGCTATAAATATATGGATAAATATTATGACGGATATGTGGAAGTTGATGACGTCGAAATGGCAATTCATTATTACCTCGGATACACACCATGATTTGCCGATAAAAAAGGAAAAACTGGGGATTGATTTATGGTAAAAATAGCTTTATGTGATGATGTGTCGCAGGCAAGGGAAGAGCTTAAGCAAATGCTTAAATGTTGTTGCAAGGCGATATTGTTAGTATAAGCAGCAGATATGGCGGAGTTGAAGTGCAAACAAAAGAAGGAAGATACCAGCACTATGAAACACTTAAAAAGCTGAGAGAAAAGCTTTCGGATAGTTTTGTAGTTATTAACAAGGGCTTGATGATAAATTTAGAACATATAAAAAAGCTTAATGGCGACAGCGTTTTGCTGAGCAGCGGAGAAGAGTGCGAAGTATCAAGACGAAATAAAAAAGAACTTGTGGAGCTGCATAATCAATACTTAAAGAACAAATAGAACAATTGGCATAATAGAATTCGAAGGAAGACATATGAACGGTAAAAAAAGTGTATATATCTGCTTAAGCATTTTATATATTGTTGGATGGGCTTGCATTCTTACTCTAAACATAGTGGAAAACTGCAGGGAGTTTTTGTACTTTTCTGTTTTTGACGAACTGCAAGGATATTTTATATTTCTTGTTTTCTTAGTCTTAATTGTTCCGCTGATAATAACGATATGGCTGTTTTGCACGGTTAATTCAAAAGATAAGCGTATAGTTTTAAAAATAGTTTCCTGTGTTTTGTCACTCGTTGTATCATTTTTAGTTACGATAATAGGACTGTTTATGGGATATGGACAATCAAAGACTTTTGATTTGGAAAATTATGGCAAGGTGGATGAAAGAGTTCAAGAATGTTGGGATGAGGCAAAAATATTCTTTCCGGACGAGCCGGCTGACTTACATACGGATAATGTTTCGTATAAATATATATATTCAGATCCGATAGGAAACAGAAGTTTGTTAATAGAACTAAATGCTTCCTATTCCAACAAGGAAGATTACAATGATATGATTAATTATTTAGAAAAAAATGAATCGTTGGAAAGAGTTGGAGATGCTTTTATATACAAAATAACAGCATATGACACAAAGGGGTATGTTGCAACTGATGACTTTAATAAAATGATAGAATTCCATTATGAATATGGGAAAATGGAGTAGGAGTAAAGCTTTAGAATTAAACATGGATTTAGTGCAGCACAATAAAGACAGCCTAATTGATGGGTTGTCTTTTCTTTGCAAAAAAAGTAAAATAACTATACTGATTATTGAAACTTAGGGATTGGAGACTTCCTGAAAATGCGAAGAAGAGAAACAATTTTTGATAAAACATGGGTAAAAATAGCCATAATCGCGGCAGCAGTCTTTGTTGTCGTTCTTATATATGTAATTACACATTCGGACAAAATAGAAAATAAAACGGAAATCATGGGCGATGAAACCCTGCCCGTTGTAAAAATGTTGGATGCGGGGGAATATTTAAACACTCTGTACGGCTATACAAATGACATGGATGCGCAGTTTATGCGCGGAACCATATCAGTCATTGACGAAAACTACGAAGTGCACTTTAAGATAAGCGGCGGAAGTCGTGACGTTAAGGGCATTTCCTATGAGCTTAGAAGTCTTGATGCCACGGGTCTTGTGGACAGCGCCGAGGTCAAAACTTACGAAAAGACAGATGACGGCATTGATGCAACTATCAAGTTCGACAACGTTATGGAAGATGAAAAAGAGTATACCCTGGTAATTACTCTCGCCACGGACGATGGCGATGTCAACTATTACAGCCGTGTTGTTAAGGATGCGGATATCACTTTGGCGGCTCAGCTTGATTACATCAAAAACTTCCACAACATGACTTTCGATAAGGAAAACATGACAAGTCTCTTTAAATATTTGGAAACTGACACGGGGGATGTGGATAAAAACAACTTAGGTCACGTAAACATTTACTCCCATTACTATCAGGTTTCATGGGGCGATATGAATCCGACAAGGATTGGAGATGCCAAGATTTCCATAATCGAGCTGGATAATTCCATCGGAAGTTACAAGGTCAATTATCAGGTTTCCACAGAGCTTGAAGGAAACTATGAAATCTACAATGTTACGGAATATTACCGAGTTCGCGTTGATGAAGATGGTCAGTCTTTCATGCTCTACTTTGACAGAACCATGGATCAGATCTTTGACGGAAACGAAAACAACATCTTTACAAAGTCGATTTTGCTCGGAATCGACAGTGATTTGACCGTGGATTATGCAACAAGCGAAAACGGCAAGTTTGCGGCATTTATAAACCAAGGTGCCCTTTGGCTTTTGGACTTTGATGACGATAAGGCAACAAAAGTATTTTCGTTCGAAGATGAAAACTCAACGAAAAAATATTTGGACAGCGAATATTCCATTGACATCATAAATTTGGACGATGAAGGAAACATGGACTACATCGTCTATGGTTATATGAATAAAGGCTCTTTCGAAGGTCAGGTGGGCATCGCGCCGGTTGAATATAATTACGAAAATAACGAAAACAAGGTGGTTGGTTTCGTTCCGACGACCCAGTCGTACGAGATTTTAAACACACTGGTTGGCGATCTTTACTACCTAAACAGCAGCAACGTGCTTTATGTCGTGCTTGACAATTCCCTTTATTCGGTAGATTTGGAAGGCCACGACAGCGTACAAATTGCTACGGGTCTGGCGCCGGGCAATTTTGTGGTAAGTACCGATAACAAAATGATTGCTTGGCACAAGGACAACGGCCTCTATCAAACGGAAACAATCATTGTCCTTAACATGGAAAGCGGTTTGAGCTATAACGTAAATGCCCCTGAAGGCAAGGTCGTCAGCGCGGAAGGATTTTTGGACGAAGACATCGTGTATGGTGTGGGAACTGCGGGAAATCTTTACACCGATGCAAACGGACAGACCACCCTTCTTAAGGAAGATGTCTATGTTGAGGATGAAAACAACGAAGTGCAAAAGGCCGAAGAGGGCGGAAGTATTTACTTTGCAAACTCAAAGAGTCTAAAAGGACGTATATTATTTACCCGACTTTACAGAGATTCTTTGGCAAACTATAACGATTTGGCAATCTATGCCAGCGAAAATGATACGGAGGCAATCGAGGCTTCCACAACTTATGTTGAAATAGATGAAAACAAACGTAAACAAATATACTTTACATTCCCGGGAGACGGAAAGTTTAATGTAACTCCGCTTCTTGCATCTGTGGAAAAAACCGAGTTTACAACAACGGAAACCTTAAGCGTTTCAAATATTATCGGTGAACAAAACAAATACTATGTTTACGCTTTGGGCAAGATAACCGGTGTATATGACGATATTTCCACAGCCATAGTCAATGCTTACAATGAAGAGGGCGTGGTTGTTAACCGTAGCGGTAACTACGCATGGCAGCGTATTTCCAGACCTACAAAAGTTACTCTTTCGGATTCGGCAGCAGCGGACATTTTCGCTAAATATCAGGCAGGCAGCCTTGTGCAAGTATCCGGTGTTAACCTAAAACAGATGCTTTACTACACAGGTGTCAGAAAACCGATTGTAGTTACGGGAGATGGATTTACTTATGTAATAACAGGCTACAATCCGCAAAACTACCTCCTTTGGAGCGAAGAAACCGGCACAAGCAAATACATGGCAAGTGACGACGGCGATGCATTGTTTGAAGGTGCGACGTACTATGTTGAGATAAAATAGTTACAAGCCAGCCATTCGCTACGCCTTCGGCTACGCTCATGTTCGGCTGGCGCCGAAAAAACTAAAAATAAAAATCGACCATGCAAGTAAACTTGCTGGTCGATTTTATTTTTACCTTTTCAGGCTTGTAGCTATTTCAAGTTTTCAGGATTCAAGCATTCCAACTCAGGAAGTACGAAACGTCCGTCTTTTCTGATAAGCACATCGTCGAAATAGATTTCGCCTCCGCCGTATTCCGGTGTCATGATAAGTACCAAATCCCAATGGATTGACGAATCATTGCCGTTTGGCGCATCATCATAGCACATACCCGGTGTAAAGTGGATAGAGCCTGCAATCTTTTCGTCAAAAAGAATGTCTGTCATTGGTTTGTTGATATATGGGTTAACACCAAGGGCGAATTCACCAACATATCTTGCGCCCTCATCTGTATCAAAGATTTCGTTGATTTTTTCGGTGTGGTTTGATGTGGCATTTACAATCTTGCCGTCTTTAAATTCAAGGCATACGTTTTCAAAAGTTGTACCCTGATAAATTGAAGGTGTGTTGTAAGTGATTTTACCGTTAACACTGTTTCTAACAGGTGCTGTATAAACTTCACCGTCAGGGATGTTAAGGCCACCGTCACATTTGATGGCAGGTATATCTTTAATAGAGAATGTAAGGTCTGTATCTTTTGCCACAAGTCTTACCTTGTCTGTTTTGTTCATAAGCTCAACAAGGCTATTCATCGCCTTGCTCATCTTTGAATAATCCAAGCAGCAAACATCAAAGTAAAAGTTTTCAAATGCTTCCTGGCTCATGTTTGCAAGCTGAGCCATAGAACCGTTAGGATAACGAAGCACTACCCAGCGGGTGTCGGGTACGCGTATTTCGTGATGCACCGGTGTAACATAGAGCTTGTTGTAGATGGCCATTTTTTCTTTTGGCACATCGCAAAGCTCGTTGATGTTTTCGGATGCGCGAATGCTTACATAGCACTGCATTTTACGCATCTGTGCACAATCTATTTCTGCCATAAGCTTTAATTGTTCTTCGTTGCAATTCATAAGGATTTCGCGGTTGAGTCTTGCATTTGTGGAATCAACGTAAGGATTGCCCCCTGCTTTGTAGACTTCTTTTATAAGTGCGCGAACCAAATCTACCGTCTCGTTTCCGCCGTGGGAAATCAAAACATTGTCGCCTTTTTGCACTTTCATTGAATAATTAACAAGATTTGCCGCAAGCTGTTCTATTCTTGGATCCATTTATATCACACTTCTTTCTATAATTAATTAATATTTGTTTTAGTGATTTCGAAATCGACCTTTGAAAAATGATAATAAACTCGATTTGTAATATAATAAAACTTGAAAAATCACTTTAAATATTATAGTATAAAAAAACCGGTTAAGCAAGTTGGCTAAATGACAGGATTTGGCGTTAACAGTGGCTTTAGAGATAACAGGAGATGCAAAATGGCTAAAGAAATATGGAAGCCGGGGAATATGGTTTATCCACTTCCGGCGGTTATGGTTACATGCAAGGATAAGGAAGGAAAAGACAATATAATCACAATAGCCTGGACCGGCACAATATGCACCAATCCGGCGTTAACATATGTATCCGTAAGACCCTCAAGGCATTCATACAATATAATTAAGGAAACAAAAGAGTTTGTCATCAACCTGACAACAAAGGATTTGGTTTTTGCCACGGACTATTGCGGCGTGAAATCCGGAAAAGATGTAGACAAGTTTAAAGCCTGCAAGCTTCACAAGGAAAAAGCGGAGCATGTTAAGGCGCCTTTGATTAAGGAAAGTCCGGTAAATATCGAATGCAGACTGCTTGAAATCAAAAAGCTCGGCTCTCATGACATGTTCATTGGAGAGGTGCTTTGCGTCCATGCGGATAAAAAGTATATGAATGCTGAGGGGAAATTTGACTTAAGCCGCGCAGAGCCTATCGTTTATTCCCATGGGGAATATTTCGCACTGGGCAAGAAATGCGGTAAATTCGGCTATAGCGTGGCTCGTCGGAAATTTGACAAGCGCGGTAAAAACTGTTAAAATGTGAAAATGTTACGGAATTGTTACCTAAATAGGTAATGTTTTGTTTAGGGGATTTAGGGGAAATAAGATTTATATAAAATTTTTGGAGTTATTATGAGCAGATTTACAAAAAGAAGCGCAAAGCTCAGTATGTTGCTTATGTTTACAACTGTAGCTGTGTGTCTGATGATTGTTATTGCCCTAGATTGGACGAGTTCTTGGACGGGTGAGGACAGAGGCTATTACGTTGTCTCTATGAACGGCGAAGAAATCGGCGTTGCAAAGAGTCAGGAAGATATTGATAATGCGCTTCTCGCAGCAAGACTTAAAATTAATGAAGAAGAAGGAACCGTGGTATACTCGGATCCTGATATTGAAGTTACAAGAGAAAGAAGAATTTTTGCAAATGCTTTGAGCAAAGATGAGTTGGAAGAAAACTTCTATTCGTCTTTGGTAAGTGACTTAAACGACACTTTGGTCAGAGCTTATGTGGTAAATATTGATGATTTCAGCGTTACCCTTGCAAGCAAGGACGAGGTTGTGAATCTTCTAAACGCGGTTAAAGATAAATACGATGTTATCAACGAATTCGATGTAGATTTGGTTGAAGACGGCGACGGATATTATTCAGCAATAACTTTTGATGTGGTTCATTCGGATACAGAAGTCAACGCCGCGGCAACAAACGTATTTGCATCGATTTATTCAAGCAGTGCGGCAGATGAGCCTACGGCTGTGGAAGAAGGCTACGAAGACGGTATCATCGACCTTTCCTTTGCGGAAGATGTTGAAATTGTTGAATCTTACGTTAGCGACAAATCCATCACGGATTTGGATGATGCTATCGAGATGGTTACAAAAGAGCAGGCTCAAAAGCAAGTATATGTTGTGCAAGAGGGTGATTGCTTATCATCAATTGCAAGCAAGTTCGACATAAGCCTTAAAGAGCTTTTGGCGGTTAACCCGGACTTCACGGAAGAGTCAATGATTAATATCGGCGACAAAGTCGTAGTAACTGTTCCGAGACCTGAGCTTTCGGTTGTGGTTAAGGAAGAAAGAACTTACGAAGAAACATACAGCGCCGATGTTCAATATGTTGAAAACGACAGCATGTTTACAAACGAAAAGAACGTAATCAGCGAAGGTACACCGGGTTACAGAAGAGTTGTAGCCGTTATTACTTATAAAAACGGTCAGGAACAGTCAAGAGAAATTATTCATCAAACTGTTCTTACGGAATCAACTCCGACTGTTATAGAAGTAGGAACAATAGTTCCGCCTACATATGTTAAACCGGTTTCCGGCGGTTCCCTTTCATCTCCTTTCGGAGCAAGATGGGGTACGGTACACAAAGGTGTTGACTGGTTTGTAGGTATGGGTACAACGGTTTATGCTTCTTGCGGCGGTACCGTTGTTCAGGCAGGATGGAATGGTGGTTACGGATATTGCGTAACAATGCAGCATGCCGATGGTAAACAGACAAGATATGCGCATCTTAGCAGCATTGCTTGCTCGGTAGGTCAGCATTTAGATCAGTACGAAGTACTTGGTTACAGCGGAAGTACCGGAGACAGTACGGGTCCGCATCTCCACTTCGAGATTATTGTAAACGGTTCACAGGTGGATCCGTTACCATACTTATAAAATGAGCTTAATTCGGTGCGGTATGCTTAAGTTTAAGCGACCGCACCGATTGTGTTATTGTATATTATTCAAGCCTTTACGCAGCAGGATGATTGTGCTATAATCATTTTGTTAATGTGGATGGGTTCCGCATAATTTGAGGTGCAAAAATTATGGAACAGTTTATTATAAAAGGCGGGAATGCATTAAGCGGTGAAGTTGAAATTAGCGGTGCAAAAAATGCAGCTTTGGCCTTGATAGCGGCAGCAATAATGACCGATGAAACGGTTACTATTGAGAATTTGCCGGATGTAAGGGATGTTAATGTTTTACTTGAGTCAATCGAGCAGATTGGCGCAACTGTAGAAAGATTAAATCCTCATTGCGTTAAAATTAACGGTAAGACAATTAAATCTACGGTCGTAGATTATGAACATATTAAAAAAATCAGAGCTTCCTATTATCTTCTCGGAGCGCTTCTCGGTAAATTCAACGAAGCGGAAGTTGCTCTTCCGGGTGGATGCAACATCGGAAGCAGACCAATCGATCAGCATTTAAAAGGTTTTAAGGCTCTCGGTGCGGATGTTGAAGTTGAATACGGTATGATTGTTACCAAAGCAGACAAATTAGTAGGCAATCATATCTATTTTGACGTTGTTTCCGTAGGAGCTACCATTAATGTTATGCTTGCGGCTGCTATGGCGGACGGCAATACAAACATTGAAAATGCTGCAAAAGAGCCACACGTCGTTGATGTTGCCAATATGCTTAACAAGATGGGCGCAAACATCAAGGGCGCAGGTACTGATGTTATCAGAATCAAAGGCGTTAAGAAATTAAAAGGAACGGATTATTCCGTTATTCCGGATCAGATTGAAGCCGGAACATATATGATGGCAGCAGCTATCACTAAGGGAAATGTTCTTATTAAAAATGTTATCCCTAAGCATTTGGAGGCTATCAGTTCAAAACTTACCGAAATCGGATGTAAAGTTGAAGAATATGATGATGCCGTAAGAGTTATAGGTGCGGAAAAAACAAAGTCAACTCATATTAAGACTTTGCCTTATCCGGGCTTTCCAACGGATATGCAGCCTCAGATGACAGTTGCTTTGGCCTTGGCAGAAGGCACAAGCGTTGTTACGGAAAGTATTTTCGAGAATCGTTTCAAATACGTTGACGAGCTTGGAAGAATGGGCGCTCATATAAAGGTTGAAGGCAATACAGCCATTATCGAGGGTATCGAAAGATATACCGGCGCAAGCATTATCGCTCCCGATTTAAGAGCCGGAGCGGCTTTGGTTGTTGCGGGTCTTGCAGCGGAAGGCTATACAACCGTTGAAGATATTAAATATATCGAACGCGGTTATGAGAGAATGGATGAGAAACTCAGAAGCCTCGGAGCGCAAATCGAAAGAGTTAATTCCGAAAAAGATATTACAAAATTTAAACTGAAAGTAGTTTAAAAATATAAGTGGTTTGTTTAATAAAAAGCCTCGCTGATTTCAGCGAGGCTTGAATTTTTGTTTGTTGAATTAAACCAATGATATTATTTTAACGTTTGTGCTTTTGGCAAGATCGATGAAATCACCTTCGTTGGTTTGAACAACCGGTCTCGAAAGCCAATTGCTGTTCATCAAAACGACTTTCGCAGTGCTTCCGTTGCTTAAAAGCACGGTATTTGCGGAGTATGTCTTGGAAAATCTTTCCAAAAATTCACAGACAAGTTTTTGATCGTATTTGTTACGTCCCTCCGATTCCAATACATCCACAACATCAAATGGGCTTAATGGCTCTCTGTAGGCGCGCTTTGAAGTCATGGCATCGTAGATATCGGCAATGGCAACGATTTTTGAGAAGTCATCGATATCATTTGTTTCAAGACGACTCGGATAGCCGCTTCCGTCACATCTTTCGTGGTGGTTGAGAGCACATCTGGCAACCGCCTCATCAAAACCTTTTGCCTTTAGGAGCTTATATCCCAAGGTTGTATGTGTTTGAACTATGGCATATTCGGAAGGTGTAAGTTCTCCCGGTTTGTTTACTATATCCGGATCGATAAGAAGCATGCCTATATCATGCAAAGCACCACAGACCGAAAGTACGCCGATTTGATTTTTGTCATAACCCAACCATTTGCCGAAAGTCATGCACAACATGGAAACATTCATGCTATGACGATATATGGAATCGTTAACATCATGCATGTTGTTCATTACATCAAAAAAATGAAGGGAGTTTCTTGTCTGCTTCATAACTTCGTATGTGGAATGAAGAAGTTCGCTTATATCCGGGTTTGAATCGGCATCCACAAAGGAATTTAAAAAACTTTTAAAACGATCCGTTGCTTCGGAATAATTACTTTTAAATTGTTTAAATTCAGGTGTTTTCTTAACGATTTCGGAATTGAATACCGTAACGGCAGGCTCAAGTTCGGGCATTTTCACCGCCAGCTCAAGAATACCGTATGTTAACAGACGATCGATAATTTGCTCATTCAAAACACAATCCTTCGGAACAACCAACTGATCCAAAGTGTTGTAAGTGTTGTTTGCACAAATCATGCCGGGTTGGAGATCCCGGACAGGAATCCTTTTAATAACCATAATACCATCCTCCATATATACTTTTAGCAACCCCTAGGAAACATTATACACTATGGCATGCTTACTAACAATGGAAAATCTTTTTTGTATTTTAAAAAATCATAAGTTTTTTGGATATACATTTTTATTAAAGTGTAGCATCGTAATTGACTTTCAAATTTAAGTAGTGTAATATGAACAAAGTGTAAAAAAGAGAATGTCTCATTATACTAATTATTAGTGGAGATGACATATTACAGTACTTTTAAGGAGGAAAACGATGGAAAAACGTTTATTCACATCAGAGTCAGTAACTGAAGGACATCCTGACAAAATCTGTGATAACATTTCAGATGCTATCTTGGATGCAATTATGGAACAGGATCCAAACAGCCGTGTTGCTTGCGAAACATGCACAAACACAGGTTTCGTGGTAGTAATGGGTGAAATCACAACACAAGCACAGGTAGATTACCAGTCAATCGTAAGAAAGACAGTTTGCGATATAGGATATGATTCGTCAGACAAAGGTTTTGACGGAAATACATGTGGTGTTTTCGTAGCACTCGACAAGCAGTCTGCAGATATTGCTATGGGTGTTGACAAAGCTTTGGAAGCTAAAGAAAACACAATGTCAGATGACGAAATCGAAGCAATCGGTGCAGGCGATCAGGGTATGATGTTTGGTTTTGCAACAAACGAAACAGATGACTATATGCCATACCCGATCTCACTTGCTCACAAGCTTGCTCTTAAATTAACAGAAGTTAGAAAGAACGGTACATTACCATACCTTCGTCCGGACGGAAAAACACAGGTTACTGTTGAGTACGACGAAAACGACAAACCAATCGCTTTGGATGCGGTTGTTCTTTCAACACAGCA
>JAEEGL016506110.1_pt1 | contig 24738 bp, 22 predicted proteins | sample 9134231 | NCBI WGS metagenome assembly JAEEGL01 (sample SAMN16246548, study PRJNA631951) | gut metagenome | biome: gut microbiome; feature: rumen; material: fiber-attached | host: Bos | place: Iran: Karaj | collected 2018-10
CAGAGATGAGTAGGTCGGCGCAGGTTTGACGGCGTATATGGTCTTGTTTGTTGATCATCTTCGTTCTTCCTTCTGATGCAAAGATAATATTATTTGGGAAAGGGCGGATGAGAAGGGCATAGATTATTCTAGAATCGTTTAAAAATGTGTATCTTTGAACTTTATAATACACGCGTGCGTGCGTGATCCCGTACTAAGGTCGTTTTCCTGGATAGGAGAGGCCAGTGCGGGTTAGTTCTTCGTCGATGGTTTTTCGGCGAGGAATGAAAGAATTATACCAATCGAATCACATGTCAAATAAAACCCAAACCATCCTAGTGACCGGCTCGGCTGGCTTCATAGGCTCCAACCTCGTGCTGAGACTTCTTGAAAGCGATGAGCCCCTCAGCATCGTCGGGCTCGACAACCTCAATGACTACTACGATCCTTCGCTCAAGGAGTATCGCCTGGGCGAGATCCAGAAGAAGACCGAAAAAGTCCCGCAGCATACCTACAAGTTCATCAAGGGCGATCTTGCGGACAAGGCCCTCATCGATCGCCTCTTTGAGGAAAATCACTTTGATATCGTTGTGAACCTTGCCGCTCAGGCCGGTGTCCGCTATAGCATTGAGAAGCCGGATGCGTACATCCAGAGCAACATGATCGGGTTCTACAACATCCTGGAGGCGTGCCGGCATCATCCGGTCCAGCACCTGGTCTACGCCAGTTCCAGCAGCGTGTACGGCGGCAACAAGAAGGTGCCCTTCAGCACGGACGACCGGGTGGACAATCCCGTGAGCCTGTACGCGGCCACCAAGAAGAGCAACGAGCTCTTCGCCCATTGCTATTCCAAGCTTTATAACATTCCTTCTACGGGCTTACGCTTCTTCACAGTTTACGGCCCTGCAGGGCGTCCTGACATGGCCTATTTCGGGTTTACGAACAAACTGCTGAAAGGTCAGACCATCCAGATCTACAACTACGGCAACTGCCGCCGCGATTTCACCTATGTTGATGACATCGTGGAAGGCATCGTCCGCGTCATGCGCAAAGCCCCGGAAAAGAAGAACGGCGAAGACGGACTTCCCATCCCTCCGTATGCTGTTTACAATATCGGTGGTGGCCAGCCCGAGAACTTGCTGGACTTTGTCAATATTCTCCAGGAAGAACTCGTTAGAGCCGGCGTGCTCCCCACGGACTACGACTTCGAGGCTCACAAGGAACTCGTGCCCATGCAGCCGGGAGATGTTCCCACCACCTATGCCGATGCGTCTGCGCTTGAACGGGATTTCGGGTTTACGCCTAAGATTACACTGAGAGAGGGGCTGAGGAAGTTTGCAGAATGGTACAAGGAGTATTATCAGGCCGTCGAATAGACGAGAGAAATAATAGAAACAGCTAGTAATGAAGGGGATTTGTGTTTGACTAATAAGAATGGAAGGACGCTATTTACATTTCAGACCCCTTCAGACCATGAATACGATTTTGTAAAGGAGCTGAACAAATATAAAGTAATGCATGAGTCGTGGGTAAAACATGGTAATAATAAATGCCCCTGTCAGAGTGGAAAGAATTGGGAAAAATGTCATGGTCGGTAATGTTTTTGACCTGTATTTGTATAATGCTGGCAAAATAATTGACATCAAACCATATCAATTCAGCCACATCTTAGGCCATTATCAATAGTTGGTTATTCGTAAAGAAGAAAAAGTACAGCCTTTTATATCTTGTATTGTAGAAGATAGGTATTTGATAATCAATTTTTTTCTAGTATAATGAATATACTTTGGACCGTAAATAAACTGCCTCCAGTAGTGGCACAAAAACTGGGTTTCGGTAAAGGTCATGCCATTTCTTGGGTTGAAGCGATGAGTATAAAATTAGCTTCTCTTCCTAATGTGCATTTATCTATTGTTTGCCCTGGTGCCGTCAATGAGGTAAAAGACTATAAGCTTGACTCAATTAATTATTATATTATACCTAATAATTGTGATCGCGTTGATTATTGGCCCATAATAATCAACAGGTCTAATCCTGATGTAATACATGCTTATGGAACAGAGGGAAAGCACAATGTATTGTTGCTTAAGCATCATTCCGACATTCCCATAGTAGTGTCTTTACAAGGAATAATAAATGAGTATAGGCATCATTTTTATGCAGGTATTGATTATCGTGACATGATAAGATATACAAGTATAAAAGACATAGTTTCGCCTACGTGCTTTTTCTGGGGAAAAAGGAATTATGAAAAACGAGCATTATTAGAGATAGAACAGCTAAAATTAGCAAATAACGTAGAAGGTCGTTCCACTTGGGATAGGGTGTCAGCATTAAATATTAACCCCAATTTACGCTATTTTTATTGCCCTCGAATGATAAGACAGCCTTTCTTTGAGGAGCAGTGGAAATGGGAAAACATGATTCCTCATAGCATCCTAGTTCATCAAGGAGTACAACCTCTAAAAGGGATTCATTTTGTTTACCAGGCAGTAGCGAAGTTAAAGCAAAAGTATCCTGACATTACTGTTTATGTTGTTGGTAGTGATTTTCTCCATCCAAAGCGTTTAAGTCGGAAAGTGTTTCAAAGTGGATATGCAAAATATCTTAAGCATTTAATCCGAGAATTTAGGATTGAAGATATTATTCACTACACTGGGGTCTTATCATCACAGCAGTTGGCACAATTACTCTCAAAGGTTAATGTTCATGTCGTCCCATCTTCTATTGAAAATGCTCCAAATTCTTTAGCGGAGTCGATGATTGTTGGTACACCATCAATTGCTTCTTTTGTCGGAGGTAATATGGATATGCTCAAGCATAATGAAGAGGGCTTTCTATATTGTTATAACGAGCCCAATATGTTAGCAGAATATATTTCGACTATTTTTGCTTCAAGAGAATTGGCTGAGACGTTTTCTATTAAATCAAGGGAAACGTCACATCGGAGACATGATCCGGATACTCTAGTCGATACTCTTCTTAATATATACAAGGATATTGCGAAATGAGCACTCTAAGGAAGATTGTCACTAGTATCCAAATGCGCACAGGACGGTTTTTGGGTGATGACGAGTTGTTTTTAAAGGGATTATATGCGCGTTCGATGGGTAAGCCTCTGAATCTTAGGCATCCTAAAACATTTGGGGAGAAACTACAGTGGCTTAAACTTCACGATCGTAATCCGAAATATAAATCTCTAGTTGATAAATTCGAAGTCAAAAAGTTAGTAGGCTCTCTTATAGGAGAAGAGTATATTATTCCAACCCTTGGAATATACGAGTCTTTTGAGGACATAGATTTCAGCCTTTTGCCTGCACAATTTGTGCTCAAAACAACGAATGGAGGAGGAAGTACGGGTGTCGTTATCTGTAGAGACATATTTTCTTTTAATATAATTGAAGCAAAGAAAAAGTTGACGCAGTCAATGTCTCTCGATGTGTATCGAACTATGGGGGAATGGGCTTACAAAGGGATACAACCGAGAATTATAGCAGAGACACTAATGAGTGATGGTGAGAATATTGATTTACCGGATTATAAGTTTTTCTGTTTTCATGGAACCCCGGTCTTTTGCCAAGTAATCAAAAACAGAAGTAAAAAAGAGACAATTGATTTCTATGATGTTAATTGGGAGCATCAACCATTTATCGGATTAAACCCTAAAGCAGTACATTCAACAGAGAAACAACAATGTCCATCGAATTATAAACACATGTTGGAGATTGCAAGAAGTTTGTCTGCTAATATTCCTTTTGCACGTGTGGATTTATATGATATAAAAGGTCGGATTTATTTTGGTGAAATAACTTTTTATCCGAATTCTGGCTTCGGCTCTTTTAGCCCCGATATATGGAATTATACTTTAGGAGAGATGATAAAGATCTGAAGTTTTCCATGTTTTTGTATGATAGATTTAAAAATGCAACATAAATGAAAGGCATAGTATTAGCAGGCGGCAGTGGCACCCGCCTTTACCCGATTACCAAGGGTGTTAGCAAACAGTTGTTGCCCATCTACGACAAGCCGATGGTGTATTACCCCATCAGTGCGCTGATGCTGGCAGGAATCAGGGACATACTCATTATCTCTACACCTTACGACCTCCTTGGCTTCAAACGCCTCTTGGGTGATGGCTCGGACTATGGTGTACACTTCGAGTATGCCGAGCAGCCGAGTCCCGACGGACTGGCGCAGGCATTCATCATCGGTGAGAAGTTCATAGGTGATGACAGCGCCTGCCTCGTGCTTGGTGACAACATCTTCTACGGGAACGGTTTTACAGGTCTGCTCCGCAGGGCTGTGAAGGATGCCGAGGAGAATAAGAAAGCCACCGTCTTTGGCTATTGGGTTTCAGATCCAGAGCGCTATGGTGTCGCGGAGTTTGACAAACAAGGTAACTGTTTGAGCATTGAGGAGAAGCCGAAAGAGCCCAAGAGCAACTATGCCGTGGTTGGTCTATACTTCTACCCTAACAGGGTGGTCAATGTAGCCAAGCACATCAAACCCAGCGCAAGAGGGGAGTTGGAGATTACCACCGTCAATCAGGAGTTCCTGAAGGACGGCGAACTGAAGGTGCAGGTCTTTGGCCGTGGTTTCGCCTGGCTCGATACCGGCACTCACGACAGCCTCAGTGAAGCGAGTACTTTCGTGGAAGTCATAGAGAAACGCCAAGGCTTGAAAATCGCTTGTTTGGAAGGAATCGCATACCGTCAAGGCTGGATTACAGAAGAGAGAATGCGTGAACTGGCTCAGCCGATGCTGAAAAACCAGTACGGGCAGTACCTCTTGAAGGTCATTGATGAGAAAAAACAAGAATTAGACTCTGATACGCTACGCGCATTAGAGATAGGTTAAAAAGAAGTACAAGTATGACAATCAACGACTGCAAAATAATTGAACTGCCCAAGTTCCTGGATGCCAGGGGGAATCTTTCGTTCGCTGAGCAGTTTACACATATACCCTTTGAAATAAGAAGGGTCTATTGGCTTTATGATGTCCCGGGAGGTGTGGCTCGTGGCGGCCATGCGGAAATAAATAATGAAGAGCTTATTATCGCATTGTCCGGAGCTTTTGAAATTGTCGTTGATGACGGAGCACAGTCACGTACGTATGTCCTCAATCGCTCGTACTATGGTTTGTACATACCAAAGGGATTATGGCGAGAGATCAAGGAGTTTTCGACAAATGCCTTGGCTCTTGAGTTTGGCAGCATCCCATATTCTGTGAACGATTATATTCGGGATTATGAGGCTTTCAAGCATTTTGCACAAACCGAAGGACAACAGGACGTCGTTATTTCACCATTGAGAAACAGAGATATTCCGGCAAATCAGAAATACAGCGTATTCGACTGTACGATTCTTGAGTTAGACAGGCACCACAGCGACCGCAAAGGAAACCTGACAGTTGTAGAAAATGGTGCCACTTTGCCTTTTGATGTGAAACGGGTCTATTATCTCTATGATGTCCCTGGTGGGGAGAATCGTGGCTCTCACGCTCATAAAGAACTCAGTCAGCTTATCATTGCAGCCAGTGGCTCATTTACAGTGACCCTTGACGACGGCGAATGCAAACGGAGTTTCTTCCTCAATCGTCCATATCAGGGATTATATGTAAAACCAGGGATGTGGAGAGATTTGGTCGATTTTTCATCCGGGGCAGTTGCAATGGTACTCGCATCTGATGTCTATAAGCAAGAAGACTATATTCGCGATTACAATGATTTCGTGTATTTCCGTAAGAAATAGTTGCCGATGAATGACAATAAAAAAATAGTATATAACACTGCCGTAATATACGTCAAGCTTATACTAAGTGCTGTAATAGGTCTTTACACCTCGCGTGTTATATTGCAGGCACTTGGTGCAGATGATTATGGCTTGTATTCTGTTGTAGGCGGAATTGTTACCTTTCTTAATATCATTGGAACAACAATGGTGTCTGTTTCCAACAGATACATTGCCATTGAAATAGGAAAAGGTGAACAAGGGAATCCCAATAGAATTTTCAATACTGTTTTAATCATCCATATCACACTTGCCTTAGGTTTACTCGTTATAGGTGGTCTGGTTGGTACTTACTATATAGAACATTTCCTTAAAGTACTACCCGGTAAAATTCCAGACGCTCTATTTGTCCTTTATGTAAGTCTTCTTACGACAGCTCTCTCTCTATATACAGTTCCTTTTCACGGGCTGATAATAGCGAGAGAGAAGTTTACTTTTGTGTCTGTCATAGAGGTGCTTACGTTGCTTATAAAACTGGGATTAGTACTATTGTTAACCATCTCTGATGGAAATCGCCTACGGCTTTTCGCTTTAATAATGGCACTTGTAACCATTATAACACAAGTCGCCTATCAAGCTTATTGTTATAAAAAGGATCGGGAGATAATCAGATGGAAACGGAATAGGCAAAAGGAAGATTATAAAAGTGTTTTTGATTTCGCCGGTTGGTCGTTATTCGGTGCTTTGGCTTATGTGGGTAAGGAACAAGGCGCAGCAATGATTATTAACTACTTCTTTGGCACTATTCTAAATGCTGCTTTTGGTCTGGCATCACAAGTCAACAGGTATGCAATGATGTTTACTAAAGGCCTAAGTCAGGCAGCGGTCCCTCAGATAATGAAGAGCTATGGGGCAGGAGATTCCACTCGGTCGCTTAATCTTGTCTATACCATAAGCCGAATATCAACCTTGATTATGCTCATCATCGCCTTGCCACTGATACTTTGTATGGATGACATCTTGGTGATATGGTTGAAAACACCACCGGAATATACTACAATCTTCTCTGTCTTTATGCTGGTCAACGCTGTAGTGTCGATGCTAGGTGCAGGATTCGATGCCTGCATACAGTCGACAGGGAAAGTAAAGAAGAATGAAGTATATTCAAGTATAATATATCTCAGCTTACTCCCGATTATCTTCATAATGTATAAGTTGGGAATGCCTCCTTATATGAATGTTATCTTGTTGCCTATACTGACTTTGGCAATTAAGGTTATGCAAGTAATCATTATGCGTCAACTGACTACATTTAGTATTAAAACATATCTTACAAGAACTTTCTGGCCTTGTGCCCTGGTAATTATTATTTCTGCATTGCCACTATTCTTCGTTCGACATTTTTTGGGTCATTCTGTAATAGAGACACTCGTCTTTATTATTATTTCCATAGTCTGGACTGTGGCTTGTGTGGCCTTATGGGGAATCACTAAAGAAGAGAGAAAAAGAATTCTATCATTTGTATCAAATAAAATCCGAAAATAATGAATATCCCTTTTTTGTCTTTAAAAGACGTAACTGCCCTTCACGGAGCAGAGATCAACGAGGCGGTGAGCCGCGTGGTGAACGGAGGCTGGTACCTCCAAGGTAAGGAGAACGAGCAGTTTGAGGCTGACTACTCCCAGTTTATCGGAACAAAGTACACCATCGGGTGTGCCAACGGGCTTGATGCGCTCATTTGGATATTCCGCGCATATATCGAGATGGGCGTGATGCAGCCCGGTGACGAAGTGATTGTTCCGGCCAACACCTACATCGCCACCATCCTGGCCATCACGGAGAACGGCCTGAAGCCCGTCCTCGTGGAGCCGAAGCTGAACACTTTGGAGATTGATGACGACCTCATCGAAGCGGCCATCACACCTAAGACCAAGGCTATTGCTATCGTGCACCTCTATGGCCGCAATGCCTACACCGATAAGATTGGAGCACTGTGCAAGAAGTATAACCTCAAACTCGTTGAGGATAACGCTCAAGCACACGGTTGCAAACACACGGACGGTCGTGTAACTGGTTCGATTGGGGATGCAGCCGGACATAGTTTCTATCCTGGCAAGAACCTCGGTGCTTTGGGCGATGGCGGAGCCGTGACTACCAACGACCCGCAACTGGCCGCTGCGGTGCGTGCGCTGGCCAACTATGGCTCACAGAAGAAGTATGTGTTCAAATATACCGGTCGCAACAGCCGTCTGGACGAGATTCAGGCAGCCGTGCTGGATGTGAAGCTGAAACACCTTGTGGAGGACAACCAGCACCGCAAGGAAGTGGCTCACTGCTACTATAACGGCATCAAGAATCCTCTGATTACACTGCCCGACCTGCTGCCCGATGAGCAGAACGCCTACCATCTGTTCCCGATACTGGTGGGTGGCGGCAAGCGTGATGCCCTGCACGACTATCTGGAGCAGAATGGAGTTGGAACTGTGATACACTATCCCATAGCTCCTCACAAGCAGGAGTGCTATGCAAAGGAAGCGTGGAATAAGCCACAGCTGAGCCTGCCCATTACCGAGCGGATTGCTGACGAGGAACTGAGTCTGCCCATAGGACCGGTGATCACTATGGACGATGTATTAAGAGTTATAGATTATATTAACACATTCAAAAGTGCGTGATTTTATCTATACAATATCCTGTCTGCTCTTATTAGTGAGTAGTTTTCAACCAAGTGTTGCATGTTCCAAACGCTCGGTGATCCAAGTTAATTCACAGACAGAATTTGAAAGGCTGAATGCAAGCATACAAAAATCTCTAAAAAACGGCTATGAGAAGATAGATGTTAAATTCTCCCCTGGAGTATTCCATTATAATGAAGAGCATATAAGATTAACGGCGTGTGAGAATAGATCTTTATGTATAAGTTTTATAGGCAACAACACGACACTTATTGCAAATGGAAAAAACTTCTATCCTTCAGATAAGTCATCTCTTGAGTTATCATACACTGGATCTGATGACTGTTTCGGTAAGACGTATCTCTCAAATAAGAATGAATTAATAGATTTAGATGGGGAGGTTATGATGTCTTCCTCTCTGGTTGAAGTCGTAAATAAGGAGAAGAAATTATGCCGTATTCTGACTCATTACAATGGCCCCTTAACGACAGGGATGAGGATTCTTATAACCGAGTGGTATAAGAGTAGCATTTACCCTGTAAAGGCAATAAAGGATAAATATGTGTATTTTACAGCGGATGATTTAAAGATGAGTCCATCTTATCATTGTTATAACGTGAATCTAGACTATGGCTTTTCAAGGGGTAAATGTTATCCTCGATATCGCATCTTTAATGAATCGTCAAACAATAAAGCCTACATTGATAACAAGGTCTTTTATACTTGCAATTCTGTTTCGTACGTACATGAGTGTAATGCAAGCCGATTCTTGTATGCAAGTGATCTCAATATAAAGTCTCTCAAGATTCAAGGAATAGAGTTTGTAGGGAATAAAGAGTCATCTTCACTATTCCAGTTCAATAAAGTCAATTCAGAAGAGATTATAATAAAGAAATGCATATTTAGGTTTTTACGTAACTATATTGCCCTTGTCAATAGTTCGAATAACTTTACTTTTGATGATAACACAGTAGAGTATTGTTTTTATAATGGAATTCTATCTGATAACGGTTCCAAGAATACAATAATCCAACGAAATGTCTTTTTGAATAATGGCGCCAAACTAAATCAGCATAGTTGTGTTGATTGTAGAGGTGAAAATTACCACATTCATCATAACGAATTCAAAAATTTCTCATATTCTGCCATAAATGTAGGTCTATATTATCAATCGGTAATGGTCAATCCCACTTGCGGAATTGTCGAATATAATACTATATGGTTTGATAGTGACCATTTCGATAAATATTATAAGTATACCTTAATGGACTCTGGGGCAATATATGTTACAACGCAGAATGAAAATGCAGTCATTAGATTCAATGTCATTCATGATTACATTGGGATGTACGCTAATAGAGGAATTTTTTGTGACACAGGTAGTAAGAATGTAGAGATATACGGAAATGCCATTTGGAATATACCAAATTCAAATGCAATAGAGTTGTGGAACGTTAAAGAACCAGAGGCACTTGTTCCTGATGCCAATACCGGGAACACGGTATATGATAATATAATAGGTGGTGAGTATCAGTTTGAATCTAAAACCGGCGGTAAAAGTATTCACAAGAAGAACGTTGTTATATATTCTTCTGGAAGTATTGCTCCGAAGCCTCGGCTTAAACAATTAGATTCTTCAGAAGAAGATGTCTTTGTCGAGGGAATGATGACTGAAGGAAACATGTTGAGTTTGCCCAAAAGAAGTAAAGACATTATAAATAAAAGTATTGCATCTGCAAATCCAATATTAAAGATTCAATTTAGGTAAGAAATGAATTATAGTATTAATGTATTAATCGTAACATATAGGCAAGAAAATGTTATAGGAAGGACAATTGATTCTATCCTACAACAAAAGGAATTCGGCCTTAATGAAATCGTTATTTGTGACGATTGTTCACCAGATAATAATTGGGAAGTAATAAAGTCATATCAAGCGAGATTCCCTAATATAATACGTGCTTATCGTAATGAAAATAATCTAGGGATCTACGGGAATTCTAATAAATTAGTTTCTTTACGTGGGAACAGCGAATTGTATTATTGGTTAGAAGGTGATGACGCACTATGTGATGGTGCATTTAAGTCTATCCAAGAATATATAGAGAGAGAGTCTATAGAATTATCAAATGCTTGTGGATTCTTTTTGGATTGGAAAACAATTAGACCGGATGGGCAAGAGTTGATTTCTTCAAATCGAGCAGTAACAGCAAATAAAAGTCCATTTAGTCTATATATTCGTAACATAGTATCATGGAGAGGAGCCTTCTTCACGGCCGCTGTTATTAACCAGTTTTCGCCAGTCGATGTAAATAACGGGCTTAACTTAGCTGAAGGCTTATTTGATTCTCAATGGTTCCGTTATGTAAAGCACTTGTATCACATCGATGCACTTGGAGCAATCTATTATTCTGGCATAGGAATATCGACGGAGATTTCTGACCTTGACTCGGATTATAATACCCTTGATGCAATAGGGAAGTGGCTATATTTCAGGGATCATTTTGCGAATAATTGGAGGGATAAAATGTGGCTAAACTCAAGGATTAAACGAATCGAGTGTGTAATGCAACCTTCATGGGGGCTTTTTTTCAAAAGCGTTTTTTATTACATTCTTGGTGTGTACTATAACAAGCGCTGTTTTAAGAAAGGTGATTTTGTGAAATTTGTTTATCCAATTTATAAATCAACAAAAAAAATGTTCAGAGGAGCCAATAACTCCTAATTATGTTATTTTGTGCTATATACGGATATTCTTTCCCAAGTGAGGTTTCAAACAATAAGTCTTAATCTAACACAAGTATTGATGAATGCAGAAACGATTTGCACCGTTAGCCAATAAAAGGTTACCTCTACTTATTGCGATTTTGTTGGTGTTGGTACTAAACCCTTATTTTACATGGTGGCTTAGCAGTACTACTCCTCTGTATCGTATTGTATTAAATTTAGCCATCCCCGTCTTGTTTTACCTGAGTAATGAGAAGAAAGATAAGACTCCTATTGGCCTATATCTAATAGCTACCTTTCTCTATGTGTTCGTAGGATTAGTATTAGGTAGGACTTCGATAATAGGAGCAATATCGGCATCAATATGTTTCCTGTATATATTTGTCTTTTCCGCAAATAGGCAGCTACTATTTGATGTCCTTGAACAACTAATCAATATTCTATTCGTTATTATTGGCCTTTCTGTGCTTGCATGGATAGTTTATCTCACGGGTCATTTAAGCCCTATGGGATCTATTCACTCGCCAGCGATAGCCGATGTTACTTATACAGTATATCCGTTGTTTGTGGTCTCAAACCAGTTTTTTGAATACGACAGCGTCATAAGGTTTTCGGGACCGTTTATGGAACCAGGTTTCTTGGGAACATTAGTTGCCTTGATTCTTGTGGCGAAAAAATTCAATCTCAAAGATATTAGATTAATTGTTCTTTTTATTGCTGGATTGTTAACGCTTTCCTTGGCATTTTATCTTATTTCTGCTTTCTTTGGTCTCTTTTATCTTGCCGTCGAAAAACGTAAAATAGTATCTACGGTTTTATTGGTCGGTTTGGTGGGTGTGTTTTATTGGCAAACGAAAGACAATCCCGTTTTGTCGCAAACAATCTATGAAAGAATAGAATGGAATTCGGAGACTAAGAGTATATCGGGAGACAACCGATCAAACGATTTGGTTGATGCGTACTATGAACGGATAAAAGGGACGTCGGAATTTTATTTTGGAACCAGTGACCCCAATTGGTATCAAAATGTTGCCGGAGGTAATTCTGCCACTTACAAGAACGTGATTTGTATTAATGGCTTTATTACCGTGGCATTATATCTCTTATTTCTTTTGCAATTAGGATGGGTCAATAAACGTAGCCTTGCCGGATTTATCCTGTTTGCAGCTGTGCTCCTTATGAATTTCTATCAACGCTCGTCTTTTTACTCCCTGCCAGTTTTGTATCTCTATTGCTGTATGGCAAAAGCAGATAAACTATCACTCATAGGCAAAAGAGGGGGCTAAAATAATCACAGTCAATGAAACTTCTTTTCTTATCTGCTCTTTCCTCTAATCGTCTTATTGAGCAACTTCACAAACAATCAGGTCTCGATCCGGGATTTGCAGCCCAGAAATTCAATCGTCTTCTTTCACGAGGGTTACTGAACAATGGCGTGGAGATGGTGATTCTTTCTGCTCTTCCTGTTGGTCGTCATAACTCAAGAAAACTGTGGTGGGGTGCAAAAAATGAGGAAGAATCCGGACTCGTGTATCACTATTTGCCATTCCTGAATATTCCCGTTATCAGACAGTTTTTTCTGACGATAGGCACTTATTTCAAAGTGTGGAAAATGACGAGACGGGAAAAGGTAGATGCGGTGGTTTGTGACGTCCTCAATGCGGGCCTTTGTGCTGCAGCGATAAAAGCTTGTAAGCATACAAATACCCAGGTTGTAGGAGTGATGACCGATATGCCGGGATTGATGGTGCGGTTTGGCCGTAATCAAAAGATGCCGTTTATCACCCGGATGGCAACAAAGGTGATGAAATGGAGTTTTGACAACTATGACAAGTTCGTTTTCCTCACAGAGGCTATGAACATTGTGAATAGCAGGCATCGTCCTTATATTGTCATGGAGGGGATGAGCGACTCGGATGTTTCTCATAACCAAGGTGTTTCAAATAAGGGCCGTGAGCGTGTTGTAATGTATGCTGGGGGACTTCACGAACGATACGGGCTAAAGAAATTGACAGAAGCTTTTATGATGCAGAGGGATGAACAACTTCGTCTGACGATATATGGAAGTGGTCCTTTTGTTTCAGAACTGGCGAACAAATATAGTAAGGAAGACTCTCGTATTATATACAAGGGGGTAGTCTCCAATAGTGAAGTAGTCAAGGCGGAATTGGAGGCCACGTTGCTGGTAAATCCGCGTCCGACAAACGAGGAATTCACGAAATACTCCTTCCCGTCAAAAAACATTGAATATATGGCTTCAGGTACTCCTTTGTTAACGACGAAATTGCCTGGTATGCCTCCCGAGTATTATCCTTATGTCTTTTTAATCGAGGATGAATCTGTCGAAGGGTATTCTGATGCATTGAAGAAAGCCTTGTCTCATACTGATGAGGAATTAGATGATTTAGGTGCGAAGGCCAAGCGATTTGTATTGGAAGAAAAAAACAATGTCAAACAGGCATCACGTGTCATAGAATTAATCGCAAAATGAGGATACTTATAATAGGCCCTGGCAAGTTAAAGTATATGCCTTATGCTCACTTCTATCTGGACAATATTGACTGGGATAAGAATGAGATTCATTTGGCATATTGGAATCGCGACGAGAAGCCGGAAGATGTTTCAAGGTTTGACGGCATCACCCTACACGAGTTCAAGTGTTTTATGGTAAATGATGCTCCCCTAAAGGAGAAGTTCCATAAGTTCAGAAAGTTTCGCCACTTCTGCAAGAGAATCCTTAAAGAGAATGAATTTGATAAGTTGATCATTCTCCATTCTCTTTCAGGTCTGATGATAATTGATTTGCTCTTAGGCAAGTTTAAATATAAATACATCCTCGATTATCGTGATTCTACCTATGAACACAATTCGTTTTTCCGCTTCCTTGTGGGGCAAACTGTAAAGGCTTCCCATTGCACATTTGTCAGCAGCGATGCGTTCCGCAAGTTCTTACCTGCTTCGGAAAGTCATAAGACATATACTTCCCATAATTTGCTCGAGGATTCACTGAAACACAGGGATTATAAGAAGAATCCAAGTGACAAAATCCGTATGGCTTTCTGGGGTTTTATCCGGTATGTTGATGTAAATAGTGCGTTGATAGATAGGATTGCAGCGGATGAAAGGTTTGAACTTCACTATTATGGTAGAGAGCAAAGAGATGCTCTTGAGTTAAAGCAATATGTGGAAAGAAAACATTATAACAATATTTTCTTCCACGGAGAGTACAATCCTGAAGATCGATATGAGTTTGTGAAGAACACCGATATTCTGGATAACATCTATCTTAATCCCAATACTCTTCTCGCGATGGGAAACAAATATTATGACGGAATTATTTTCCGTATTCCACAAGTGGGGTTTAAGGAAGCGTTCATGACAAAAATGAGTACAAGTAAAGGCGTAGGTGTTGCGCTTGACCCTTGGGACGATGGCTTTTGCGACAAACTTTTCAACTACTATTCTTCTCTTGATGGAGAGATATTTAACAAGTGTTGTGATAAAGAACTAGAACGGGTTTATGCTGAATATAATTCTGGGAAACAAATAATCAAGGATTTCGTCTGTTAAGCTCAAATTGCTATTGACTTACATTGTAAAGATTACAAGATAATTATGAAGATATTCTATTTTTTAGGTGGCGGTTTTGATCATCACGGACCATCGAACCACTTGATGTATGCCAAGATTTCAAAAGCGTTGGAACTGGGCCACGAGGTGTTTATGATTTGCAGTAAGGTTTCGCACGGAGACCCAAAGATACCGCAGGAATGGAAGGATAATCCACGTTTCAAATACGAAGCGGTTTTTCAGCAATCACCAGCTAAGAACCAGTTTATGAAACGTTACTACTCGCTGGCTAAATATGCCTGGGATTGCCGAAAGTATCTGAAGTTGGCGAGGGATTATGACGTGATGTTTATCCAGTCGAGTGCCGCTGCTCCTTTTACGGTGAGCATAGCCAAGCACTATGGCAAGATACCGGCCGTGTGGAACATTCAGGATATGTTCCCGGGCAGCTCTATCGCCAACGGTGTGATGACGAAGAAGTGGATGCAGAAGTTCTTCTATGCCTTCCAAAAGATAGCTTATAGAAAGGCTGACATAATAACAGTCATCAGCGAGGATATGAAAAAGAGTGTGGTGGAACAAGGCGTGAACCCTGACAAAGTGGTGGTGATACTGAACTGGTATAATGATCAGATAGTCCATGAAGTTCCTTGGGAAGAAAACAAATTCGTAAAGGAGCAAAACCTGTCGAAAGACCTCTTCTATGTTCAATATGCCGGAACGGTTGGCTACAATTGCGACTACAAGGCTTTTCTTCATATCGCCAATGGATTGAAAGATGAGCCAAGGATAAGAATCCAGATTATAGCCTTTGGAAGTCAATACCAACAACTGAAAGACGAGGCCAAGGAGATGGGACTTACCAACATTGACTTCTTGCCTATTCAGCCCCAGAATATGGTGTCGGATGTGTATAGCGCCTGCTCGGTGTGCTATATCCCATTGAAGCCAGGTGTAATCTGGAATAGCGTCCCCAGCAAGGCCGGACTGCTGATGGCGTGCAAGAGGCCGGTAATCAACTCGGTGGATGCCGAATCCTGGTACTACAAGGATTTCAATGAAAACAAGATCGGCATTTCTGTGCCTAACACGGATTATGATGCGTCGGTGAAGGCAATCCGTTATCTCTTTGAGAATCCCGACGAGTGCAAGGCAATGGGGCTGCGGGCGTTTGAGTATGGCAAAAAGGCTTACGCAAGCACGCCGCACCTGATGCATTATATGGAGGTTTATAAAAGCATTGCAAAGAAATAGTTCGGAGAAATGACAAAAGTAATAACCTACGGAACCTACGACCTGCTGCACCAGGGGCATCTCAACCTCCTGCGGCAGGCAAAGGAACTGGGTGACTACCTGATAGTGGGCGTCACCAGCGATAGCTTCGACCGTGGACGAGGCAAGCTCAATGTGCGTAACAATGTCCTGGAGCGTGTGGAGGCTGTAAAAGCCACAGGGTATGCAGATGAAGTAATCATAGAAGACTACCTTGGGCAGAAGATTGATGACATCCAGAAATACGATGTGGACATCTTTGCCATCGGAAGCGACTGGGAAGGAAAGTTCGACTATCTGAACGAGTACTGCAAGGTGGTCTATCTCCCTCGTACCGAGGGCATATCTTCCACAATGCTACGGGCGGAAAGCCAGGATGTGTTCCGCATCGGTGTCATCGGTAGTGGACGCATCGCGCATCGATTTGTGCCGGAGACAAAAGTCGTGAATGGGGCAGAGGTGGTGGCTGTGCTGAATCCTGACAAGGAGAAAGCAGAGTCGTTCGCTAAGATGCACGGTCTTAAAGCTTATACAGAGTTTGAGGAATTCATCCAAAACGTGGATGCTGTCTATATTGCTTCTCCTCATCTTTCGCACTATGACTATGCCAAGCGGTCATTGCAAGCTGGGAAACACGTGCTGTGCGAGATTCCGTTTGTGCTGTCTAAAGAGCAGGCTTTAGAACTTTATCGTTTAGCTGAAGAAAAAAATCTGGTGCTGATGGAAGCCAGCAAGACGGCTTATTGTCCTGCGTTCGGACATATCGTTACGCTGGTGAAGAGCGGAATCATTGGTGATGTGGTGGATGTAAAGGCATCGCTCAGTAAGATGGTGCCACCGCCGACACGAGAATTGGATGCTGCACAGGCCGGGGGAGCGATGACTGAACACGCTCCTCTGACACTGATGGCCATTGTCAAGTTGCTTGGCATTGACTGGAAGGACGTAAACTTCCACAGCCGAATGGAGAACGGGGTGGACATCTACACCAAGGGTGTACTGAACTATCCGCACGCGACTTCATCGTTTACACTGGGTATTGGCGTAAAGACTGAGGGCAACCTTGTGATTTCAGGGACCAAGGGCTATATCTATGTTCCTGCTCCTTGGTGGCTGACCAGCTTCTTCGAGGTACGCTATGAAGATCAGACCAAGAATAAGAAATACTTCTATAGCTATGATGGAGAGGGACTGCGCTACGAGATTCAGGAGTGGCTGTCGATGATTGTGAACGACAGGCGTAGCTGCTACAAACTGCGTAGGCGCGAGAGTGTGGCGATAGCTGAAATAATAGAGAAATACAGAAATAACGAGCACGTAACACAGATATGATAAAAAGAATCCTTGTAGTAGGAGGCGCTAACGGGATAGGGCTGGCCATAGCCCACGAAATGGCTAACCGGGAAAGTACGGGGAAAGTATATGTGGTGGACAAGGCTCCGTTGATGAAGGAGTATGCACACCCGAAGATTCAGTCCTTCCAATTCGACCTGACAAGTGAGGACTACTCATTCTTCGACCGCTTTGATGATATTGATGCGTTGATGATAACGGCTGGCTTTGGAAAGCTGGCGTTGTTTAAGGATGTGCCGGAGAACTATATAATGAACTCGTTTAATGTAAACACAATTCCAGTGTTGAGACTTGTTCATAGGTTCTACGGAAAGTTGGAAGCAAAGGAGGATTTCTATTGTGGTGTGATGGTGAGTATTGCGGGATTTATGTCTTCTCCTTTCTTTGCTGTGTATGGAGCGACAAAAGCTGCACTGAAAATATTTATCGAGAGCGTGAACGTAGAGCTCTCCAAGGCTGGTACTTCCAACAGAATTCTGAATGTCAGCCCTGGCTCACTGAAGGGAACATCCTTCTTGAATGGAAAGACTGACTTGAGCCTTACTGCACCTATGGCCAATGCTATCATTGAACATCTGGAGGCAAAAGAGGACCTTTTTATCCCGCAATATGAGGAGGTTTTCAGGGACGTGCTGGAACGCTATCACGAAGATTTCAGGGCAGAAGGAGAACATTCATACGATTATAAACTTAACTCTGGAAGAGTACAATAACAATGGCAGAAACACAGATGCACGGCTTCAGGGCCCGATTGGACTACCTCCTGAAGCATAACTATTTCATCAATCGTACTTTCACCTGGACGGCGAGCACGGCTTTGAAGGCGATGGGGGTGTTCCTTCCTATCGACGATAAGCTGGTGGTGTTCAGTGCACACAGCAGGAAGTACAACGACAGCCCGAGGGCTTTGTACGAGTATATGATTAGTCACCCGGAGTACCAGGGCTATCGGTTCGTGTGGGGACTGGAAGACCCTGAGCACGTGGAACTGCCCGGCCCGGCCATCAAGGTGAAGGCGGACACGCCGGAGTATTTCAGGTACTGCCTGAAGGCCCGATACTGGATTACCTGTGTGAACATCGAGCGGAGCCTGCATTTCAAGAAGAAGGGGTGCCGGTATCTGAACACGTGGCACGGTACGCCGTTCAAGCACGTGGGCAACGATGCGGGTGTGCGGAAGGACTATGACTTCCGGGCGGTGGACCTGTTCTGCTATGCCAGCGACTATGAGAAGGAAATCTACAAGCGGGCGTTCAATGTGCGAGAGGATGCTTTGATTCCTACGGGACTGCCGAGAAACGACGAACTGTATCGCGTAGATGAGGAGAAGATCCGTGCCATCAAGGAGCGTCTGGGGCTGCCACAGGACAAGAAGATTATCCTCTATGCCCCGACGTGGCGCGACAGTACGGACAATGGGGCGACATACGCCATCAAGCCGCCTATCGACACGAAAAAGTGGGAGCGGGAACTGGGGGACGAGTACATCGTCCTGTTCCGGACACACGGCTATACGAACAAGCTGCTGGGGATTGAGTTCAATGAGACCATCAGGGATTATTCGGCCTATCCGGTCATCAACGACTTGTTTGCCGTGAGCGACATCCTGATTTCAGACTATTCGGCTTCGATGGCGGACTATTCCATCCTGGAGCGTCCGATATTGTGCTTTGCGTATGATTATGAGCAGTATCGGGATGAGCGGGGACTGTATCTGGACTATGAGAAGGAGATGCCGAGCGGCATCCTGCGGACGGAGGACGATGTGCTGCGGTACATCAAGGCGATGGACTTTGAGGAGGAGTGCAAGAAATCGAAAGAGATGATTAAGGACAGGATAACCTATTACGGCGGCCACGCCACCGAAACCTGCCTGGAACGATTATTTGAGTGTTAGAAACAATGGATAGATTACTTTTTACTGGAGCATCCGGTTTCTTGGGCTATAACATCCGGCCTCTGCTGGAGAAGTCGTATGAGGTGCGTACCATCGGCCTGACTGACGACGATGACATCAAGATCAATATGGCAAAGGAGGTGCCGCCCGTCAACGAGCACTACGACCTGGTGCTGCACGCAGCAGGAAAAGCTCACACGGTGCCGAAGACGGAGGCAGAGAAGCAGGTGTTTTATGATGTGAATTATCAGGGAACGGTGAACCTGTGTGCGGCGCTGGAGAAAGCAGGCGTGCCGAAAGCCATGGTGTTTATCAGTACGGTTGCGGTGTATGGCTGCGAGTTTGGCGATCTGATCAGCGAAGAGCATCCACTGGCGGGTGATTCTCCGTATGCTAAGAGCAAGATTATGGCGGAGGAGTACTTGACGGATTGGTGTGCTAGAAATAATGTAGTATTGGGGATTCTTCGTCCATCCCTGCTGGCCGGGCGTCGGGCTCCGGGGAACCTGGGAGCAATGGTGGAGGGTATCCGAAAGGGATTCTACTTGAACATCGCCGGTGGAAAAGTCAGAAAGAGTGTATTGATGGCGGAGGACATCGCCCGGCTTCTGCCGCTGCTTGCGGAGAAGGGGGGAGTGTATAACGTCTGTGACAGTTATCAGCCTACGTTTGGCGAACTGTCAGCTTCGGTGGCCAAGCAGTTGGGCAAAAGGAACCCCATCAGTATTCCTTACTGGATGGCGTGGTGTATGGCAAAGGTGGGGGATTTGCTGGGTGCGAATGCTCCCATCAATTCGTATAAGCTGGAGAAGATGACCAAATCGCTGACGTTCAGCAACGACAAGGCCCGCCGCGAACTGGGCTGGGAGCCGCTGGATGTGCTGACGAACTATCAGGTATAGTCACTTGCTTTTTATGAGGAGATTATTTAAAAGGGTGGTCATAAGTTTGCTTTGGGGCGCATTCATTCTTTGTTCATGCGACGTTCTGCCCCAAGAGGTGGAGACTTCGGACATCCCTGATTATTATTTTGCAGGTCAATATCTGGACCATCGGGCAGCCGCCATCGCTGAGGCAATGGAGGATTGTTCAGGCTATGGCGAGTCTTTTTTCTGGATTACGGATATTCATTGGGAACCGGAATTAAATACGCGCAAATCTCCTCTTCTGATCAAGTATATAGCCTCAAAAACCGGGATTAATACCGTATTGAACGGAGGGGACACCGGTAATTCTCGGGTGATCTGCAGAAATGCCATTTCACAGTTTCGGATGGCCATCGGGTCCAATAGGGTATATTCTGTCACCGGAAACCACGAAATTGTTGATGCGACCAGGTATGAGACTCCCTTTGAACGAGTTGCCAATGAACTGAGGGTACACAATACCGACATTGTATATGGGGATAGGGATAAGTCTTATTTCTATATGGATGACAAAAAGGGGAAGACCCGCTTCATCGGCTTGTCCTCGTTTGGCCTCTTTTTTAATGGAGAATGTGAGACTTGTTATACCGAGGAGCAATTGTCCTGGTTCAGGGATACTGCTTTGAATGTAGAAATGGGGTGGACAATCGTTGTCTTTACTCACTCTCTGTATGCGGTGAATGCTTCGGATAAGTTATACAAATCCCCAATCGGGGCAGACCGATTCATTGACGCAATCGATCATTACAAAGGTAAAGGAACAATTGCATGCGTCTTGATCGGCCACTCCCATCGGGATAGAATCCATATCGGAAGTTCAAGTGTCCCGTACATTATTTCTGCGTGTGACCGGCACGTTGCTTATCACGGGGACATCAATGTGGACAGAACTCCTGGAACAGTCCGCGAACAACATTTTGAGGTGGTCGTGATGGACAAGAGCAACAGGATTATCAAACTGTTCTCGATAGGAGCACCAGCAAGAGATGGCTATGAGGATGATCCCGGAATGGAAGTTGATGTGAGGATTGTTAGTTATTGATCCCGTGAAAAAATTCTTTGTGTTGTTCTTCGTTTTATTGGGGGGATTGACAGCAAAGGCTGGCATACCATACAGGGGGTATGTGGATCTCAGTTTTGGGAATGCATATAATTTCAATACGGCCCAGACTGTAAGTACGAATAATATGCAGTTGTACGGAATGGCTTCCACTATGCATGGCATTGTTTTGAAGAATTGGTTCTTGGGAGCCGGTGTTGGCTATTATCATTCTTTTCGGGACCAAGAGAATATGTTTCCCTTATTTCTTGTGGTGCGTAACACGTATGACAAGCTAAAGGTGCATCCATATATCGAAGCACGAGCCGGAACTGTTTATGATCCTTTATGGGAGCGCAAACTGCAAGTTTATGGCACATTAGGTGCTGGGATTTCCATACACAAAAAGATTCAGCTCGGGGTACGATTGTCAGCGTTCAGCCGCCCCAGCCGTTATTTTACGGCCAACGCGGCAGTGGCAGTCAGTTACTCATTAGGGCAATAGATAGGCGGATCTGCAATTATGACTACAAAAGAGGCGCTATATAAACTCCTCCGGATTGCTATTGACAACTGCGACGACCTGACGTTACCAGAGGAAGTCAGTTTCCTTGATGTTATGGAGTTGTCGAAGGAGGTTGGTGTTAATGGGCTTATTGTCAGTGGTTTTCAGCGGATGGTGGATAATGGGTTACGTCTGACGACTGCATCCAATGAGGACAAGGTAAAGTTGAAGACGTGGATTGGCCTCTCAATGATGCTGGAGCAGAAGTCTATGTCACAGTGGGAGGCTGTAAAAAAACTGGTTGACCTGTATGCGGAAAACGGTATCATAACTGTAGGGATGAAGGGGATGTCTGTGGCTCAGTGGTATCCGAATCCGATGCACCGGGATAGTTGTGATTTCGACTGTTTCCTGCTAAAGAAAGAAGATGGCGGAAAGGTGGGTTTTGCCTACGAGGATGGGAATAAGGTCGTAGAAGCTGTCGGAGTAACGGTAGACCGGAATATCTATGTGCATTCGGTGTTCGAGTATAAGGGGCTGATGGTGGAGAATCATCACTATCTGGCAGCGGTGAAACTGAGCAAGAGACATCGGAAGATGGATGCGCTGCTGCGTAGGTTGCTTGTAGAGGAGACACTGCAGCCAGTGTTGGACTCGCGGCTTATGATGGGTTCCCCTATGTTCAATGCTGTGTTCTTGACGCATCACGCCCATCGGCATTTCCTGAATAAGTATTTGCCGTTGAAACTGCTGTCAGATTGGGCGTTGTTCATCAAAAACAACCGCTCGCTCGACTGGGAGGGCTATTGGGGAGTGATGAATGAGTTCGGGATGCTACGGTTCGCACAGTCAATGACAAGGCTTTCTTGCAGGCTTCTGGGGGCCTCGGTCCCGTTCGCGTTACCTACGGATGATGAAGCGGATTCGCTTTTGGAGGGAAGCCTGTGGGATCTTCCTGCAGATAGTTCGGATGGCTCAAGCCATCGGTCGCTCTTTTCTCGTCGCCTCGGTATCATCTCTGATCTGATGCATGCCAGGAAGCGATACAAAGTATTCTATGACTGCAGTTCTTTCCAGATGATTGTGGCGTACGTGAAGGGATACTTTTTAGGGGGAGAAGAGTAAGCCTAAGGGATTAGTAGAAGGTGAAGATGAAGAAGCTTATGTGGAATTGAATTAAAAAACGATAAGGGATTAATATGAGTAGTTGGCTGACATTTTTGATTATCGCGGTCATCCTGGTGGTAGCGGAGTTGGTTTACTTTAAGATCGCTGACCATTTCAATATCATTGACAAACCCAACCAGCGGAGTTCTCATACGAAGATTGTGCTTCGCGGTGGGGGCATTATCTTCTTGATTGGAGCCTGGGTCTGGACGATCTGGCAGTGGATTGGGATGCCCGATCAGGTCGGGCATGACGGGTATCCATGGTTCCTGGCGGCGGTGACGCTGGCGGCAGGAGTAAGTTTCATCGACGATATCCATTCGTTGCCGGATTCGGTGCGGCTGGTTGTGCAATTCGTGGCGATGGGGCTGATGTTCTATCAGTTGGACATGATCCATGTTGAGTTGTGGTGGGCGGTAATCTTGGCGATGATTGTATGCGTGGGGGCGACGAATATTTATAATTTTATGGACGGGATCAATGGGATTACGGCAGGGTATTCGTTGGCGGTGTTGATTCCTTTGCTGCTGGTGAACAATGAGATTGCGGGTCAAGCCCGCAATGAGGGAGTATTGGCAGGGAATGACGTGGGGGGCTTTGTTGAGACCAGTTTTATCATCGTGACGATTCTGTCGGTTCTGGTGTTTAGTTATTTCAACTTCAGACCGAAGAATAAGGCAAAGTGCTTCGCCGGGGATGTCGGTAGCGTTGGGATTGCGTTTATTTTGCTGTTCATGATTGGCTGTTTGATCATGAAGACGAAGGATATTACCTGGCTGATCTTCCTGATTGTTTATGGCGTGGATGGATGCTGCACGATTGTGCATCGGATTATGCTGCATGAGCATCTGGGGGAGGCGCATCGGAAGCATGCGTATCAGTTGATGGCGAATGAGTTAGGGATGAGCCACGTTGTGGTATCGTTGATTTATATGGCCATTCAGCTGGTGATTTCGCTGGTTATGGTTTATCTGATACCGAATACTGTGGTTGCGCATTGGATTTATCTGATTGCTGTAATCATCGTTCTTGCTGGGACCTATGTCTTGTTTATGAAGAAGTATTACCATCTGCACGAGGAGTATCTGAAAAGTCTATGATTATTGACAAAGCACTTTTGGATAAGTTAACGGCGGAGGCGAAAGCATCGCCTCGTTTACGGATGAGCAGGGATCTTAGGAATTGTCCTTCCGACCAGTCCCAGCGGATGTGTATATGATGAAATTGTAGACGGCAGAAAAGTCGTATCTTTGTAAGATTAATATTATTGATATGAGTTTATTTCAAGACAAGGTGCTCCTGATCACGGGAGGTACGGGAAGTTTCGGTAATGCGGTTTTGAACCGTTTTCTCCGCACGGATATCGGCGAGATCCGCATTTTCTCGCGGGATGAGAAGAAACAGGACGACATGCGGCACGATTTCCAGGCGCGGATGCCGGAGGTGGCGCACAAAATCAAGTTCTATATCGGCGATGTGCGGAACAAGAGCACGCTGAAGTATGCGATGAAAGGCGTCGATTACGTCTTCCATGCTGCTGCGCTTAAGCAGGTACCAAGTTGCGAGTTTTTCACGATGGAGGCCGTGAAGACCAATGTCATCGGCACGGACAATGTGCTGGATGCGGCCATCGACGCGGGGGTGAAGTGCGTGATTTGCCTGTCGACGGACAAGGCGGCGTACCCGATCAATGCGATGGGCATCACGAAGGCGATCGAGGAGAAGATTGCGGTGGCGAAGAGCCGGCTCTCCGGCGACACCAAGATCTGCTGCACGCGCTACGGCAATGTGATGTGCAGCCGCGGGTCCGTGATTCCGCTGTGGATCGACCAGATCCGGAAGGGGAATCCGATCACGCTGACGGAGCCCAAGATGACGCGGTTCATCATGAGCCTCGAG
>JAEEGL010852851.1_pt1 | contig 24737 bp, 35 predicted proteins | sample 9134231 | NCBI WGS metagenome assembly JAEEGL01 (sample SAMN16246548, study PRJNA631951) | gut metagenome | biome: gut microbiome; feature: rumen; material: fiber-attached | host: Bos | place: Iran: Karaj | collected 2018-10
ACCCTGGATCATACGGCCAAATCTTTGCATGGGCAATTGATACTACCGGGTATGCCAACTCCAATTCCAAAGAGGCCTTAAAATATGTCCGCCCGGTGCATAAGTTTTAGGATACTGCAAAAACTGCTGTAGACCGCAATATTATTTTGAGGAAAGCGAAAATGTATCTTGGAGTATCATCAGCTTTATCACACACATCGCCTGAGGACTGGGCCGCGAAGCACAGGGCACTTGGATTAAAGACTGTTGTTTTTCCTGTGGACTGTAATGCCGGCGAAGAAAAAATCAACGCATATAAAAAAGCAGCGGATGAAGCAGGCCTCACGATTGCGGAGGTCGGAATCTGGAGGAACACGCTTTCAAAAGATTTGGACGAAAGACAGCGCATGATAGACTATGCCGTTGAACAGCTTAAAATGGCAGACAGGATTGGCGCACGATGCTGTGTAAATGTTGTGGGAACTCCCTATGGACCACGCTGGGACGGCGGCTACAGAGAAAACTTTAGCGATGAACTCTGGGACATGGCAATCAGGATGATTCAGGAAATCATAGACAGGGCAGAACCAACCCGCACAAAATTCAGCATTGAGTCCATGCCGTGGATGATTCCCTCAAGTCCTGACGAATATCTTCGCATGATTGAAAAAGTGAACAGGCCTGCATTCGGGGCACACCTCGATGTGGTGAACATGATTACAAGCCCCGATCGGTATTTTTTCAACGACCGTTTTCTGGAGGAATGTTTTTCCAAGCTCAAGGGAATGATTTGCAGCTGCCACCTCAAGGACATCAATTTGAAGCAGGAATATACTTTTCAGCTTGAAGAATGTGCATGCGGAAAGGGGACTCTGGACATAGGGCTTTTTGCAAAACTTGCCACAGCGGAAGACCCACAGATGCCCATGATAATTGAACACTTGACCACAGACGAAGAATACATCCAGAGCGTGGAGTATGTAAAAAAGCGTCTCGGTTTATGACTACTTTAAATTAAAATAAAAATCCATTATACTCTAAAAATATTTGGAGTTTATATGATTAAAAATAGGTTTGTCTCTTTTTTGGTGATAATCGCGGTTTATGTGCTTGCATTTTTCGGCGGGCTTTTCTGCTACAATTATCTTTCGTCGCCCTGTAAATTTTCATATTTTATTTCCCTGCTCATTGCAGATGTCGCGGCCACGGTGATTGTCTTTGTTTTCAGCTTGATTTTCCAGAACGCTTCCGTTTACGATCCGTATTGGAGCGTGCAGCCCCCGGTGATTCTTGCCGTCGCATTATTTAAATGTGGCGGAACACGATTGGGATATTGTCTTTTTGCGGCGGTTCTTTTTTGGGCAATCAGGCTTACCGCAAACTGGGCATACAATTTCAAGAGCTTTGAGTATCAGGACTGGCGCTATGTCATGCTCAAGGAAAAATCAAAAAAACTCTATCCCCTGATAAATTTTTTCGGCATCCATCTTTTTCCGACCCTTGTGGTTTTCCTCTGCATCATTCCCGCCGTCTCTGCCATCCATGATCAGATTCCGTTTAATCCCCTCGCACTGATTTTTGTCGCATTAAGTTTTGTTGCCGCAATCTTTCAGGGAATCGCTGACATACAGATGCATAAATTCAAAAAGCTCGGTACCGGTGGATTCATACGCACAGGTCTCTGGAAAAAATCGCGCCATCCGAATTATGCCTGTGAAATTCTCATGTGGTGGGGAATCGGACTTGCCTCAATTTTCGGGATGCCGGAGAGGTGGTGGCTTCTTGCAGGCGCATTGCTGAACACCCTGATGTTTCTTTTTATAAGCATACCGATGGCGGAAAAAAGGCAGTCAAGAAAACCCGGATTTGCCGAGTATAAAAAAGCGACAAGGGTTTTATAGAATAAAATTTTTAGGAGACGAAAATGAACAAAACAATTTCAAAACTGGGAACTCTGCTCGTAACTATTTCGGTCGCGTTGTTTGCGCTTTTTATACCCTTCTCAAATTTCTGGAGCTATTTTGTCTGCATGATTTTGGCATTTGCCTATCTGATTATGGCGGCGGGATTTCACAGCGAGAGTGACCGTGAGCACAAGGTTGCGTCAAATGCCGGTATGCTCTTTGCTGCAGTTTATGCAGTTCTGATTCTGCTTGTATATTTTGCGCAGACCACAGCCGTCCGCGTGTCCGATCTCAACACTCAGGCAATGCATCTGATTAATTATTCATACGGAGGACTTTTCTTCTTCTATGACTTGCTGGGCTACGGAATGATGGCGCTCTCAACCTTTTTCTTCGGGCTTGCGATGAAAGCGGAGACAAAGGTTGACAAGTGGCTCAAATGGCTTTTGATTATTCACGGAGTATTTTTCTTCGGATGCTTTATCATGCCGATGACAGGCGTCTTTAATTCCATGGCGGATGGAAGCTCTGGCAGTGGCGGTGTGATTGCCCTTGAGTTCTGGTGCGCATATTTTATTCCGATCGGAATTTTGGCGTTCATCCATTTTAACAGGAAAAAATCCAATCTTGACTAAACCCCCGTCGTTGGTTTATGCTTAAACATGGAAAACATATCTTTAATTCTTTCTGACCTTGACGGCACTCTCTTTCACGATGACAAATCCATTTCGGATTTCAGCGCTCAGGTGATTGCGGAGGCCCAGAAAAAAGGAATCCTGTTTGGCATCTCAACTTCACGCGCCTTGGTCAATGCAAGACATTATTTCGGAAATCTTTCCCCTGACGTCCTGATTACAAACGGCGGAGGACTGGTTTCCTGCAAGGGTGAGAAAATCTACTCATGTGAGTTTACCAAGGAAGAGGTCCGTAAGCTCATAGACGCTGCCTTCCGAATCTGCGGAAAGGACGTAATAATCAGCGTGGACAACGAGCACGGTCTTTTTTGCAACGAGAAGGAAGATCTTGGCGACCGTTACTGGACTTACACGGATTTTTCTGATTTTAACGAGAGCGCGATGAAAATGTGCGTCGAGACTTTGGACAAGTCGCTCGTGGAAAAAATCGCTTCTGTGGTGGGGCTCGACCAGATTGACTATCTTCCATTTTCCGATATCCCCTGGTACAAGATGAGCAAAAAAAATGCAACCAAAGAACGTGCGATTGAAAATCTCTGCTCGTACTTAAATCTTCCGGCGGAAAAAATCGTGGCGTTCGGAGATGATTTCAACGACATCGGAATGCTCAAACTTTGCGGCAAGGGAATCGCTATGGAAAATGCCATTGACGAGGTAAAATCCATAGCGGACGAAATCTGCTTGTCCAACGAGGAGGATGGAGTGGCACGGTGGATTGAGGAGCATCTGGCTTTCTTTTAATCTTCCGATTTCATGTGCCTGAGCTTTTCGTTCATCTTTCTGGCGGTGGACGAGTCGGTTTTGTATGAATAGATTATGGTAACAAGATAAGCCCCGATTATGACGCTTTCAAAAACCAGGAATGTTTTCAGGTGGCGGAATGAGAACCAGTTCAAAAGCTGCCCGGTCGTAAGGACGAGAGCGTCTATGATGATAAAATACACAAACTGCATCAGGAGCATTTTTTTCTTTGAGAAAAAACTGTCGCTCAAAAGCAGGACATACAGAATGGCGCACACAAGGGCAAGGGCAAGGATGACAAGAACATCCGCAGCGTAGAGTCTCGCCTCTTTTCCCCTGAATGCAATAAGCGCGATTGAGTCAACCAGAAAAATCGCAGTGGCCCAGCGGGTAAAAAGCAAAATCACCGTGTTAATCTTTTCCTTCATAAAATCCTCTCTGTGTTCAAAACTTTTTTATAATCCCAAAAGCTCTTTCAGTTTAGGAACATAATTTCTGGAAATGATGACCCTGTAGTCGTTTTTAAGGACGGCCTCAAATCTTCCTCCGAAAGCTGGCGAAAGGCTTTTTATTTTGTTCAGATTGACAATCACCGCTTTGTTCGCGCGGAAAAAAATTTTGGCGGGAAGGATCTGCTCAAGCTCGTACAGCTTGAATTTCGTCTCAAAAAAATCTTCCAGCGTGTAGGCGAAAACCTTGTCGTCCACGGACTCAAAATAAAGGATGTCCTTTTTTTCCACAAGAATGATTTTGTTCTCCTTGGAAAAGTTCATCTTGGAACTGCCGTTTTTAAGCTGATTCAAAAGCAGCGTTATGTCATCATCCAAAAAGTGGCATTTTACTATTATCTCGTCATCCTCTTCCGGAGCAGGTTCCAATATTGTTATTTTCATCAGTATAATTATAGCAGGATTTCGGAAAATTACAACTTTTTTAATCAACAAAATTCCTGTCCGCATGATGATTTTAGCTCTTCGTGTCAGACAGGAATTCTTTCACGCTTTATCTTGCCTCTGCTCCCGATTCATCAACTCTTTCAATATATACCCAGGTCATCCGCTGGAATGATTGATCAGTGTAAAGGACCGTAAGTTCATTTCCATACGCCGCTGAGCTAACCGTGCCGTCAGCCTCCATCTCATTTTTCCCGTTCTGGATGAGAAAACGTTTTAGCTCCGTGGCCGAAAGAGTTCCTCTGTCCTGATAGGTTCCCTCAATGGTCTGGCTGTACCAGGTGTTCCTTAGTTCAACATAGGCATCGGAATTCCACACGAAGCCTTCCGACATTCTTTGTGAATAAATCCTGTAGTTGTTGCTGCTTATTTCACCGAGCTCGACGTTAAACGAGCAGTCCACCGGGGATGCAGAAAGAGCGATAGTGCCATTGTCCTGACTTTCATTGTTTGTGTTTCCGCCGTCCAAATCCTCATCGTCCGCAGAGTTTGGATTGGAACAAGCGATAAATGCCAGCGACAAAACAGCTGCGAGCATGGCAAGAATTTTTGTTGATTTTTTTCCTTTCATAAAAGTCTCCTTCATGGATTTAATTTTCCGGCCAGATAAAAATCAGGGCCGTTTTGTTTTACAGGAAAAACTATATGACAGGATTTGGAAAAGCTCAATCAGAAAACAGGCAAGATGCATTTTAGGCATGGTGAAATGCACGCATTGGGATGACGGTGCTTGCCGTATGCCACGGTGTCTGCTTCAGTTCGACAGCAGGCTACACGGGACATACTTTAGGGAGCGTCTTTACTCTTCCGGGCGCTTTCCAATCTTGCGGGCGATGTAAATGAACGGCGTGTCCAAAAGGCTGGTCGCGACGTAAATCACATAGCAGGCCGCGGTAATCGCAATCAGCTCGGGGAACTTGTAGATTCCGAGGAATGCGCCGAAGTTGAAAATCACTATGTTGATGAGCTGGCTGATCAAAGTGGAGAAATTGTTTCTGAACCACAGGAACTTTGTCTTGTTGCCGCTTCTTTTTGCCGTGAGGTCCCACCATTTGTGGTAGAGCCAGACGTCGATGCTTTCTGAGACGACATATCCAAGCAGGCTTGCGAGGAGGATGCGCGGTGTGTTTGAGAAGAGTGCCTTTATGGAAGGCATCGCCCAGTCAGATTCCGCCGGTATGTAGTGAGTCCACATGAATGCGAGGACAATAAAGAAGAGCGTGGTGATGATTCCGAACTTTACGCCCCGGTTGGCATCCTTTTTTCCGTACAGCTCGCTCAAAATGTCGGTCGCAAGGTAGCTTGATGCGAAAAGCGTGTTGCCTAAGGTCTGGTCCATGCCGAAAGCGCGGACTAAAATTGTTACTTCGATATTCGCGAGGATTGCGGAGATACCGATCCAGACGTAGAGACCGCTCTTGCCGAAAAATTTCAGAAAAAGCAGGGTCGCGCCAAATGAAATCAAAAGCGAAATGATTAAGAGTAATTCATTCATTTTGATAGTGCCTCAAAAAAATAAAGAGTTGACCTGGTTTTGTTTAACGACAGGAAGGACTTCGAACTGTCGGGGCAGTGTGGGAAGTCTATCACAAATGCGGCCGGAGTGTAAAGAGTTTTTTTAAATTTATGTAGAATAAAAACAGATGCGGTACAAAAAAACTGGTTGGCAATTTCTTACCAACCAGCCTGATGTCTCGTTTATTTTACGATGTCGCCCTCGTTAAACGGGTCACCGCATTGTGGACAGAACTTCGGGGGATTCTTTGGATCCGGCGGTTCCCATCCGCACTTGTCGCATTTGTAAAGGGGTTCTCCGGCAGGTTTCGGTGAGCCGCAGTTCATGCAGAATTTTCCCTTGTTCAGGGTTCCGCAGGAGCAAGTCCATCCGTCGCCCGCAGCTGGTTTCGGTTTTCCACAGTTCATGCAGAAAGCCCCGGAGTTCGCCGTACCGCATGAGCAAGTCCATGAATTTGCCGCCGGCTGTTGTGGTGCTGCCTGTGGAGCCGCCTGCTGGGGAGGAACCTGCTGCTGTTGCTGCTGACCCATTGCGAAGAGGTTCTGTGCGTTCATGCCTCCCGCCATTCCTGCCATGCCCATTCCCATGAATCCGGTCATAGCTCCCGCAGTATTGTTCGCAGCCGCCATCATTGCATTTCCCTGAGATCCGACAAGGTGTGCCGCCGCAAATGTGGGATCCGTGTAAGCCGCCGTCTCCTGAAGCTGCTTGATCTTCTTCTCATCCTCTTCGTCCGCCTTTACGGAAGAGACACCGAATGAGACGATTTCTATACCGCGGAGGTTGCGCCATTTGTCGGAAAGGACCTTGTTCAGGGAATCGGCCATCTCCATGGTGTGGCCCGGGAGAGCAGAGTAACGTATGCCCTGTTCCGAAATGATTGCGAACGCAGGCTGGAGAGATGTAAGAAGCTCGCTCTTCAGCTGACTGTCAATCTGATCCCTCTTGAACTCTGAGGATACGTTTGAGCAGACGTTAGTATAGAAGAGAATCGGGTCGCAGATGCGGTAGCTGTATTCTCCGAAACACTTGATGGAAATGTCCATGTCGATTCTGGCACGCTGGTCAACGACGCGGAATGGAACTGAAGACGGCGTTCCGTACTTGTTTCCGATGATTTCCTTTGTGTTCACGTAGTAGACGCGCTGGTCCTTCGGCGGTTCTCCTCCGAATGCAATACGGCGTCCAATGTCCTTGAAGGTTTCCTTGATGCTCTCGCCAAGTTTTCCCGCGAAGATTGACGGGGACGTGGAAGAGTCATAGACGAACTCACCCGGTTCCGCGCAAAGCTCCGTTACCTTGCCCTGGTCCACGATAATCATGCACTGTCCGTCCGCAACGGCGATTACCGAGCCTTTTGATATGATGTTGTCAGTTCCCTTTGTGTTTGACGAACGTCCGCCAGTCCTTTTCTGTCCCTTTGTTACCAGAACATCCGGTGGAAGAGCCTCGCAGTAAAAGTACTCCTTCCACTGATCCGCCAGGTTTCCGCCCACAGCTCCTAAAGCAGCCGAAATAAGTCCCATTTATTCCTCCATTTTTATCGTTATAGGGTGATTGACGGAAATTGAAAAGTCCCTCCAAGCACCTAAATAAAAGTATAAACCATTTTTCTGAAAAATCAAGGGCTGAATTTAATCTTAGGAAAATTAGTGAAAAATTCTTGAAAAGTGTCCGCTAAGATGTATAATATCAAGTATAGAACAAGCATAGTGCATATTAGGAGGACACATGACCTTAACTGAACTGACCGGTGGAAAGAGCCTTGAGTTGAATGAGGTGGTGGGAACGAACACCATCAAGATTGCGGCATCCGGGAGACTGGACACCAACACTTCCATACAGCTGGAAAATCTCATAAAGGAAAGAAGCCCGAACGTGACGTCCCTGATTCTGGACCTGAGCGGAATTGAGTACATCTCCAGCGCGGGACTCAGAGTTGTTCTTCTGGCCCACAAAACCATGCTCTCGTACAGCGGAAAGATGATTGTGCAGTCACCGTCAGATTTTTGCAAGCAGGTTTTCAAGGCGACAGGAATGGAGAGCGTTCTGAACATACAGGAGTAGAAAAAAGGAGGGACCCAAGCTCATTCGGCAAGGAATCCCTCCCCATCCTCCTCTCAGGGGGATTTTTTTATGCCTTTGATTGGTCTGAATTCAAATCCTTGAAGATGGCCTTAATCTGATAGGCGAAAGAGTACAGGTCGTTGAAGAGCATTTCATTTTCCGAGGCGCATCGGGCGAAGTTGTCCAAGGTCTCCCGGTTCACATTGTCAGCGTCCTTTACTGATTTTATCATCTTGTTGATGTCCTCAATGTTCTCTTCAATTCGTGAGGTGACATGGGTGACATTGTCGTTGTTTTCCGAATTGATCTGACGGACATTCGAGAACTTTTCCAGCGTCTTTCCGGTTTCCTCGCTCAATCCCGTGAGCTCCTCCGCATTTTTCAGCGTATCCTTTTCGAGCGTTGAGATGGAGTGCGTGAGGTTTTCCACCTTCGTTTTGATGGTCTCGGAGGTTTTGTCAGTGTCATCAGAGAGTTTTTTAACCTCATTCGCGATGATTCTGAATCCTTTTCCCGCGACACCGGCACGTGCTGCCTCAATTGACGCGTTGAATGAAAGCAGGTTTGTCTGGGCGGAAATGTTCTTGATTGAGTCTACAAGGCTGTTGATTTCCTTCGCCTGCTGAATCAGCTCCTTGAACTGCTCCATGTACAGGCGGTAGTCAGCCTCAATTTTTCTGACAGAATGTTGCAGCTCCTCAATGGCATTAAAGATGGAGTCAAGACGCGCGTTGTTGTTCACGGCATTTTCTGAAATGTTTCTGGATTCCTTTCCGATGGTGCTGCTGCTTTCCGCAAGTTTCTCAAGGGCCTCCTTTTGAATTTTCGCCGCGTTGGTCTGCTCACCGATGTTGGTGAGATAATTTTTCAAAAAATCAGAGCCCAGAGCATCCTTTGCAAGATACTCAATCAGGATGTTCGATATGTCAAGTCCGCTTTTTACGAGATTTAAATTTTCCATATTAGTCACCTATTACCAAAGAAACCAGGGTTTGATTGCAATGAATCCTTCCAATCTGCTCGCCGTAACATGAGAATCCGCAGAAAGTTGGGAAAGTGTTTTTGTATTTTCCTATTATGGCGGGCTTCATGCCGGAGCGGTCAAAATACAGGGTTCGTGTTATGCATGTCATCAGGAGGGTGAATTTCGGATGCGGAATGGCGGAGCGGATTCCTTCGCAGGTCTGGTCGGCTTTTTGAAGGGCGTCCCCTATGTGCATCATCTCAAGCGTGGAATTCGGAGTGATCCGGGCAAACGAGGTGATTTTTTTGTCGCTTGTCAAGGATGCGAGCGCCGCAATGTGTATGCTTCCGTTTACAAAGCGTCCGAAGGGATTCTCAAAGGTCTGCTGTGCCGCCTGACTTTCGCTCACTCCAAGCTGCTCGGCGTAAACCGTTGTTGCGGGTCGTCCGTTCAGTGTGTGGAGCTCCCTTCTCATGGTGTCGGCCTTAGTCACATAAATCTGCTTGCCGGTCGGGTTGAAGATATCCTCCTGCCTTATGTCGAATTTGCATCGTGTCTTTACGAAAAGCATGACGGCTCCGTCCTGGGTTGACTTTCCGTTGTAGCTTACGAAACTTTTCGGCGTGTTTCCGGTATATCCTGCCGTGGCTCCTGCGAGAGGGAATCTGTCGTTCTTGATAATCGCGTAGAAATTGGAGAGGATGGTTTCCTCGGCGTTGTAGATTGCGTTCGTGAACTCAAGCGCAAAGGCATCCCTGTGTGAGTTCGGATCCGCGATGTTGATTCCGCAAGCCTTCAGAGCCGCCTCAATGTCGTCCTTGTATGCAATGGGATATTTGCTCGCATGGTCAATGAACACGCCCTTTACCTTCGTGGACAAGTCATGCATGGTTGTGAGGATGATAGAGCCCTCCGTAAATCCTGCGTCTGAAAATTCTCCGGCCGTGCTTGTTCCTAAGACTTCGGCGTTCGGGAATTTCTCCTTGATTTTTTTTGAGAGCAGCGGAAAATCATAATCTATGGCGGCAAGAAAGATTACGGCATTATACGAATCAAGATTTTTGTGAAGTTTTCCGCACAGCTCGTTGACCGCAGAATCTATGTTTTTGGTTCTGGTACTTACAACTTCCTGTTCCATTTGTTCCTCCACTCATCTCAGTATAAGGGATAAACCTACAGATGGCAAGGATTTTTTTAAGATTTATTGCCATGTACATTATTCACGCTTTGTTGTAAACTTTGTCTCAAGGGGGCGAACATGCGTATTGTGATTGTGCGGCACGGTGAGCCGAATTATGAGAGGGACTGTCTTACTGATTTGGGACATGAGCAGGCGAAATTAGCGGCGGAAAGATTGGCGGATGAGGGAATCGAAGAGATTTTTACATCCCCGATGGGGCGGGCTAGGGAGACAGCGGCATACACGGCTGAAAGGCTCGGCATAAAAAATGTGGGCGTTCTTGATTTCATGCCCGAGGTTAAATGGGGATCCGTTGACGGAAGTCCGATTTTCGCCGGAGGACATCCCTGGTCAATTTCGGATGAGATTGTGCGTCGCGGATTGAACCTGTGCGATGAGTCTTGGCGCGGCAATGATTTTTTCAAGAACAACCTTGTGACGGCGGAATGTGACAAGGTGGCACGCGGAACCGATGAATGGCTCAGGTCACTCGGCTATGAGAGGGAGGGACTTTATTACAGGAACATGCGCAGGGATGAGGCTCAGCATACGGTGGCTCTTTTTTGTCACGGAGGCTCATCGTCGGCGATGATTTCCCATGTTTTGAACCAGACTTTTCCCTATGTGTGCGCGACATTTCACGTGGATTTTACCGGCATCACGATCTTACGCTTTGACCGCTTCCCCGGTTCCCTCTGCATTCCGTCCCTGGAGATTGCCTGTGATTCTAGGCATATCATCGGGCCATCAAATCCTTGACGACCTCACTTGCGATAATCAGTCCTGCGACTGAGGGAACGAAAGCGATGCTTCCCGGCGCGATGGAATTCCCTTTTTTCTCAAGGGACTCATCCCCGGCCTGTATTTTGATTTCCACGGGACGTTCTTTTGAATAGACGACCTTTACGCCTCTCAATCCTCGCTTTTTACATTCCTGTCTCATCACTCGTGCAAGGGGACAGACGCTTGTTTCCGAAATGTCCGCGACCTCAAATGCCGTCGGATCCAATTTGTTCCCCGCTCCCATGCTGCAAATTATTGGCACATTGTTTTCCTTTGCCCGCACAATCAGCTCAAGCTTTGCCTTTACGGTGTCCACGGCATCCACCACATAATCATATTGTGAGAAATCAAACTGATCTTTTGTCTCGGGAAGAAAAAAACACTGGTAGGTCCTTACGTCTGCCTCTGGATTTATGTCCAGTATGCGCTCCCTCATCACATCCACCTTCGGCCGCCCGACCGTGGAATGCAATGCGATTATCTGCCGGTTCAGATTTGTGAGCGAGACACTGTCGCTGTCAATCAAATCCAGATGAAAAATCCCGCTCCGTGCAAGTGCCTCTGCGACGAATCCTCCGACACCGCCTATTCCGAAAATTGCGATCCGGGATGACCTGAGTTTTTCCATGGCCCCGGATCCGAGTAAAAGTTCTGTCCTTGAAAACTGATTTAACATAGCGGTTTCAGACTATCACAAAGCGGGCGCAGAGTAAAGAATAATGTGGTTAGCTTATGCTAATCTTTATTCTAAAAAGATATTATTTATTGAGGAAAAAAACCTTGTGATGTAAAATAGAAGAATGGTGAAAATAAAGTCATTCAAGGGTGGAATTCACCCCAAGGAGTTCAAGGAGCTGAGCAATCAGTGTCCCATTACTCCGGCATTTCCAAAATCAAAGACGGTAACAATTCCTGTGACGATGGGTGGCGCTCCTAATCAGCCGCTTGTAAAAGTGGGGGATGAGGTTGCCAGAGGTCAGTTGATTGCATCGGGCGAGGGATTTATGAACTGCCCCGTCCATTCATCGGTTTCCGGCAAGGTAAAGAAGATTCAGTCCTGTCTTGTCACGGCAAACGGCATGGCACCTTGCATCATTATTGAGGCGGACGATGCTGGTCGCGAAACTTTGCTTCCGGTTCTTGATCCGTTCCAATGCACGAAGGAAGAGGCCCTTGCTCGCATAAAGGAAGCGGGCATTGTTGGTATGGGAGGAGCGTCTTTTCCGTCCCACGTGAAACTGAATCCCCCGGCGGACAAAATAATCGATTATGTTCTTGTGAATGCGGCCGAGTGTGAGCCCTATCTGACCTGCGATGAGAGGACTATGCTTGAGTCTCCGAAGAAAGTGATAGACGGACTTGCGATTGTCCTCCATATAATCAACGGCGGAAAGGGTGGCTCCGGCAAGGCTGTCGGAATCATCGTCTTGGAGGATAACAAGGCCTATCTCCTTCCTGATTTGGAAAAGGCTATCAGTGACGCGGGCTATTCAGAAAAAATGTCCGTATGCCTTGTGAAAACAAAATATCCCCAGGGTGCGGAAAAGTTTATCGTCTCTGCCGCAACAGGACGAGAGATTCCCAGTGCGAAACTTCCAGCGGATGCCGGATGCGTCATTTCAAACGTCGGATCCGTCTGTGCCATAAGCGATGCGTTCAGGCTCGGACTTCCCCTGATTGACCGATCCCTTACAATCTCAGGCGGCGCGTTGGAAAAACCCGTGAACGTGCGTGTGCCCGTGGGAACCGTCGTAAGCGATCTTATGCCCGATGTGTTTTCTCTCAAGGCGGAGGGAAGTGCGGGAGAGGCCGTGAAGATTATCTCTGGTGGCCCGATGATGGGATTCGCCATGGTTTCCGCTGATTTCCCTGTGGCAAAGGGAACGAGCGGTGTGACTTTCCTTACTGAAAAGGAGACCTTCCTTGACGAGGAGTCCCAGTGTATTTCCTGCGGATCCTGTGTTGCAAAATGTGCCATGAGACTTTCCCCGGCTCTGATTGTCCGCGAGCTTAAGTCCGGCAACATTGAGAGGGCGAAGGGCTTCGGGCTCATGGATTGCATTGAGTGCGGATGCTGTGCCTTCGTGTGTCCTGCCAAAGTGAATCTCATCCAGAGAATCAGGCTCGGAAAAGGAATCGTCAGGCAGAAGATGGCGGAGGAAAAAGCCAAGGCCGCAGCAAAGGGAGGTGCAAAATGAGCCGTGTTCATGTTTCGTCCAGCCCCCATTTCAATTTGAAGTGCAGTCCCCAGATGATTATGGGAACCGTGATTGTTGCGATGCTCCCGGAAGCCATTATGGGAATCGTGCTTTTCGGATGGGGCGCTTTGATAAGGATTCTTGTTTCGGTCGCGTCCTGCGTGGCCTTTGAATTCCTCTTTCAGAAAATCACCAGGCAGAAAGTCGTAATCTCAAATCTTTCGGCTTGTGTCAGCGGCATGATGCTTGCGTTGGTAAGCTCACCGACCGTCCCAATCTGGATGTTCGTAATCGGGGCTGCGGTCGCGATGATTGTTGCCAAGGGTCTTTTCGGTGGAATCGGCTCCAATGTTTTCAATCCTGCTCTTACGGGGCGTGCCTTTATGTTCCTGAGCTTCCCTGCCGCGATGGGTGCAAGCTGGCTTAATCCGAGGACTGCCTCCGCCGTGGATGCGATCTCCTCCGCGACGACTCTCTCGCAGATTAAGGCCGGAAGCTTCGTTATGGGTGACAATACGCTGTGGGAGTATTTTATCGGAAACCGCGCGGGATGCATCGGTGAGACATCGGCTCTCTTGATTTTAATTTCCTTCGCGTTTTTGGCTCTTGCACGGATAATTGACTGGCGTGCTCCTTTGACTATGGTCGGAACCGTCGCCCTCTGCTCTCTGATTGCGGGTGAGAATGTTCCTCTCGCGCTGATGACCGGAGGACTTCTTTTCGGCGCGACATTTATGGTCACGGATTATGCCACGGCTCCAATCACTAAAAAAGGACGCTTGGTTTTCGGATTCGGATGCGGACTCATCACATTCCTGATCAGGAAATTCGGCGGATACCCTGAGGGCGTGATGTTCTCCATTTTGATTATGAACAGCGTCGCTCCGTTCCTTAACAATCTTACGGCAAGAAAATACGGCTACGGTAAAAAAGCCGGTCGTCCTGCTGACTCTTCAAGGGAGGTGAAGTGATGGGTGATGCTAAAGTAAAATCAGCTCCCAAAGAAGGTGTGTGGAGCATGGTTCGTCTTGGACTGGTTCTTACGGTCTATGCTGTTATGTGCTGCTCCGTCCTTGCCTTGGTGAATGTGTTCACTGCTCCCAAGATCAAGCAGAATCAGGAGAGAAAGGTCAGCGAGGCAATGAAGGAATTTTTCCCCGACTCAAGCCTGACTTTTGAGACCGTTGAGGATTACAAGGCTCCTGTCGTGGGTGCTATCACTGTTGATGAAATCTATGTGGCGAAAAAAGACGGACAGATTGTGGGAGGGGCAGCCCAGGTGACGGGTCCGACTTATGACCAGGGCTCAATCCTTGTCGGAATGAGGACGGACGGAACTGTTGCCGGTCTGAAATTCCTCAAGCTCACGGACTCACCCGGATTCGGTCTCAAGGCAAACGATCCGACTTTCAGGCTGCCGAACGGAAAAACTTTCTACGGTCAGTTTGAGGGAAAGAACGCAAGGGAAAGTTTTGAGGCTGGAAAAAACTTCGACGCTATTTCCGGGGCTACGATTACGAGCGTGGCGGTTTCCTCTTTAATCAACGAGGGAACAAAAAATCTTTTCTCATATTTTGACATGAAGGGGGCGAACTGATGAGTACGGCTGGGTCAAAAATCAATAAGCTTAAGACCTTCACAAATGGTTTTATCCGCGAGAATCCTCTGCTGGTTCTGAACATCGGATTGTGTTCGTCTCTCGGCGTTACAACTAGCATTTTCAACGGTCTTGGCATGGGTGCCGGAATGACTTTCGTTCTTGTGATGAGCGAAATCGTAATCAGTCTTTTCAGGAAGCTCATTCCCTCGGCAATCCGTCTGCCGGTTTTCATTACGGTCATCGCGGCTTTTACCACGATCGTCCAGATGGTGCTCAACGCTTACGTAGAGAATCTTTACAACGCCCTCGGTGTTTTCATTCCGCTGATTGTCGTCAACTGTATCATCATGGGGCGCGTGGAGGCTTTCGCTTCGAAAAATAAAATCGGGGACTCAATCCTTGATGCGCTTGGAATGGGAATCGGCTACACAATCGTGCTGGTCCTGATTTCCCTGATTCGCGAGCTGCTTGGCGGAGGAACTCTTTTCGCAGGCACTTCCCTGAAAATTGAGGTGATACCAGAGGCTTACCGCATCGGAATCTTCAACAGTGCTCCCGGTGGATTTTTAGTCTTCGGAATTCTTGCGGCCTTGGTTCAGGCATGGAAGCAGTCTCAGAAGAGCAAGTCGGATGCGGCTGAAATCAACGCGCTGAAAAAAGCTGAGTCGGAGGCTGATGCTTCGGCTGCCGCACCTGCAAGTACCGAAAAAAAGGAGGCTCCAAATGCTTGATTCAATTTCCCTTTTTATAAAATCCGCGCTGATTGACAATGTGGTTTTCATACAGTATCTCGCAATCTGTCCCTTCATCGGAATGACGGGCGACACTGAGAAAGCGACCGGAATGGGACTTGCAACGACTTTCGTCATCATGCTCGCAACCCTTGTCACATGGCCGCTCTACAAGTTCGTGATGATTCCTCTCAAGCTTGAATTCTTGCAGACTCTCTTTTTCATCCTCGTGATTGCGTCCCTTGTTCAGCTCGTGGAATTCTTCCTGAAAAAAATGTCTCCCGGACTCTACAACGCGATGGGTGTTTATCTTGCCCTGATTACGACGAACTGCGCCGTGCTTGGAATCACAATCAACTGCATTTCCAAGAACTACAATTACGTGCAGAGCCTGGTTTACGCGTTCGGTTCCGCCATGGGATTCCTCATTTCCATGGTGATTATGAGCGGTGTCCGAAGCCGCCTTAAGTCCGCGAATGTTCCAAAGGCATTTCAGGGTACCCCGATTCTTTATGTCTGCGCGAGTCTTTTGAGTCTTGCCTTCCTTGGATTCAAGGGTCTGATAAAATAGGGGGTAGGGATATTTATGGAAATCATTTTATATACTGTTATCGTTGCAATTGTCATCGCGTTCATTCTCGGCGTGCTGCTTGGACTCTTCAAAAAGATTTTTCATGTGGACACGGATCCCAAGGTTCAGCTTGTGCGTGATGCCCTGAGCGGTGCGAACTGCGGTGGATGCGGACTTGCCGGATGCGATGCCTTTGCGAGTGCCGTCGTGAAAGGAGATGTCCCTACAAACGGATGTGTCGCCGGTGGTGCTTCCTGCGCTGAAAAAATCGCGAACATTTTGGGAAGCGTGGGAGTTGAGGTAAAGCCGAAGGTCGCTTTTCTTGCGTGTGCCGGTTCAAAAGATTGCGCCGGGGATAAGGCTGAGTACATCGGCATAAAAACATGCAAGGCTGCCCAGCTCACCATGAACGGAACAAAAAAATGTGCTTTCGGCTGCATCGGTTTCGGGGACTGTGTTGAGGCCTGTCCATTCGGTGCCCTTTACATGGGGGACGACGGTCTTCCCAAGGTGAACAAGTCAAAATGCGTCGCCTGCGGAAAATGTGCGGCCGCATGTCCGAAACACCTCTTCAAATTTGTGGACGCGGATTTGAAGGGACCCGTCGCCGCCTGCTCGAACAAAAGCGACAACAAACCGCAGATCAGGAAGGACTGTTCACGAGGCTGCTTCAAGTGCGGACTCTGCGCCAAAAAGTGTCCCGAACAGTGCATTGACGTAAGCTCGGGCATCCCGGTGGTTGACTACTCAAAATGTACCGGCTGCGGAACCTGCGTCGGAGCCTGCCCGGATAAAGTGCTCGTAATGCTCTGATTCATTGTGTCATTGCCGTGCTTGACACGGCAGCGTCATTTATACATCTCTTCAAGCTTTACGAGCGTACAGTCCTTTGCGTTCTGCATCACGTAATCCGTAAAGCCTGAAAGAGAAAACAGCATGATTTTTAAATTCGTTGCCGGAAGATATTTCAGCTTTTCGAGGAAATTCTCCAAATCTTCTTTTCCGAATTTTTCTGCCTTGAATTTGCACTCACCGGCCAGGACCATTTTTTTTCCGTCCAATCCCAGTAAATCTATTTCAATGGATTTTATCTCTTTTTCGAGTTTCATGGAGTTTTGGTATTCAACGATGTCGGTCAAGAAGACAGGAACTTTTTTTGTTCCGCAGTTGCTCAAGATATATGCCTTGGCCATCTCCTCAAAAGTCTTCCCCATGAACTCATGTAAATTTTCCCTTACTTTTTTCTTGTAATAAATTTGTCCCTTCCCGCTGTTTATGAGGCTCGCTCCCGGCATGACATAGCGGAAATAAAAATTTATCATGGAATCTGCAATCAGATAGTAGGGCTTCGGTGACTCCCTCCGCTCAACAATTTCTGCCGCCATAAGATTTTTCAGGCAGAAGCTTATGTCCTTTATCCCTGTTGCGGATTGAATCTCATTGTATTTTGTTTTTTGTCACTTTCAAAAAATTTTGATGTAAAATTATAAGAAAAACTGATATTTTTTTCGGGGCTATTTGGGGCAATCTGGGCTGTTTTGGGTCAAATTTAGGGGGCGATTCACCAGATAATTTTGATTTATATAGTCCAAAATCGACTGTTTATTAAGCTGTATCTGTTTGTCTTCAACCATTCTTATAATTGTCAGTTCTGATACTGCCAGTATTTCAGCTGCATCCTTGACAGTGAGATTTTCAGGAACTCCCGGCAGTAAATCTATGGTGTTTTTGGCAGACAGCCATTCTTTCGCTTCTTCTTCATCTATATTGTTTTCCGTAATTATTGGCATTTTATTCCTCCTCTTCGGCAATCGCCTGTCTTGTTCTCCTGTACCAGTCAAGGTTCAGTTCTTCCTTGCGGACCCTTATCATTCCCTCGTTTATGGAATACTCCCTTGCAAGGAATCCGGCACGGAACCAGTATTCTGGATTTAATTCATTGTATTTTTTGCCACACTCTGCAAAGTGAATAATCGAGTTTTGTATTTCCTTCGGGAATTTTCCATCCCTGAATTTTTCAAACGCGTTCATTTATGCTTCTCCTCCTTTTTCTCCCAGCTGTCACAAATCCCTGTAGGCATTACGCTTGTCTCCATTACCCATTCATCAGGATTTTTGCAAGAAAGCGAGAGGTTAAATCTTGAGAATGAGTGCTTGCAAGTCCAGCAGCATTTTATGTCGCGGTCTGTCCTGTATGTTTTTCTATCTTCTATCATTTTCATACCTCCGAAGGTTCCCAATCAGGAATGTCATTTACCCGGTGTTGTGTGAGCTTACTGGTTTTGATTTCCTCGTCCGCGCAATGAGAGCAGATTGTGTGCGCTGAATCTGCCCACCAGCAGAAACCATGTTTCGGATGATAGCAAGGATTGTTATGTGTGCAACCACATTTTTTACAGGTTTCTTCAGCCATTTTTCTTTTCCTCCTCTTCATCTGGAATTACCTGATATTTCCAGTTGTCGTCGCACAAAATACGACACATCAAGACCATTATTTCTCCGTAGCAAAGGTCTTTGCATTCTACGGATTCTTTATCATCGCTACTTATGAATTTCAATGTCATGTTTTGTTTCTCCTTATCCAAATAGGCACAATTTCCGTCTAAGGTTTCATAATTTTACTCCTTCTTAAAAAGCATTTCTTTTATTGATTTTTGATACAAGCCTATACAAGCCAAAACAGCTTTCATTCCCTCCACAAAGGCGCATTCTAGCTTTTCCTCTTCGGTTTTTCCAATGCAATTTTGGTAGCCACATCCTTTGCCCTCGTACCATTCTACAAACACTCGGTTTCGTTTTCGGATCTTTTTTTTCATTTTTTCCTTCTTCCCTCCGGCTCCTTGTGCGGAAGGGATTTCAAGTATGCGTAAAAGGCTGCTTCCAAATCCTCGGCGGGATCTATGAGGTATTCTGCAAGGCTCCACCAGGGAATCCGTATGACGGTATCGCGGATTACCGTGCAGTCGAGCCTGTAGTAATTCAGGAGAGTCTGAATTTCGTCGTAAGTTACGCGGAGCATGGTGCAGACTTCTTTTTCCCGGTACATATAGCGCGTGCCATTTTCAGCATTGCGTATGATGTGGTGTATAAGAAGACTTCTTCCTTCCTGCGTACTCGGTGACGGAGACATCTCATCTTCGGAAAACAGCCATCCTTCTGTCATTTTGCGGTGCGCTCCATTTTTGAGAGGAATGCCATTATGCTTCTGAGCTCGTTGGGATCGCATTTGTTGTATGCGTTCTTCTTGAATTTGGAACGTGCAAAATTATCAAGGCGGGTCTTCCAATCATCCCCGAGTATTTTCCTTGCACGTGCGCTTACTGCATCGCATAGTGACGGGGTTTCCCATCGCGGATAGAATCTGTATGTGCTCTTTCCGAGCCTTGATAGTATGCTGTTGAGGTCCGCAAAGACGGTATTGAGTTCCTTCATCGTGCATTCGGTGCAGCTTTGTTTTCCTGTTGCGCCGGAGATTATGAGACGGTAGGTGTCATCGTCCAATCCGGCGGAGTTTTTCTGAGCGTGAATCAAGCTGATGAGACGTGCCCGGTTTGACTTCTGGTTTTGCTTCTTATTCATGCTGCCTCCTTATGCCGCACAGAGCTTGTCGAGCATGTTGTCGGTGATGGTGGCAAGGCCGGAGGCTTTCGCCATCTTGCTGATTGCTATTGAGTCGTTTACGATTGAGCGGAATCCTCCCTGGGCATGACGGACGAGTCTGTCGGCTGTGGACGGCGTGATGTCGATTCCGGCCGCCTCGTGGTAGTAGGCTGCGACATCCACGGCATGGGCCCGGTCGAACAGTACGATCGGATTCCTGATTCTGCTTCTGAGCCTGGGGATTCTGTCTGTCTTTGTCTTCAATCCTTCCTCCCCGACGAGCAGGAAAGGAAGCTGGCATCGTTCGTTCAGGGCGCGGATTATCTCAAGGTAGCGGACGGGGAGCTTGTCGGCCTCGTCAATGATTACGAGTTTTCTTGCGTATTTGCAGTTCTCCTCAAGCACGCTGAGACATTCTCCGAAGCTGTGTGGCCTTGTATGAGCCACGGACTCGCAGATGTCGCGCAAAAGCTGTGTCTTTGTAGAGCCGTCCACAAAGAGTACGTAGGACGCGTTCGGGTTTTCCTGGACATACCATTTTGCTGAGTGTGTCTTTCCCCGCTCGGCGGTTCCGATTGCCATTCCGATTGATGACGACATGGTTCCGTCCGGTGCCGAAAGGTCATCCGCAAGGGCCTTGAAGCGTGAGACGCTCGGAGTGAGCACCAGCACGTCGGTGTCAATCGCGATGCCCTGTGGTATACTCTTTGTGTAGCCCGCATTCTTGAGGCGTTCGATGTACTCAACTTCCTTCTCCTGCCAGTTCGGGTAGTTCTGGTGGCAGATTTTGACGATTTGGGATTTGTCAACTCCGATGATGCGGGCTGCTTCCTGCATGGACAGCCTGTTGTTTTCAATCCAGTTTCTCAACATAATTTTTCCTCCTATCTGTTGAATTTGTCCCTGACATAAGACGAGAAGTAGTTTTCCTCGCTTGATGTCATTTTGCTCTCGTAGTCAAACTTGAAGTCCAGTTCCTCGTGGCTTAGGTGCTCGCCTGAGTAAAGCTGGTTCAAGATGTATTCATAACGCTCGCGGTCGGTGTAGAACACCGGCTTTCCGTGGGCGCGGAGTACGTTCTCGCTTCCGATTCTTGCCGCAAGCGTCTCAAGGAAATCCTCCTGGGAAAGGGTCTCTTCCCGGCGGTTGAATGATTCCGGCATCGCTCCGAATTCTTCCCTGCGCCTGCTCACCGCAAGAGGAATTTCCCGCAGTTCCTCTTGCTCTGCATCAGCTTTTTTTATAACGGGTGTCGGAATCACCTGTTCCGGCGTGGTGTACTCAAGCTGATTCTGTACCGATTTTTCCGCCAGGTCTTCCGCCGCGTGGAGCTCCTCGAACTTCTTCGGCTCTGACAGAACCCTTATGTTCTTGTTCTGGGTCGCAAGATTGAAAGCCTCCTGGACTGTGCGCATGTTGCGTTTCTTCCATTTAAGCTGCTCAATCATCTCCTGCTCGTTCAGCATGTCGATTTTCTTGACAGGCCGCAGTGCGATTGCGTGATTAGTTCCCGGCTCTATCGCGAACACTCCGAGGTCAAGGTTCTCCGGGTCGTAGCGGATCTCCACTTTCTGTCGGTTGTAGGCGACGAGGGTTCCACGGTTCTGCAGGATCATCTCCTGCGTCAAATCCGGTCCGATGTACTCAGTGCCGTTGAGCTCGATGCGGTCTCCCTTTACCTGACGGTACGTGCTTTCCATGAACAGGTAGGCTTCGTCACGCGGGTCAATCATTGTAGGCATCCAGCCGCCGCACTTGTACTCCTCGAGCTTTTCTTTCGGTGAGCAGCCCAGCGTGGAGTGGACACGGTTTTCATAGATGTCGATTGCCTTTACCACCTGATGGATGAACTCGTCGTAGGTGAGGATGTAGCCGCTCTGCTTCTGCCATTCAAGACGCTTTGTCGCCTGTTCTTCCTCCGGGGCAGATATTGCCAGTCCCTTCACAAGTCCGGGCAGGCACTGGTCGCGCAGAATCTGCTCAAGCGTGTTGAAGAAACGCTCGATTGGCTTTGTCTTTGCGTTCTTTACGCGGGCGAATATCCTGCGGTGCTGCTTTTCCCACTCCGCCTTTGTCGGAACCACGTCTACGACAAGACCCTCGGTGTCCTCCACGATGTAGCGTCCGTTGTCGGCATGGTACAGGTCGGCCTCGTCCAGGAAGCGCACTCCGTAGCTCTGGAGACGCTCCACAATCTGGGATGCGAGCTGTGACTTTTCGCTCGTACCGTTGTCGTTGTAGGTGCTCTCGAACTTGCCGAAGCGTTTGATTCCCATGCGAAGGGCACGTGTTACGGTGTAGGTGTTGTACGCGATGTCGAAGCTGATTCCGTATACAAGGCGTGTCGCCATGTCAAGCCAGAGATAGCACTCCGCCCTGATGTACATGTCCTTTGTGCCTGTGGCGTTCGGGTTGAGGCACCAGAAGTCGAAGATGTGCTGGTCTCCTACTATCAGCTGGAACGGCGTGAGCTTGGACAGGTCGCGGCTTATGTAGAACATGTTGTCCAGTGCCCTCTGACCGCCCTTGGCTAGAAGCTTCATGGCCGGGCTGATGTTCCTTGCGTGGACGTATGCGCTCGCCTCGCTTCCTATCTGCCATCCCTGACGCTCCGCCTCCTCCCTGGTGCAGTTGTAGGCGTTCCTCACGGTACAGCCACCGACCTGCTGGATTGCCGCAAGAAGGAAGTTCGTGAAGAAGCTCAGAGCCTCGTCGCTCCACGCATAGACGTGTCTTCCCTGGCGACCTTCCGGCAGCGCGAACATGGAGCCGCTTTCCATCCTGCGGATATACCGCTGGACGGTGGGGACTGATATGCTGAACTGCCGGGCGATCTGCTCGTAGGCCTTTGCCTTTGAGATGAGGGGGCTGCGCTTTCTGAATGCGTCATAGACGGCGGCGCGGAGCGGATATTTTTTGTCTGTGACTGGGACGAAGGGTGTCATTACTCAGCTCCTGAATTGAATTCCAAATCCGCTTCGTGCATACTGTTGATTGTGCTTCGTATTCGCAATCCGATGTTGCAGACTGCCGCCATGCGGACGGAGGGATCCTCGAAAGACTCAAGGTATCTGCTCATCATCTCAAGAACCTCGTTTTGGGCAATCATCTGCTCCTTTGTCTGCAGCGTGAATTTAGCGTAATTTTTTCCCTGCGCAAGGACCGTCGTGGAAAAATAGTCATTATCCTTCCAGTTGTATTTCACCTTCTTGTCGTAGAGTTCCCTTGCTATATCAGAAAGCTTTTTGTTCAGAACCCTGGTGCGGTATTCTTTTTCGCATCCAAGCTCATTCCAGCCCTGATCATACAGACGCTCGCCGGTTGCCATGGCATGAGCAATAAGCTGCTCTTTTTTAGACTGCAGGGACTGTACCTCCGGACTTAACTCTCCGATTCCCGGGTTTGCGCTCTTGGCGTTTGCGAGGGCATATTCCTCAGGTGTCAGCACCCTGTCGCCAGAAGGGTCGTAGAGCTTGAGCCAAAGGTACGCAGTCTTTTTGGAAAGTCCGACAAGCTCAAGGAAGTCGCAGAAACCGAATGTCTGAGCGTCCTCGCTTCGCCTGTCACCGCCTCTCTGGGCAAGTGCCTCATGCGCTATCCAGAGGTCGCGGGCAACGTCAAGGGAAACCTTTCGGAGCTGCTCAACCTTGGGGCGGAGCTCCTGGACTGCGGACTCCATGTTCCAGCCGTCTATCTCCTTCTGGAAGGGAAATGCCTGATCGGGTGTAAGTGCTGTATTTGACGGTATTAGTTCGTTCATTTTTTTTCAAGACTCCTTTGCCGGCAGGTGCCGACATCCAGCTTGCACCTGCCTGTTTATGTCAGCTTGCAGATTTAAGAAGGTCCTTGTTGATTTCTTCTGTGTCTGCCTCGCAGAAGAAGTCGTCCGCTATCTTGCGGCAGGCATCGACCTGAAGAAGCTGTTCGTCCGTAAGTTCCGTCATGGCAACTTTGTCCGGCTCTTCCTTGGTGCGTATGCAGTTGAAGAGGTTCATTTTCCTGAGGAGCTCAAGCGTTGTCTTCTTCACGCTGATTTTTGTAGTCTTCCTCCATCCGAATTTTCCGAAGGAAAGCTCGACCGTCTTGTTGTCCTTGAAAAGGTCCGCCTTGTTGTATTCCGCGAAGGCCGCGATTTTTGCAGACAGGTCCTGGATGCGGGAACGAAGCTTTTCCCCCTGCTTTGCGGCCTCTGTCTTGATTTCCGCAATCTTCTTGTTGGCCTCGTTGTCGATGGCCTCAAGTTCCTTCTCTGCAAGTCCGATGTCCCTGAGCGCTAGGTTCACATCCTCTATGCTCTCCAATTTTGCCATGCTGGGTTTGTAACGTGTTCCCATTTTTTTCTCCTTATGGTAATATGTTTTATGTCTAGGCGGCATCATTGCCGTCGGGACTTTCTTTGGCGGGGGAAACTGTGAGTGCGGTCACGTTCCCCCTTTTGTTTTCATCGCTTCCGTCTATGAGCCAGACGGCTTCGGCGGGCGAGAGACCAAGGCGCTGGGCGAGCGTGAAGAATCCCGCCGCCGCGAACTGCAGCCCCTCGTAGCTCATTGCGGCCACAGCGTGCGGTATGCGCTCCGCCGTGAGGGCTTCCTTTTTGTCGCTTTCCATGAAGCGCGGCTTCCGTCCGTTCTTCCAAAGTCCCATGCGTACCTCCTTCATCACGCTCCGGATGTTGACTTCCTCCACCGCCCTTCGGTAGGCGTTCTCCCAGAAGGAGCGCAGGGGCGTTCCCTCCGGCAGACGGCAGAGCATCCGGGCGCAGCTTCTGACCACCGCCTCCGGGTTCCTGACATAAGGGGCTCCGTAGTCAGTGACTCTCAGACCCGGCTCCACAATCCTTTTCTTTCCGAACATGTTTTTTTTCCTCCTGTTCAATGGCGAGGCAGAAAGCCCCGCAGATTTTTTTCATCAGACGCACCGCGTCGTCATCCGGCAGTATGAGCCTGATTCCCATCAAGCGGCCGGATTTGACAAGTCCGATGTCCCTTATGGGAGTCATTCCGTCTGGCTCCGGGCTGTATCCCGGCACATTCGCGACCAACTCCCATTCCGGCCAGTTCTCCGATATGGTCCTCGCCATCGCCGTGAAGACCGCGATTTTCCTTGCCGTCTCGAAGTCCGGCTCCCTGTTGCGTCTTTTTTTCATGCCGCCGTCTCCCGCAGGTGCTGGACCATTTCGTTCCAGCTTGGATAGCCGAGCTTGGACGCTACCGCACGCTCTATGCGCTGGCTGTGGCTCTTGCCGGAAAGCACGT
>JAEEGL015943630.1_pt1 | contig 24737 bp, 19 predicted proteins | sample 9134231 | NCBI WGS metagenome assembly JAEEGL01 (sample SAMN16246548, study PRJNA631951) | gut metagenome | biome: gut microbiome; feature: rumen; material: fiber-attached | host: Bos | place: Iran: Karaj | collected 2018-10
CACTTCCGCCAGCAGGTCCATGTTGGCGAACAGCGCGACGATGTTCATGGTCAGCGGTACGCCGTAGTGGCCGCCGTTGTAGGAAGCGTTCTGCAGCATGACCTCGGGCAGCTGCTCGGCGAAGGGCAGATAGGCCTCGTCCAGGCAGTATACGTTGCCCGCGTCCACGAAGTCGCCCAGGAAGGCGCCGGCCCAGGTGAAGAAGATGTCCGGCAGGGATTCCGGATCAGCCATGGCGGCCTTGATCTTCACTTTGTAGGACTGGTTCTCGAAGGCTTCCCACTTGAACTCCACTTCGGGATGCGCAGCTTCGAAGGCGGCGATGGCCGCTTCGTAAGCGGGACGGTTGGCGTCGCTCTCGGTGGCGATGCACCACATGGTGAGCACGGTTTTTTCCTCGGCGAAAGCAGAGGAAACGGACAGCAGCATCACGACTGCCACTACCAGAGCCAGAAGCTTTTTCATAGTTCTCCTCCTTATGTTGTTGCGCGCTTGCGCGCCGATTGCCGTCTGGCGTGCGCACTGCACCCCGCCGATCGGCCTGTGACAAAATGATTATAGCAGACGATTTGCGCCTGCGGCATCTCATGGATTGTCCGGATATGGTCATCAATTGTTTTTCTGTTATGTTCAGAATGTATAATGGCGGAAAAACTGTTCGCCTGTCACTGAAGCCTGCAAAACAAGACGCTTCAAAAAGAGCAAGGAGCGAAGGCTTCCAAAACCAAACCGCCGGGAATGAAATCCCATTTCATTCCCGGCGAACCGCAGCGCAGCTGCGCGGTTTTAGTTCAGCGCGATCTCGCTGATGCACACGTCCTGATACTTGTTGCCCGCGTACGCGCCGCGGATCACGAAGCGGAAGCTCTTGCCGGTCACGGGCCAGGAGAAGCTTACGGTCTGCGGGTAGCGGGTATCGCTCAGCTTGAACGTGCCCACGTACGCGCCGTCGCAGTACACCGCCAGGTTGCTCACGCGGCTGTTGAGCAGCCAGTAGTCGTTGGAGCCCTTTACCTTGTCGTAGCCGTTCACGATGGTAAAGCCGCTTACCGTGCGGCTGGCGGAGTAATCCGCCTGCACCCACTGGCCGAAGGAGTAGTTGTACTCCCGCACGCACCAGCAGGTAGTCGTATCGCCGTCAAAGGCCTTTGCGCCGTCCACCAGGGGGGTGTTGCTCACAAGATATGCGCTCTGGGTCACGGTCGCACTGCCGGTGTAGCTGTCCCAGGGATCGTAGCCCCAGTCCGAAGAGGAAGTCATCTCGGTATACTTGGAGGAGATCCAGGCGTAGCCGTCCTTGTAAGAGATTTTGTACCACACCATGCCGCGGCCGTCCACGGAGCTTTCGCCCATGTACGTCCACTGGCTGCCCTTGTAGGCTACGCCCAGCAGCTGGCCGCTCAGGCCCGGCTCCCGGCGGATATTGGTGTTGCCGTTCACGATGGTGATGATGTCGCCGTAGCCGTAGGAGGAAGAATCCGTTTTGAGCGCCGACAGCTTCGAGCTCACCCATCCGGCCTGTCCGTAATAGTCGATGGCGTACCAGTTCACGCCGCGGCTGTCCGCGTAGGTAAGGCCCCGGTACGTCCATACGGAATTGGCTGAGACGGTGCCGAGCTTTTTGGAATTCATGTCTGCCTGGACGCGCACGGGCACGCTCGCGCCGGTGATCACCACGCTGTCGCCGTACACGCCGGAAGACTTCTGCTTTTCAAAGCCCAGCCGCACGGAGGTGGTGCCGTTTACGGTGCCGCTCAGGCTGCCGGACACCACGCCGGTATACAGATAGCCGCTGGAAGCCCGCACGTCCTTGATCTCGTACTTCGCGCCGGCGGGCACCTGGTCGTAATAGTCCCGGCAGTCGTTGGCAGCGAGCGAGCCGTTTATGTATACGTCTGCCGTGGCGACGCTCTGCTCGCCGTCCACGTCCTGGCCGTCCACGCGCCAGTTGAGGTCGAGATAGGCGTAGGTGAGGAACACGGGATGCAGGTAAATGGAGCAGTTGTAGCGGTTCACCGTGTGCTGGGTGCACTGTACCGCCCCGTCGTTCGTGGCTACATAGCGGATGTTGGAGCCGTTCACAGCCACCACGATGCCCACGTGGCCGTACTGGCCGGCAATGCCCACGTTGGCGCCCCATACCGCCACGTCGCCCACCCGGGGCGCAAAGGAACGGGTCCAGCCGGAGGGCAGCGCCGCGTTCACGTAGGCGGAGGCGTAGCCGTTTAAGCGAGGCACGCCCAGGTAATCGAAGTAGTATTTGATCAGGTCGATGTCCTGGCAGCCGTTCGCGCCGTCGTAGTCCAGGTTCCAGCCTTCCTGACAGCGCTGGTTGGCCCACTGTACGGCTTCGTCCTGGGTGCGGCTCGCGGCCTGTGCCGTCATCAGAAGCGCCAAAGCGCAAAGGACGGTAAGGATCAGCCAAAACCTTTTCATGAAAACAACCTCCTATTCCTCCGTTACGGTTATGCCTTCGGGGCCGAAATCCACGCGGATGCCCATGGCGGCAAGATCGGTTCGGTATACGGTCATGCCCGCTTCCTCCAGCATCTGCACCAGGAGCGGGTCGGGGGTGCCGGGCTTTTCGTAGGGATCGGTGGAGATCAGCGCGGTGCCTGCCCCCAGGTTTTTCAGGTCGATGTGCTTCAGCACGTCGTCGTCGGCGTGGTTGGGCACCTTGAAAACGTCGCACGTCAGGTCGGCGCCGCTTCTGACCAGCGCCTTTTCTTCTTTCTTTTCCATGTCGCCGGTCAAAAGGATGCGCACGCAGGGCGTGGAGAACATCATCACCAGGGAGTTTTCGTCTTCGTCCTCGCTGTCGAAAGACAGGGGCGCCAAAACCGTGAACAGCCCGTCCACCGTGTCGCCGGCTTTCAGGAACGTGACCGTCTGGCCGCGCCTTGCGGCGGCGCTTTCCATCGGGTGCTCTCCGCCGCCGGTCCAGTACGCGGAGGCGTACCAGTTTTTGATCTCGATTTCGCTTTTGGCCAGCTTTTTGAGGCCGCCCGCGTGGTCTTTGTCCGTATGGGTCAGAAACACGCCGTCGAGGGTATCGATGGATAGGGCAGACAGCGCCTCTTCCACCCGGCTCCAGGCGCCGGCCTTGCCGCAGTCGATCAGGTAGTTCGCGCCGCCTGTGCTGAGCACGACGGCGTCGCCCTTGCCCACGTTGATCATGTACAGAAAGCCGCTTCCCTCCTGGGCTTTCGCGGGCAGCAGAAAGCCGAGAAGCGCTGCAAAAAACGACACGATGCGGATCAGAGTCTTCATGGCCTTAACTGAACAGGCTCACCAGGCAGGTCTTCTGGATGTAGCCGATCTTTTCGTCCGCGGTGTACACCAGGGCGTAGTCCGCCGAGGCGTTCCAGTCCAGTATGCCCACCTGCTCGCCGTTGCTGTAGCGGCCCAGGTTCTTCGAGCCGTTGCTGGCCTTCTCGTACAGGTAGACGAATGTGTTGTAGGGGGATTCGATCTTCATGTAGCCCTTCACGGGATTCACCGAGGAGGGATGCAGTGACTTTTTCTGGATGTAGCCGTATTTGTTGTCCTTTACTCCGCGCACGAAGGCATAGTTCTTGTCCGCGCCCCAGTCGATGATCTCGATCTGCTCGCCGTTGTTGTAGCGGCCCAGGTTCGTGGAACCGCTGTTGGGCTTGGCGTACATATACACGTAGCTGCGGGTGGAGAACACCTCGAACACCGGGCCCAGGCTGCCGGAGTCGGTCTCGGCGGTGAGCTGGCTTTTGCGCACGTATCCCGCCGTGCCGTCCGGCCCTACGGCCAGGCAATAGGTCTCGTCAGACTCGTAATCGATCACTTTGAGCACGGTGTCGTTATAGTAGGTGGCCAGGGGATTGTGGTCGGAAGAGGGGTCCGGATACATGTAGAGGTAACCGGTGGAATAGGTGCTGGTCACGCGGTAGGCTGCGTATTGTTCGTCCTCGTAGTCGTACACCTTCATCAGGTAGACCTTGCGGATGTACCCGCATTTGCCGTCTGGGCCGATCACGAAGCAGTAGGTGCTGTCGGCGTCGTAATCGATCATTTTAAGAACGGTGTCCTTGGCGTAGGAGGCGTTGGGCTCTCCGCTGTCGGAGGCCACGGGGAACATGTACACGCTCCTGCGGTCCGCGATGACGCGGTATTCCTCCAGCGTTTCGTCGTCGTAGGAATAATCCAGGATCTGTGTGAGCCACTCCCTGCGCACGTAGCCTTCCTTCCCGTCGGGACCGATCACGAAGCTGTAGGTCTTGCTGGCGTTCAGATCGATCATTTTGAGCACGGTGCCGTTATAGTAGGTGGAAACGGGATTTCCGGAAGAGGAGGGTTTCGCATACATATACACCAGCCTCTGGCGGCTGGGAGCCGTCACCTCATATGCGGCAAGTGCGTTATCGTCATAGCTGTAGGCCAGGGCGCTCAGCAGGACGGACATGAGGCAAAGCGCGAAAAAGAGGATCGAAAGGGTGCGTTTCATTTGGCCATCTCCTTGTCCGGAAAAGTGAGTGCGCATGCGAAAAACGTCTGTATGGTCAGATTATACCATCGCTCCTGCGCACTGTCAAATAGACGCGCGTCGGCGCGGTATTGTTCCTTAATAAATTGGCCTGAATCGTGCGGAAGGGCAAAAGCAGCACAAAACTCACGCTTTACAGGCAAATCCGGCCTTTTTGGGCGTGAAATATTAAGATTGCTCGCTTTTGGGCGGCGTTTCGTTGACAAAATATCAATTTAAGAATAAAATAAGATAGTATAATTGTCCAAACTGGGGCAATTTATGAGGAATAAACGGCTCCGGCCGTGTTCTAAAAACGAATGAAGAGGGAAGTGAGACTGTTTGAGCCCAACGCTTATAGGCATCATAGCCGCCGCCGCAGGTCTGGCTGCCGGCGTGGCGGGCGGTTACCGATACCGCAGGAATTTTACCGAGGCCAAGATCGGCCGCTCCGAGAAGTTCGCTGAGGAGCAGCTGGCTGAGGCCATGCGCAAGGCGGAGGAAATGAAAACCAAAGCCGACGAGTACAAAAAAGAGCAGATCCTGGCCACCAAAGAAGAAATCCTGTCCCTAAAGGACGAACTCGACAAGGAAGTCAAAGACCGGCGCAACGAAGTGAGCCGGCAGGAACGCCGCATCAACCAGAGGGAGGAAGCCCTCGAGAAGAAATACGACGCCGTTGAGGCCCGCGAAGAAGCCCTGGGCGAAAAGTACAAGCAGGCCGAAAAGCTGGAAGCCGAAGCCCAGCAGCTGCACGACAGGCAGGCGGGCGAACTGGAGCGCATCAGCAACATGACGATGGACGAGGCGCGCCAGGTCATCATGAACCGGGTACAGAAGGATGCGTTCCACGATGCCGCCGTGATGGTGCGCGATATCGAGGCCCGCGCCAAGGACGAGGCCGACAAGAAGGCCCGCAACATCATCTCCCTGGCCATCCAGAAGTGCGCGGCGGATCATGTAGCCGAGACCACGGTGTCCGTGGTGGCGCTGCCCAACGACGACATGAAGGGCCGCATCATCGGCCGCGAAGGCCGCAACATCCGTGCGCTGGAAACGGCGACGGGCGTTGACCTCATCATCGACGACACGCCGGAGGCCGTGATCATTTCGGGCTTCGATCCCGTTCGCCGCGAGATCGCCCGCGTGGCCCTGGAAAAGCTCATCATGGACGGGCGCATCCATCCAGCCCGCATCGAAGAACTGGTGGAAAAAGCCAGGCGCGAGGTGGACAACCAGATCCGCGAAGCCGGCGAAAACGCCGTGTTCGAGACCAACCAGCACTCCCTGCACCGTGAGCTGGTGCTGCTGCTGGGCCGCATGAAGTACCGCACCAGCTACGGCCAGAATGTGCTCAAGCACTCCATCGAGGTGAGCCATCTGGCGGGCGCCATGGCGGCGGAGCTGGGCGCGGACGTCCAGCTGGCCAAGAGGGGCGGCCTGCTGCACGATATCGGCAAGGCCATCGACCACGAAGTGGAAGGCACCCACGTGACCATCGGCGGTGAGCTGGCCCGCAAGTTCCACGAGAGCGAAGCGGTGATCAACTGCATCATGGCCCACCACGGCGATGTGGAGCCGCAGAGCGTGGAAGCCGTGCTGGTGCAGGCGGCGGACGCCATATCGGCGGCCCGTCCCGGCGCCCGGCGCGAGAGCATCGAAAACTACATCAAGCGCCTCGAAAAGCTCGAGGAGATCGCCAATTCCTTCCAGGGCGTGGAAAAGTCCTTCGCCATCCAGTCGGGCCGCGAGGTGCGCGTGATGGTGAAGCCCGAGGATGTGAACGACGCCGGCACCCTGGTGCTTGCCAAGGAGATCTGCAAGCGCATCGAGGACGAAATGGAATACCCCGGCCAGATCAAGGTGAACGTGATCCGCGAGACCCGCGCCGTGGAAATGGCCAAATAATCCAGCTTTTACGTGTGACCGCCGTGGGGGCGCAGGCGCCTTCCACGGCGGAACTGTGTCCGGCTTTTCTGAAGGCGCGGAACAATCGCCGCCGGGCCGCGTCCAAATGACCGGCATCCGTCCTGCGGCGCTTTTGCGCCGGACCGAACAAGCCCGAAAGGATGAGAGAATGAAAAGGATCGTCTGCCTCTTTGCCGCCCTGGCGCTTTTGTTTGCGTTCGCGGCCTCTGCAAGCCCCGTGAAACAGCTGTCCAAGGGCGCGAAACCGAGTTTCGGCGCGGACGCGGATCTTTTGTACCTGTGCTTTTTCGACACCATGGCCTCGGACGCCATCCTGATCCGCCAGGGCGGAAAAACCATGCTGGTGGACTGCGCGGACACCAATTACGGGTCCAATGTGATCGCCCCGAAGCTTAGGGAGCTGGGCATAGAGCGCATCGATTATGCCGTGAACACGCACCCGCACGACGACCACATCAACGGCTTCATCTCCCTGTTCGACGAGGTGGAGGTGGGGGCGTTCTACACCTTCTTCCCGCTGGATTTCTGCGCCGAGCAGATCGCCTGCGTCAAGGCCGCCCGGGAGCACGGCATAGAGGTGGTCAGGTTCGACAGCAGCGCAGACCTGTCCTTCGGCGACCTGAAGATCTGGGTCTGGCAGGATGCGCGGTTTGCGGATAAGGGCCCCGCTGCCTGCAACGCGTTATCGCTCGTGATGCACATCACCTACCAAAACAGCGCCGTGCTCCTGAGCGCGGACGCGCCCAAGGACTGCTTCGTGGACCTGGCAAAGGAAAAGGGCGCCCAGATCGACGCGGACATCATCAAGATGCCCCACCACGGCCACGGCCAGCCCACATACGCGGCATGGCAGCTTATCAGCCCCGAACTGGCGGTGATCACCAATTCCACCGCCAACCGCATTTCCGCTACGATACAGTTTCTGCACAACAACCGCTGCCCTTACCTGCTCACGGGCAACGGATACGTGGAGGCCTTCACGGACGGCAAGACCTGGCAGGTGGTGCAGTTTGACAAGTGGAACCGGAATAAATAGGACACGGAATGCAGCCCCCGCTCGCGGGGGACGCTCCTTTGGTATAAAACACAGCCCGGACAGGCCTTGCGCCGTCCGGGCTGTGCTGTTTGCGGGAAAAATCAGATGTCTTCAACTTCGTCTACGTCCGCGGCTTCCACGCGGGGGCCGTCGATGCCTTCGATGGCCACGTTGTCCAAGATCACGCGCTTTACGAAGCGGGCGATCACGCCGCGGCGGGCGCAGGGCTCGATGTACATGGCCATCACGGGCGGCTTGGGGGCCGCATCCGGGTCCATGGTGAAAAGGCAGTCCTTCAGGCGCAGTTCTTCCGCGGGATTCTCCGGAAGCCCCAGGATATAGGCCGCGCACCAGGTGCAGTTTTCGGCCCTTACGCGCTCGTAGGTCACCCGGCCGATGGTGGGCGTGCCTTCGTCCACCTTTTGGGGTTCGCGGCTCTGAACGTAGGGGCTCTTGCCGTCAAAATCGCAGAAGTACATGGCGTTCACCGTGAGGGGAGCCTTTACGTTTTCCATTTTTACGTCCGAAAACACGATATCGTCGATCACGCCCCAGCGCCCGCGGCCCCGGCGCGTCTTGATGCGCAGGCCTCTGTCGTTGCCCTGCATCAGGCAGTGGTGCACGCGCACGTTCTTTACGCCGCCGCTCATCTCGCTGCCCACGGTCACGCCGCCGTGCCCGTCCAGCATGCGGCACCAGGCGATCTCGATATCCTCGCAGGGCGTGCGGTAGGCTTCGCCCATATACATCTTGCCGCTTTTGATGGCGATGCAGTCGTCACCCACGGAGAACTCCGTGCCGTACATCTTTACGCCCCGGCAGCTTTCGGGATCGAAGCCGTCGGTGTTCGGGCTGTCGGCGGGCGCTTTCACGCGGACGCTCAGAAAGCGCAGATCCTCGGAAAAGCAGGGATGCAGGTTCCAGCTGGGGCTGTTCTGAAAGGTTACGCCCTGCACGGTGACGTTTTTGCAGGACCTCAGATACAACAGCCGCGGGCGCGAGGGGCGCACTTTGTCCTTGGCGTTCTGCCACCAGTCGGCTTCCTGTGCGCAGCCGTCCACCGTGCCTTCGCCGCTGATCACCACGTTTTTTACGCCTATGCCCGTGATGGCGGCAGCGTAGCACGTGCGCCTTTCGCCCTCCCAGGTGCCGATCAGATACTCTTTCGTTTCATTCTGCGCCTGGATGCGACCGGGCAGCAGGGGAAAGCGTTCCCGGTCCCCGGTCAGGCAGAGCCGCGCGCCCTTTGCGATCTCGATGTGGACGCCGCTTTTCAGAAACAGCGGACCCACGGAATAGTTTCCTTCGGGAATCAGCACCCGCCCCTTTTCGGGGCAGGCGAGGATGGCGGCCTGAATGGAAGAGGTGTCGTCCTTTTTGCCGTCTCCGGCGGCGCCGAATTCTTTTGCGTCCAGCGTGCACACTTCGCTTTGGGTGCGGAACGAAAGCACTTCGTTCCTTCCGTGCACGCAGGCATTTATGGAATATTCGCTGTCCGGCTCAAGGCCAAACAGGGAGAGCACGCTTACGTGATCTGTTTTTTCTTCTCCGCCGTTTATGCGGTAGGCGTATGGGCCGGCAGTGTAATAGTCGCCTCTTTCGTCCATCAGAACGGTGCAGCTGCGGCTGCCGGCGAACAAAAGCTTCATCTGTTTATCCTCCCCGCGTTTTATGCCTTTACGGTAGCAGGGCATATAGCGTTTGTCAAGTTAAAATGGAGTTTTCTGCCCCGGCGGAAGGTATAAAAAACCGGGCGGACTTTGCCGTCCGCCCGGCACAGGGAAATCTGTTCTCTTATTCGCCGTACTGCGCGAAGTAGCCCAGATCCAGATCCGCGATGTTCATGATCTCCACGTTGCCGCTGAGGTCCTGGTACAGGTACATCAGAACATAGTAGGGCTGCGCGTCGGGATATACCACGGTGGCCTGGCACAGCAGGCAGTAGTTGGTTCCGGCCACCACCTGGGAACCGAGGAACGCCACGGGCACATAGTCCACGCCCACCAGGCCTTCCATGGCTTTGTCGAACACGGCTTTCACGTCATCGGTGATCTCGGGGGAGGCGCTGGGAGTCCAGCCGCCCATCAGGGTCTCAGCCACGGCGCACACGCCGCACAGCATGACAAGGGTCAGAAACAGGGAAATCATTTTCTTCATGATCGTTTACTTCCTTTCGTTTTTCTGGTAATTGGACGCACCGGACGCCTGTTTGTTCCGCGATTTTTTGCTTCGTTTGGGAACGCGCGGCGTTTTTTTCCGGCGCGGGCACGCTCGTTCTGAGCGCTTCCAGTGTATTATACGCGCCCGCGGAACGGTTGTCACCTGCAAAACGAAAAAAAGAAGAAATTTTTACGAGGCAAAAACGTTTCTTCCGGGCTTATTGCGTTCGGGCGCTCAGGCGGGTATAATAGGAACAGAAACTCAGGGGAGGCGTTCGGATGACGGTATACGATAAGCTTGCGCTTCTGAAACCGGAAAAAACGGGAATGGACCCAAAGTCCCGCCTGTGGGCGGAGCTTGCCTACGCCTGCGACCTGTCCACGGCGCAGGGCAGTGAATTCGACAGTGTGATCGACAAGGCCCTGGACTTTGCGCTTGGCGCCGTAAAGGAAGACGGCGCGGTCACGAAGGGAACGGTCAAGAAAACCGAAGAGCTTCTGTCGCCGCTTAACGAGGCTGCCAAAAGCTATACCGCCCACTGCGTGGGCCACGCCCACATCGACATGAACTGGATGTGGGGCTACAACGAGACGGCGGCGGTCACGGTGGACACCTTCCGCACCGTGCTGGACCTGATGAACGAGTATCCCGGCTTTACCTTCGGCCAGTCCCAGGCGTCCACCTACCGCATCATCGAGGAGAACGCCCCCGAGATGCTGGACGAGATCAAACGCCGCGTGCACGAGGGCCGCTGGGAAGTCACGGCGTCCACCTGGGTGGAAAACGACAAGAACATACCCTCGGGGGAATCCCTGGCCCGCCACATCCTGTATACGAAGCGCTACCTGTCCGGACTGCTGGATATAGACCCAAAGCAGCTCAGGCTGGACTTTGAGCCCGACACCTTCGGCCACAACGTTTCCGTGCCGGAGGTATGCTGGCAGGGCGGCGTGAAATACTACTACCATTGCCGCGGGCGCGAGGGCAGCCCCTGCGCCTACCGCTGGCGCTCCCGCGCGGGCCACGAGCTGCTGGTTTACAATGAGCCCCACTGGTACAACACCGATATCGAGCCGGGGCTGTTCACCGACTATCCGCAGCTGTGCGCAGGGATGTCCTCCCGGGACTTCCTGGTGGTGTACGGCGTGGGCGACCACGGCGGCGGGCCCACCCGCCGGGACCTGGACCGGCTGATCGAGATCGGCTCCTGGCCTGTCATGCCGAAGGTGGAATTCTCCACCTACGCCCGCTTCTTTGAGGCCCTGGAAAAAAGCCGCGACAGGCTGCCCGTGTATACCGGGGAATTCAACTGCACCTTCACGGGCTGCTATACCAGCCAGAGCCGCATCAAAATGGCCAACCGCGCGGCGGAGGACAGGATGTACGACACGGAATTCCTCACGTCCCTGTCCGGCGTGCTGGCAGGCGACACCGACCGGAAAAACGTGCTCACGGAGGCGTGGAAGAACATCCTCTTCAACCAGTTCCACGATATCCTGCCGGGCTCCGGCACCATCGAGACCCGGGAATACGCCATGGGCCGCTTCCAGAGCGCCATGGCGGCGATCCAGTCGAGCGCCAACAACGCCATGCGCTGTATAGCCTCAGCCATCGACACCGGCGCGCTTTCGCTTCCGGCAGAAGAAGACAGCAACGCGTTCGGCGGCGGCGTGGGCTTCGGCTTAGGGCAGGCCGGCGGCTTCCGCCTGCCCATGGCGGAGCGCGGCAGCGGAAAAAACCGCATGTTCCACCTGTTCAATCCGACCGCGCAGCCCTTTGACGGTGTGATCGGGCTGACGGTATGGGACTGGCCCTGCGACCCCGCCAGAGCCGTCTTCAAAGGCATGGACGGCCTCGCGGCTCCCTGCCAGCTTGTGGGGGAGGGCAAGCGCTACTGGGGGCACGCCTACAAGACCTTCTCCGTGCGGCTGAAGGTGCCCGCGCTGAGCTACACCACCTGCACGCTCACGGAGGCGCCTGTTGCTGACAACGTTCTCAGAACGCATCCCACCGACCGGGTGGACCGCTTCGGGGACGATGACATCGTTCTGGAAAACGAATACCTGAAGGCCACCTTCGACGTTTCGGGCGAGCTTACAGGCCTGCTGGACAAAACCACCGGCGTGGATATGATCCAATGCGGCCACGCGGCGTTCCACTTCATCCGCGAAAACACCGTGCACGGCATGACCTCCTGGCGTGTGGGCGAGACCATGGACGACGAGAACCTCAGCCGCTGCCGCCCCGTTACCATGCGCAGGGAGCCCTCCGGGCCGGTGCGCCAGGCGGTCAGCTTCGAGTGTCCTTTCGGCGAGAGGAGCCGCCTGAGCTTCACCGCGCGCCTGGACGCCGGCAGCCGGTATCTGCAGTACGACGTGCATGCGGACTTCCAGGAGGCCGGCGACCGCAAACAGACGCCGCAGCTCCGCTTTGAGGCAGAGCTCAACCCGGATTATTACGACTTGAAATGGGACCGTATCGGGCCTTATCTGTACGCCGTTCCCTTCGGCACGATCGAGCGTGAACCGGCGGAGCACGATGTTCCTGCCTGCACGGCCATGGCGATGCTGAGCAGGATACCGGACGCAGATCCGGCCCCCATGCCGGTACTTCTGGCGGACGGCAAATACGGCTTCCGCGGCGATTCGAAGGGCTTTATGTCCGTCAGCCTGATCCGCGGTTCCTCCGATCCCGATCCCTACCCGGAATACGGCATGCACGATTTTTCCATCGCCCTGGGCGTCTGCCCGCAGCAGAGCCCGGATGCGCTGCTGGACATGGCGGAGCGCTTTAGCCACCTGCCCTGCGCCTGCTCCGCGCGGCCCGGCAAGGGCACCCTGCCCATGGAAAAGACGCTTCTCAGCCTGGAAGGAGCGCGCCTGTCCGCCGTAAAGCCGGCTCAGGACGAAAACGGCATCATGCTTCGCGTGTACGACGCGTCGGGCAAGGGAGGCCGAGTGTGCGCGCGCTTCGGCTTTAACGCGAAAGCCGTTTTCGAATCGGACATCAACGAAACGCCCGGCAGGGAACTGCCCCTTGCAGACAACGCTGTTTCCTTCGATATCGGGCCGTGGGAGATCAGGACCCTGCTGATCCGCTGTTGATGCCGCGCCCGGATTTTACTTTACAAAGTGCGCGTTTTGGTATACAATACGCACAGAACAATAAGCGGGAGGAACATTATGAGCGCCAACGAAAAACGCATTCTGAACGGTTTTGAGTACGCCAAAGACGTGTACGCCGAAAAGGGCGTGGACGTGGAAAAGGCGATGGAGGCCGCTTCCAAATTTGCCGTCTCCATGCACTGCTGGCAGGGCGACGACGTGATCGGCCTGGAGGCCGACGCGGGCGGCACCAGCGGCGGTATCCAGACCACCGGCAACTATCCCGGACGCGCCCGCACGGGCGACGAGCTCAGGCAGGATTTCTTAAAGGCGATCTCCATGATCCCCGGAAAGAAAAAGCTCAACCTGCACGCCAGCTACGCGGAGCTCCACGGCAAAAAGATCGACCGCGACCAGTACACCGCCGAGCAGTTCAGCGACTGGATGGCCTTCGCCAAAGAGAACAAGCTGGCCCTCGACTTCAATCCCACCTATTTCGGCCACCCCGCCGTGGCGGACGGCTTCTCGCTGGCCAGCGCCAACGAAAAGAACCGCCGCTTCTGGATCGAGCACGGCAAGCGCTGCCGCGAGATCGGCGAGGCCTTCGGCAAGATGCAGGGCGAACCCTGCGTGATCAACTTCTGGATGCCCGACGGCTATAAGGACACGCCCGCCGACACCGACAGCCCCCGCGCGCGTCTGGTAGCCGCCCTGGACGAGATATTCGAAGCCACCAAGAACATCAGCAGGCAGCACGTGCTGGACGCGGTGGAAAGCAAGCTCTTCGGCATCGGCGTGGAAAGCTACACCGTGGGTTCCGGCGAGCTCATGCTGGGCTACGCCATCAGCCGCGGCAAGCTCCTCACGCTGGACACCGGCCACTTCCATCCCACCGAGCAGGTCAGCGACAAGCTGAGCGCGGTATTGCAGTTCCTGCCCCAGGTGCTTCTGCACATCAGCCGCCCCGTGCGCTGGGACAGCGACCACGTGGTGATCTGGGACAACGAGACCGCCCGCATCTTCAACGAGATCGTGGCCAACCATTATGAAGGCCGCGTGCTGTGCGCGCTGGACTACTTTGACGCCTCCATCAACCGCGTCGCCGCCTGGGTGATGGGCGTGCGCAACGCGCAGAAGATGATCCTTTCCGCCTACCTGGTGCCCAACGAGAAGCTGCGCGCACTCGAGTACGCAGGAGACTTCACCTCCCGCCTCGCCGGCCAGGAGGAAGCCAAGAACATGCCTTTCGGCCCCGTTTGGGATATGTACTGCCTCAAGCAGAACGTGCCCGTGGGGGATGCCTGGCTTAACGAAGTCAAGCAGTACGAAAAGGACGTGCTCAGCAAGCGCTGACACTCCGAAGCCCCGTTTATTCCGCAGCCGCCGGCAGACGCCGCGCGGCTGTTTTTTGTCCTGGAAGGGTGTGCGGCTCCGTTTGCCGTTCACGGTTTGTAAACAATTCAGATTTCCCCGGCTGCCGGCTTGAATATTGACACGATTTGTGATAAAATAGAAATAGAACAGTTATAACTATTTCTGCTTCATTGCGAAAATATGATGCGAGGTGACATATCGTGAGATCGAAACTTTTAGCCGTACTGGCGGCGGCGCTGCTGATCGTGCTGCTGGTTCCGCTTTTCGCCTCGGCGGAGAGCTATAAGGCCACCGTGTATTCCTCCACCATGAAGGTGTACGAAAAGGCCAGCACGACTTCCAAACAGCTGACCACGCTCAAAAAAGGCGCTGCTGTCACGGTCACGTCCACGTCCGGCTCCTGGGCTTATATCAAGTACAGCGGCGGCAAGGGCTACTGCCAGATCAAAAACCTGAAAAGCAGCGTGAAGACCCCCGTATTCACCACCGCCAAGACCAAGATATACAAGACCGCGTCTGCCAGCAGCGTGCTGTGCACCGTTACGGTGGATTATCCCCTGTACCGGGTGGGCGTGGACGGGTCCTACTATCTGGTGGAGGACAAGGACGGCCGCTTTACCGGGTACGTGAAAAAAACGCTGGTCAGCTCCACCCGCAAGGACCCCTACGCCGTGGCGGCGAGCGCCAAGAAGAACTATTCCTCTTCCGGCTCTTCCACCACCATGCCGAAGGCCGTGAGATCTGCCCAGTACTATCTGGCCAGCAACATGACAGCTGTCAAGCACCGGGATTATATGGTGTACCTCGCCCAGTGCAAGCTGGGATGCGTTTATTCCACCAATCCCAACAACAAAACCACCTTTTCCAATCACAGCTTCGTAAAGGCCTGCATGGATACGATGGGCTACAAGATCCCCACCAAGGTGAACACCGTGGGCCATACGGGCAAGGCTGCCTACGTCACGCGCCGGAACCTTCTGAAGGGCGACGTGGTGTGCTTCGACTGTGACGCCAAGAACGGCAACCTGGTGGACCATATCGGCATCTACGTGGGCAAGGGATACTTCATCCACGCCTCACCCTCCGCGGGCTGCGTGGTGGTGTCCAGCATGAGCAGCGGGTATTACTACAAGACCTTCTGCTGGGGCCGCCGCTACGTTGGGTCCTGATCAGCAGACTCCGGTTTTTCTCATGGCATATCCGATCCCGGGCCGCCCCGATACGGCGCCCGGGATCTTTTTGACCCCGAAGGCAGAAGCACGGTTCTGCCTTCAGGAATCGTCATTCTGCACCCATGTATTTTAATAGGAAAGTGCTTGTAATTTAGCTTTTGAATGCTACAATAGCCTGTGATTTGGAAAGAAGGTGCTTTTATGACAAATGTAACGATCATATCCGGTTTCCTGGGCGCGGGCAAGACTACGCTGATCAAAAAGCTGCTCAAGGAAGCCTTTGCGGGTGAAAAATGCGTGTTGCTGGAAAACGAATACGGCGAAGTCGGCATCGACGGCGGCTTCATGAAGGACAGCGGCATCGAGATCACAGAGCTCAATTCCGGCTGCATCTGCTGCACGCTGGCGGGAGATTTCTCCAAGGCCATCGGCGAGATCGTGGAGCGCTTCCACCCGGACCGCCTCATCATCGAGCCCAGCGGCGTGGGCAAGCTCAGCGACATCCGTCGCGTGGTGGAGGAAGAAGCAGCCAAGGGCCTCGTGAAGCTGGGCGGCAGCGCCACGGTGGTAGACGCGGCCAAGTGCAAGATGTTCCTCAAGAATTTCGGCGAGTTCTTCATCGACCAGGTGAAGTGCGCCGAGACCGTGATCTTCAGCCGCAGCCAGCTGGTGAGCGACGAAAAACTGAAGGCGGCTTTTGAACTGGTATCCCAGCTCAACCCCGAAGCGCGCATCATCACCACGCCCTGGGACGAGATCACCGGCGGGATCATCCTGGATGCCATCGAGCATCCCGCCTCCCTCATAGACGTGAACAGCCTGTTCCCGGCTCACGAGCATCATCACGACGATGACGACGATGAGGAAGAGCATGAGCATCACCACCATCATCACCACCATGACGACGATGATGACGACGATGACGAGGACGAGCACGAGCATCATCACCACGACGACGATGACGATGACGAAGACGAGCATGAGCATCATCATCACCACGACGACGATGACGATGACGAAGACGAGCACGAGCATCACCATCACCACGACGATGACGATGAAGACGAACATGAGCATCATCACCACCACCATCACCATCATCACCACGCGGACGGCGAGCATGACGCGGACGAGATCTTTGACGACATCGGCATCGAGACCGCTGCGAAGATCGATCTGGAGACGCTCAAAACCGCGCTGGAAGAGATCGGCGACGAGGAAAAATACGGCATGGTGCTGCGCATGAAGGGCATCCTGCCCACCACCGACGGCAAGTGGGTGCACTTCGACTACACGCCCGGCGAGAGCGAGATCCGCGAAGGCAGCGCCGATTACACGGGCCGCCTGTGCGTGATCGGCACCCATCTCAAGCGCAGGGCCATCAAAGAGCTTCTTTCTCTGTGAGGTAATCCATGTCCCAGCAAGATACCGAATACAAAACTCCGATCTACCTGGTGACAGGTTTTCTGGAGAGCGGAAAGACCAGCCTGATCAAAAGCATGCTGGAGGACACCAATTTCTCTTCCGGTGAGCGCACGCTGATCATCCAGTGCGAGGAAGGCACAGAAGAGCTGGGAAAGCCGCTTCTGCGCGCGTCCAACGCCGTGCTGGAAACGGTGGAGAGCTTTGATGACCTTACCCCGAACAACCTGGCCTCCATGAACCAAAAGTACCTGCCCGAGCGCGTCATCATCGAATACAACAGCGTGTGGGGCATCGAAAACCTGTTCAAGGTCAAAAAGCCGGAGGAGTGGGAACTGGCCCAGATGGTGTGCATGATCGACGCCACCACCTTCGACAGCTACATGACCAACATGCGCCAGCTCATGAGCGAAGCGCCCAAGCTGGCGGATTTGGTGATCTTCAACCGCTGCACCGAGAAGACCGAAAAGAGCCGCTACCGCCGCATGATCAAGGCGATGAACAACACCTGCAACCTGCTGTTTGAAAACACCGACGGCAGTGCGGATGACGGCGTGGGGGAGGAAGACCTTCCTTACGACATGAAGGCCGATCCCATTGAAATCAAGGATGAGGACTTCGGCATCTGGTACATCGACTGCATGGAGCATCCGGACCGCTACAACGGCCGCACGGTGCGGGTGAAGGGGCAGGCCTTCACGGTGGACGATCTGCCCAAGCGCTCGTATCTGCTGGGCCGCTACGCCATGACCTGCTGTGCCGCGGACGTGGGCGGCATCGGCTTTATCTGCCGCTACATGAAAAAACGGCCCAAGGAGGCCGCCTGGATCACCGTCACGGCCCGCTGCGAGGCTGCATTCAGCCAGGTGCACGGGCGCGACGCTATCGTGCTGGTGGAGACCGACGTGCAGGACGCCGAAAAGCCCCAGGACGAGCTGGTGTATTTTAACCGCTGAAATCTTATCATACGCATACAGAAAATCAAACGGCAGGGAATGCTCCCTGCCGTTTGATTGCTTATGCCTGGCTCAGCCCGCCGCGTAGGCGCGGTTGATGGCGGCCTGATGGTCGCCGTCCACCTTGTCGCTGCCGTGGGTCCTGCTGTTGGTAAAATGGATGCAGTAGTGCCCGTCGAAATTGTTGTTCTTGATGGTGCATTCGCCGTGAGCCATGCAGTTCATGGAGGCGGCGTATTTCTTCCCGTTCAGGGAGACCCAGATGGGCCTGCGGGTCCATGTGAGGAAATCGCTTCCGCAGGCTTTTTTCATCGCTGCGGTATCTGAGGCGGTGAGAGGCTCCACGTCTGCGTGGTTGTATCCGCCCTTGCGGCGTACCTTCCAGGAAATGCCCGTCTTCACATCGGTCACCGTCGCCACACAGCCGCGGTAGAATGCGGACTGGATGTTGCCTTTGAACCAGTCCACCTTTACGGAGTGGCCGGAAGCTGCGCTGGAGGTGGAGGTACCGGCTTTGGTGGTGCTGACGTTGCTCTTCTGCACGAAGCCGACTTTGCCGTTATACGTCACACGGCACCAGGTGCTTTCGAACATGGCGGTGCAGGTGAGGGCGGCGGAGGTGGATACCGTTCCGTAAGAGGAAGAGGTGCTGGGCTTTTCGTAGATCTTTACGCTTTTGTCCTTTACATATACGGTCTGGTTGAGGGTGTTGGGGTTTTTGGAGACCAGGCAGGAGCTTTTGCACCAGCCGGTCACGGAGCCGTACTTTACCTTGCACCAGCTGCCGTCCGTTTCGGTCACAGTCACCTTGCAGCCGTAAACGATGTTTCCGGCCTTGGAGGCGTTTGCGCTTGCCGTCTTGTAGAGCGTCACGTCGCTCACGCCCACATACTTGGTGCCTGATGTGGAAGTCGACTTGGTCGAGGACGAGGACGAAGTCGAGGACGAAGAGGACGATTTGCTGGGAGCGGTGTATTTGCTGGTTCCCAGAAGGCTGTATTTCACGTAGCCCACTTTGCTGCCGTAGGTCACGCGCGCCCAGGTGGAGTTGTATATGCCGGTGCAGGTGAGGGCTACGGTGCCCGATACCTCCCAGGAGCTGGAAGAAGTATCCGGAAGCTTGTATACCTTGCCCTCGGAAGCCTGGATGTAGCCGGTCTTTTTCATCGTGCAGGGGTTTGTGGCGGTGATGGAGGAAGTTTTTACATAGCCGCCGGTGTTGCCGTAGGTCACCTTCGTCCAGTCGCCTTCCTTGTACCAGCCGTCCAGCTGCTGGCCGTAGCCGAGGGTGGCGAGTTTGGTGGAGCTGGTGCTTTGGGATTTATACAGAACCGCCGTGCCGGTCTTTACGTATACGGCTTTGGCTGTTTTTTTGACTTTGGAGGTGGAAACGTAACCGGTTTTGCCGTTCAGGCTGATCTTGGCCCAGCCGTCTTTCGTGGCGCTCCAAAAAACCCAGGTGCCGCTGTCGACAGAGCCGAGCTTGGAGGATGAAGTGGACGCAGAAGCGTATACGGTAGTCTTATCTGTAATTTTTGCGTAATAATCTTCTGCCAGTGCAATGTCGGCCAACAAGCATAGAATCGCCATGAAAAGCGCCAGTATTCGTTTGCCTGTCACAAATATACATCTCCTTTTGCAGCTTTTATGCAATAGTTAGATACACTATAGCATAATTCTGAAATATTTGCAATACTTTTATAGAAAAATACAACAAATTCAGGAACAAATACGCAAAAGGATTCGACCAATCCATTCATATATCTGAACATTCCGGTCAAAGATGTGGAATAAACAGCTCTTCGCGGGGAGGCGGGGAATATTCTTACACATTCCGCCTCATCACGCCTTTGGCGGAGTTTCCCATCCGAGGGAAAGCTTTAAATGCCTTTTCTCTGAGGAGAAGGCGACCGCGAAGCGGATCGGATGAGGTGCCGGTTTAGCACAAGTCCCTGAGCATCCGGGAAGAACCATACAAAAGCAGTGCGGCTGCATCTTAAACGGATGCGGCCGCACTGCCTGCGAAAATAAACAGCCTTTACAGGATATCTTTCGTTTCTTCTATCCAGCGGCGTGCGATCAGCTCGTGACCGCAGCTGGAGGGATGCACGCCGTCGACGAGCCACCAGGAGGGCGGCGCCTTTTTGCAGGCTTCGTCAAAGCTGCGCTGCAGTTCAACGAACACGGCGCTGTGTTTTTGCGCAACGCGCCTGGCAGCCTGGGCGCGAAGCGCCGTTTCGGTCCTGAAATACTCCAGGCGGCCGGGGTTCTCCTCGGTGGGGTTCGTGGCGCCGCCGGGCAGCACGAAGGGCTCCAGGATCACCAGCTTCACGCCGGGAAGAGCCTCTTCAAGCTCCGTGCACAGCCAGTCGTACACCCGCTCGAACTTGCCCGCTTCCACACCGTTACGGTCGCCCAGCTCGTGCCACACGTCGTTTATGCCGATCAGGATGGAGATGACGTCCGGCTTAAGCATGATAAAGTCCTTGCGGATGCGGGCGTACAGGTCCACCACTCGGTTTCCGCTGATGCCGCGGTTCAGGCATTCGAACTCGCCGGGCCTGTCCACGCCCAAGCGGCCCTTGATGAAGGTGGGATAGCCGTGCCCCGGATAAGCGTCGTTGTCGCGGCTGCGGGACACGTCGGTCACAGAATCTCCCTGGAACAGTATGCGCTTCATGGAGCCCTCCTTACAGCTTGGCGAAGGGGAAGGTCTGGCCGAAGTCTTCCACCGTGACCTTCTTCATGCGCTGCTCCTTTACGGGGCGGTCAGACATATCCGTGCGGGTCTGGGCGATGGTGTCCACGGTGTCCATGCCTTCGATCACCTTGCCGAAGGCGGCGTATGCGCCGTCCAGGTGCGGGGAGGTCTGGTGCATCACGAAAAACTGGCTGCCGGCGGAATCGGGCATGCGGGAGCGCGCCATGGACAGGACGCCCCGCTCGTGCCTGAGCGGATTGTTTACGCCGTTCTGCCTGAATTCGCCCTTGATGTGCCAGCCGGGACCGCCCATGCCTGTGCCCGTGGGATCGCCGCCTTGGATCATGAAGCCGCTGATCACGCGGTGAAAGCTCAGCCCGTCGTAAAAGCCGCTCTTTACCAGAGAAACGAAGTTGCCTACGCTCTCGGGCGCGGTCTCGGGGTAGAGCTCCGCCTTGAAGCAGGAGCCGTTTTCCATCTCAAAGGTGACAATGGGATTCTTCATGCTGTCAGCCTCCTATTTTGTTTACGGTATATTCTATGCCCTTGGTATCCACGCGTATGGATTCGATCACCTGTTCTTCGTCCGGCCGGTTGGACGCGTTGGTGCTTACGCCCGCGATGGCGTCCACTACTTCCATGCCTGACAGCACGCGCCCGAAGGCGGCATACGCGCCGTCAAGATGCGCCGCGTCCGCGTGCATGATGAAAAACTGGCTGCCTGCGGAATTGTAGGGGTTGGCGCGGGCCATGGAGATCACGCCGCGCTCGTGCTTTAAATCGTTTGCGGTATAGCCGTTCTGGCTGAACTCGCCGTAGATATTGTAGCCGGGGCCGCCCGTGCCGGTGCCCAGAGGATCGCCGCCCTGGATCATAAAGCCGCTGATCACCCGGTGGAAGATGACGCCGTCATAAAAGCCGCTGTTGGCCAGAACGATGAAGTTCGCCACGGTGTTGGGCGCCTTGTCGGGATACAGCTCCAGCACGATCTGTCCGCCGCCCTGCATGGTGATGGTGGCAATGGGATACATGGCGGGATCGATATCCATGGGCTCGGCGATCACGGGAGGGATCTGGCGGACGAAGGTCATCGTGTAGCCGATCTCTTTGCCTTCTTCCGTAACGCTGGATTCCGAACCTGTCATTGTGTCGCCGTCGATCAGGAGCGTCATGGGGGCGTCGCTGTCGCTGCTGTACAGGGTGACCGTGCTGCCCTCAAAGGTATAAGAGAAGGTGGAATCGATTTGTTTCTGACCCATCAGCTCGAGCACCAGATTCACGGTGCCGCCTGCCTCGAACTCGTAGCCGATGCTGCCGTCGTACTGCTTCAGGGTTGCCAGAAGCTGCAGAAGGCTCCTGATGACCTCCTCGTCGCCCTCCACTTTGTCAAGCGTCCAGTAGCCCAGGATGTCATTGTTTTCTTCCGCCGTGCCGAAGAGCGTGCAGCCTGTCAGCAGGCAGAGGCAAAGAAATATAGCGATCGTTTTCTTCATATGTTTTCCTTTCTGAACCGGCGTTTCCGCGCACGTGCGTTATTCCGGCAGCTTTTCGGCTTTGTATTCCACGCCTTTGGGGTCCACGCGTATGGACCGGATCACCTGCTCCGTCAGGGGACGGTTGTTGGAGGGATTGGTGGCGGCGGACGCGATGGCGTCCACGTTTTCCATGCCCTTTACCACCATGCCGAAGGCCGCGTAGGCGCTGTCGAGATACAGGGAATCCTGATGGACGATAAAGAACTGGCTGCCCGCCGAGTCGAAGGGCGTGGCGCGGGCCATGGAGATCGTGCCGCGCACGTGGCTCATGTCGTTGGCGGCAAAGCCGTTCTGGCTGAATTCGCCCTTGATGGAATAGCCCGGGCCGCCCGTGCCGTCTCCTTTCGGGTCGCCGCCCTGGATCATGAAGTCTTTGATCACCCGGTGAAAGGTGAGCCCGTCGTAAAAGCCGCTGTTCGCCAGCTCTACGAAGTTCGCAACGGTGTTGGGGGCTTTGTCGGGGTACAGCTCCACCACGATCTTTTTGCCGTTTTGCAGCGTGATCGTGGCTACGGGGTCGTTTTCGTCGCGGTACTCTATCCGGTTGGCCTGTATGTAACTGTACACGATCCATCCAGCGATGAGCAGCACCGCTATCAAGGCGGCGATCAGAACGATGCGTTTCTGCCTTTGCCGCTGCGCGCGGCTTTTACGTTTTTTCGCCATGGTCTATTCTCCTTTGATCTCAACTACGTGCACGGTGCCGCCTTCCACGCGGAAGCGCACGTCCTTGCCTGCGTACCCAAAGCCGTATATGCGCCCGGGATCGTCCTGATAGGGCGGCCGCGGGTCGAGGGACAGCGCATCGATGAGCCCGTCCAGCTTTTCCGGAGGCAGGAGGCCCCGGAGGGACGGCGGAAAATCCACGGGCAGCCTGTCCTGCGCGTGGGCGTCCGCAAAGCCTCCGCGGGCGTCGGGCACGCTGTCGGCGTAGGGAATGTATGGCTTGATGTCGTATACGAGAGTGCCGTTTTTCATGTCTGCGCCGGATACCGTAAGATAAGCGCCGTCCGGCGTAATGTCGATCTTCTCCAGCTTTACCACCGTGAGCCCCAGGGGATTGGGACGGAAGGGGGAACGCGTGGCAAACACGCCGCGCCTTTCGTTTCCGCCCAGCTTGGGCGGGCGCACCGTGGCGTGCCGGGCGGGCGGCACCTCAAAGCCCCACAAAAGCCACAGGTGCGAAAACTCATTTAGGCCCCGCAGGCAGTCTTCCCGGGCGTAGGTTTTTTCCAACACCACGCGGCTTAACAGTTTTTCGCCCAGGCCGCTCTGCCGGGGCAGGCCGAACTTGGTGGGAAAGTCGTTTTCCACGCGGGCGACGGGCTCGAGCTTCACGCGCCCAGCATCTCCTTGAGGTTTTTCAGGTCATACTCCAAAGCCTTTATGCAGTCTTCCATGCCCTCGAATTCCACGCTGAGCCACTTATCGTAGCCCGCGGCGCGCAGAAGTTTCAGGCACTCGGGCACGTTTACCACGCCGTGGCCCACGATGGCGCCGCGCAGGTAGTTTCCGCCCGCCGTCGGGAACCAGCCCTGGGAGGGAACGTATTCGCCTTTGGCCTTGTAATGAAAGTCCTTGGCGTGGGCGTGCACGGCGTAGGGCGCTGCGGTCTTCATCGCGTCAACGGACGCCTCGTCCGCGCACATGAAGTTGCCCATGTCCACCAGCCAGCCGAAGTTGGGATGGTCAACTGCGTCGATCAGGCGCTTTACGCGGCTGGAATGCTGGAAGAAGTAGCCGTGGTTTTCAATCATCGTATGCACGCCGATGCCCGCCGCGAATTCCGTCACCCGGCGGTAGCCCTCCGCCACGATGGGCAGGGCTTCGTCTACAGTGTACGCCTTTCCGTCCGCGTCCTTGCCGGCGGTGGAGTCGTGGCGCATGCGCTTGGCGCCCAGGGTCGCGGCCACCTCGGCTTCGCGACGCAGGGTCTCTACCTGGTTATCCAGCCCGTTTTTCAGAAAGTCCGCACCCACCATGTAGGCGATGATGGGCAGGCCTTCGGCGTCGGAAATGCTCCTGAGCTCCCTGGCGAGGGAAAGCATCTCCTGATGAGACTGGCCGCCGCGCACGATCTCGATGCCGTCAAAGCCCATCTGCTTCGCTTTGGGGATGGTGTCTGTGATCTTCATGCGCCCGTCGGCCATGGCCTGGGAAAAGCTGTAGGAACTGACTGCGATCTTCATGATTTTTGTGTCCTTTCTTTTGATCCGTATCATCGCTATTGTAGCACAAACCGCGCGGGATGGCAACCGCGCGGTTTGAAAAAACGATCGGCTTTTGTTCCGGCGTTTCCGGTTCTCCGGAAAACGCCCGGATCAGTTACATCAGGTGCGTATCGATGGGCTCGAAGTCCAGGAAGGCGTCTTCGCCCGCCTCGAAGGCGCGGCGGCCAACGGGGTGGTTGTCGTGTATCTTTACCAGGCCGTCGTCCGTGTTCACGTGGTAGAGCTGGTAAGAGCCCATGAAGCAGCTCAGAACCACCTTGCAGGGAATGATGCCTTTGTCGCTCACGCGCACGCCTTCGGGGCGCAGCATCACGGTGCGCATTTCGCCGGCAGCTATGGGCTTTTCGGGCTTGCGCACGGGGAAGGAAACGCCGCAGGCCTTCACGGTCACTTCGTTTTCGCCCACGCTCTCCACAGCGGCGTGCAGGAAGTTGGCTTCACCGATAAAGTCAGCTACGAACTCATCCGCGGGATTGTAGTATATCTCCCGGGGCGAACCCATCTGCGCCACCACGCCTTTGTTCATGATGATGATGTTGTCCGAGATGCTCATGGCCTCCGACTGGTCGTGGGTCACGTAGATGGCGGTGATGCCCACCTCCTGCTGGATGCGGCGGATCTC
>JAEEGL013060757.1_pt1 | contig 24736 bp, 21 predicted proteins | sample 9134231 | NCBI WGS metagenome assembly JAEEGL01 (sample SAMN16246548, study PRJNA631951) | gut metagenome | biome: gut microbiome; feature: rumen; material: fiber-attached | host: Bos | place: Iran: Karaj | collected 2018-10
ACAGCATAACCGCCGTCATAAGCCTTCTTGAACATCTCGGTCGTTGTTACCAATGCCATATATATGTCCTCCTGAATATTTTTTATAACGTACTTATCTTACAATCTTTTCGGCAAAACTCAACCGTAAAATAAGGGTATTATCCTGTAATTAACAGAAGATTTAATATTAAAGCACGGCTTTTTTGCCAAATGATTTTCGCTATGCCCGAAAACCGGTTATTTAAGACTAACCTCAAAGACAAAGGGGCCCCTCTTTTCCCCAAGACGCCCCTTTAACGGTTAATTACTTAAAATGCTCATTCTGCGGCTTTATTGAGCTTTTCGCCGCACTTAAGACAGAACAAAGCCTCCGGATCGGTCATCTCAGCTCCGCAATTGGGGCATATGATCTTTTTTGCCGCTTCTTTGGCATCGTCCTTTTCGGCCCAGTCATTAGCCTTATTAACAACTGTCGCGCCGGACTTAACGATAGACTTGCCAAGCTGTTTGAACGCGCCGCCCAGGTCCTTGCCGGTCTCTTTCCAATCGTCTTTTAAACTACCCATTATTTATTCCTCCGTTTTGACAAAACTTAAAACATCAAAAGGATATTCGAGTCTTAAAGTAAAATCAAGGCAGATACTTTTAACCTTAGATGAACATTTATTGACTTGGATTTTCCAAATAAGTAGACTTATCTCTGTTTTGATATGTTTTCGAAAAGTGCTTTACGGAGAATGAAAAGATGATCGATCTGACAGAAGACGGCAGGCTTGTTGTGCCTTACGACAAGGACAGAAAGACATTAACCTTTTATGACACTTTCGTCGATATGAACGGCGATGTCGTAAAATACGATGACATAGCCATCGTTCAGGCAGCCGCTCTGAACCAGTCATCCATGATCTACTTTTATTTCAGCAAATCCTTCACATATAACTTCACGTTCACGACATACGACGGCACCAAACACAAGTTCAGCCGTAACGGTTATTCCGCTTACGGAATGGGCACTTATAAGCGGATCAAGAACGAGTACGATGTCGTTGCGGAACCCATGTACGACATCGTTATAAGAAAAGTCTGCGAGAGACTTACAGACAGGATCGAAAACGGCGCCACAGCCAAAATATGCGGTCTTGAGATCACTAAAGACAGGATCGTTTATGAGAAGAAAAAGAAGACCATAGTCATTGATAAGAGCAATTTCGGCCACGCTTCAAACACCAGCGGTTATATGAGCAATTTTGCCCAGATCTTCTTAAAAGATGAGAAAAAGCCCGCATTCTCCTGTTCGCTCAACGAGGACAACGCAAGGCTCATCATACCTATCGTAAACCACTTCTTTGCCTAAGCATCTTCTTCCCGGGCAGTTCCCTTACTTGGGCAGGAATGTCTCTTCCTGGTTCTCGACCTTCTTTTTCTCTTTACGGGCAGTTGTAAAAGCAGTAACAAAACCCAGTATCGGGATCAGCATGACAGCGCAGACAAGCGCAATAGTACCGCCGCGTGTGGATGTGCAGTCAAGAAGCGTATAACGTATCGTCCAGCCGTTTGCTTCGCTGGTCCCCATATAATCGAGCGTCTCGTTATAATATCCGAGGATCTCCGAATCCTGTGTGGTGACGGTACCTATGAAGGTCCTTGGCTCCATATCGATATATTCAGTCTTATAATCGCAGTAATCGTATGTTGCATCGGAAAGAGCATCAAGGTATTCCTTGTCAGACTTCTTTGAAACCGACAAAGGCATGATCGAGCCGTCCTCCATCCATACAAGATAGTAATATTCATGTCCTGTGGGGATAAAATAATGTGTCTCTGTTGATTCCGCATATTCTCCGAAGCAGGCAATGACTTCATAAGAGATCCACTTGTCCCTGTATTCGGACTGATTGAGAGCAGCTTCTTCATAAGTCGCAACAACACCTTTAAACAAAAGGTCTCTCATAAAATATCCGCACAACAACGGTATTGCCAGTGCAAGACATGAAACGATAATAAGTCTGGTGCTGCTTTTCACAGAATGATCCCCCTCATGCAGAAGTCCTGTCCGCTATTGTAACACAAAGGGCAAAACCTGCATTCGGGGGATTGTTTTCTATTCCTGCTTATTCTCCTGTTATTTCTTAGTTATCGCGGCTTCGAAAACACCGTTTTCAAGTTTTGTATTAAGCTTTAACCTGTGCTGCTCGAAGATCCTTCCGGCAAGCGCGAGCCCCGTACCCGAAGTGAACTTTCCGGCATCCGTCTTATTTCTGATAACGATTTCCTTCTTGCCGATCTTTACATCGATCCCCGAGCCTTCGGTCTTATATCTGTTTGCATTATCCACAAGGCAGTACAGAGCCTGGCAGAAGTAATCCTTATCCATCCTGATCTCACGATCGCCCGTGATATCAATTTTCGCACCTGCTCTTTTCGCTGCATCATCAAAACATGAACGGACAGAAGACTTTACAAGTTTCATGTCGGATTTTTCGGCGGTCTTAAGGATAGCCTCTATGTCCTTGTTCATTTCATTGGTCTTGGCAAGGATCTGATCTGCATAACGGTCCTTTTCTTCGCCTCCCTGAACATCTTTGAGGTTCTCGGCATATCCTCCCAGTATCTGCAGAGGAGTCTTCATGTTATGTGCAAGGCTGTCGATGAGATTGTTCTTGAAGATGTTATTCTCATATGCCTTCTTGTACTGACTGTACGGCCTTATCGCCGTAAGCAGGGCTATGCCGACGCAGAGGATAAAGAGAACGATCGCAAAAAGTATCAGGAAAGGTTCATAGAAATCCTCAAAAAGCAGTGTTGTCATAACGAATTCAACCATGTACTGCTGGCCGTTGATCTTGTATACGTTGATGATGCCTCTTGTTATGCCGCCTTCGCGGTGTGTGGTTATGGAGTATTTGTACTCATCATCATGCGTGTTGTCCGGTCCGCCGTATGCGTAATAATCGGTGTAATCGAGATCGTAATCCCAGTCGTAATCGTCTCCGAATCTTCTGTCAAACTCACTCCTGAGATCATTGAAGTTATCTGCAAGGAAGATCATCCCGAGATCATTTAAAAATGCATCCGGACGGTCTGCTTTTCTGTACATATAAAGTTCGTCGGCAAAACCTTCCTCATCTACAGTGACGTAGAGATCTGCTTTGGAGCTGTCGGTAAAATCCCATTTCTTTGCGAAAGGCCTTGGAAAAAACGGTTCGTAACCGACCTGTGATACCTTGCCGATATGAAGAGTATCACCATCAACATAGTGAGACTCGATCACGGGCTGGCCATATGCCAGAAATCCGCTTAATTCAGTTGCTACATAAAAGAATTTGTTTGAATAGTAACCGCCGTACCCAAAGTCGGAAGCACAAAGATCCCAGCTGTTTGTATACCTTGTGTCGATGATATCACCTAACTGCCATGCCTCATCGCATTTCTTATATTCGATAACCCAGTCGCTGTCATTTAACGTGATGGACTTTTTGCCCTGTGCGAGCAAGGTCTCGTCTTTCGTAATGTCGTACCAAAGGTGCAAGCTGTCTTCAACCGGAATGATGCCGTAATTCGTCTCATAAACAGGCTCAATGCTTCCGTCGTCATTGATCTTCGCGAACCTGATATAGTCCGCATAATAAATATTCGTAATGATCTCTAAGAAAGTTTCATCGTATTTGCCGTTGGAATAGCTCTCGATAAGCTTCTTATAAGAATCCTGGCGGTTGATATATCCGTTCTCCACTGAACTGTCGTAAATGTTCGAAAAATTCACAACAGTCACGCCGAATATCACGGCACCGATAATAAGACCTGCTATCACCCTTCCAATCGCAAAATGGAAATACTTCTTCCTTTTCATGATGTAACTCCTCCCCGTTTGCGGCCGTCCTTACCGGACGCTCCTTAATCGAACCTGTATCCGACACCTATCAATGTCTTGATACGGGCTCCGTCTTTTCGAAGTATTTTCCGGAGGTTCTTGACGCGGTTATCGATAACCCTTTCGGAGATGAAGTCATCTCCTCCCCAGGCAACGGCAAGCAGGAGTTTTCTCGTTACTGCAACACCCGGGTGTTCCATCATGTACTTTAAGATCTGATATTCCTTGGGCGGAAGATCCACGACATCCCCTGCCACGCGTACTTCAAATCTCAGTGGGTCTAATGTTATCTGACCGGTCTCAAGGATCTTATGTTCCACATGTTCAGTTGTTGCACGCTCGAGGATCGCCATCAGCTTTTTGTACAGGACCGCTATCGAAAATGGCTTTACGATGTAATCGTCTGCGCCGAGTTCGTAGCCGTACAGGATGTCTTCCTCCCTCACCTTTCCCGTGAGGAAAACGATCGGCTTATCCGATCTCTTCCTGATGATCTTGCAGAGTTCAAAGCCGTCCAGGCCCGGCATCATTATGTCGAGAAGGAAGAGATCATATTCCCCGTTAAGGATCTTGCTCAGACCGGTATTTCCGTCCTCTGCAAAATCCAGCGTGATCTGATCGCGCCTTCCGAAATAATCGCCTATGACCTGCCTTATCTGGCTGTCATCTTCAACGAGCAATACTCTGTACATGAGAACCTCCGTCGATGCAATAATCTTACCTATTCAGTGTATCGTTAGTGTATTGATTTGAAAATGATTTTACAGTTAAGGTTTTTACCACGGAAATAACGTTGTCCGGATTCATTCTGTTCGAAAAAGAAGTTTGACGGCATAACGGGCTTATTCCTGCTTTTCTTCCAACTTTTTTGGCATTTTTGTTGGAAGAAAAAGAGCTGTTTGCACTGTTCCGTGGCAAAATCTGCAAATTTAGTGAAATTGATAATCAGTTTCATATTGACACCCTGAACGGGCGCTCCTATAATAGCCTTCCGTACATATTATTTTTAAGAGGCATACATGGAGCAGCTGATCTGCAAAAATCTTAAACTCGGATATGAGAACATCACCCTTGCCGAAGACCTGAGCTTTGCTGTCGAGAAGGGCGATTATCTCTGCATCGTCGGCGAGAACGGCGCGGGCAAATCCACGCTCATGAGAACGATCCTCCGTCTCCAGAAGCCTTTGGGCGGAACTATCGAATATAAAGATGACCTGACCGCATCCGCGATCGGTTATCTCCCGCAGCAGACCATCGTTCAGAAGGATTTCCCGGCTTCAGTCTATGAGGTCGTTTTATCCGGCTGCCAGAACAGTCTGGGATTCCGTCTATTCTATTCAAAAGCAGATCATAAAAAGGCTTTGAAAAATATGGACCGCCTGGGAATAAAAGATCTCGCAAAGTGGTGTTACAGGGATCTTTCCGGCGGACAGCAGCAGCGCGTTCTTCTTGCAAGAGCGCTTTGTGCCACAGAGAAAATGCTGCTGCTTGATGAACCTGTAGCAGGTCTGGATCCGCTTGTTACGAGCGAGATGTATTCGCTCATCGACAAGCTCAATGACGAAGGCATTACCGTCATCATGATCTCTCATGACATTGCATGCTCGGTCAAGTATGCGAAGCACGTTCTGCATATAGGCAACGAGTTCTTTTTCGGGACCGTGGAGGACTACAAAAAGTCCGCAGCGGGAAGCAAGTATCTCGGGGAAGGAGGTCACCATCATCATGCTTAACACGTTGATCAGTTACCTCGCTTATCCTTTCGTAAGATATGCGCTTATCGCAGGCGTACTTATTGCTCTTTGCTCATCACTGCTCGGCGTTATCCTCGTGCTCAAGAGATTTTCTTATATAGGTGACGGCTTATCGCATGTCGCATTCGGAGCAATGGCAATAGCGGCAGTGGTCGGACTTACTGACCAGATGCTGCTGACTCTCCCGGTCACGATAGTCTGCGCTATCCTTCTTTTGTGGTCAGGGCAGAATGCAAAGATCAAAGGCGATGCGGCAATCGCGATGATCTCTGTCGGAGCTTTGGCGTTCGGTTATCTTCTGATGAACATCTTTCCGACTTCTTCCAATATTGCGGGCGACGTTTGTTCCTCTCTTTTCGGATCGATGAAGATCCTTACTCTGACAAAATCGGAAGTCGTGCTCTGCATAGTTTTATCCATAGTTGTGGTAATCGCTTTTATCGCTTTGTATAACAGATTTTTCGCCGTGACATTCGATGAGAATTTTGCGAAAGCGGTCGGAACAAAGACCAGTGTCCTGAATTTCGTGATCGCAACGATAATAGCAGTCATTATAGTACTCGCGATGAACCTCGTCGGATCGCTCCTCGTGTCCGCACTTGTAATCTTCCCCGCACTGTCAGCGATGAGGATATTTAAGAGTTTCCGTTCGGTGACGGTATTCTCGGCAGTGCTGTCAGTGTTCTGCGCACTGTTCGGGATCATACTCTCGATCCTGCTCGACACTCCCGTAGGTTCAACGATCGTCGTTACCGACATTGCCGCATTCATCGTGTGTTTATTGATTGGAAAGATCAAGGGCTGATATCCGGACGGTTTTCATACTAACCCTGACTTAGCAAAATAAATTGTCAGCTGAATGATAAAAACTAAGATCCCCAGCACCGTATCACCGATATAGAGCAACATTAAGATCTTGCCGAATCTGTAATCGGACCTGCGTAAACGGACTTTTATCATAAGGACCCAGGAGATCATATACGTGACGAATATCAGGATAAGCGGCAGCTCAAACAGCGTTACTATCGATTGCATTCCTTCCGTATCCTTAGAAGAAAAGACGACAGAAAGACCAAAAGCAATACAGATGACCACCGGATACGCATATCTCAAAACAAGCGAGATTATGCATGCTTTCTTCGCCTGTCTCTCGGTATACCCGTCATCTTTTATGCCGTAATCATTGCTGTCGAGATATGACTTTTCCATACCGGTTCCTCCGTGAGCGGTTTACCGTATCAGGCTTTGCCCTCTTTGAACATCTTCATCATCTCATTTGTGAGGCTGTAATCATCGGGCTGGAGTTCGACATCTTCCCTTGCGCGCCACTCGGCGATCTTGAGTTCGCCTTCATCCATCTTTATCGTATCATCACCGTCAACGTCGCAGTAAAAACCTACGAGGATGTCATCAACGATCCCCCAGGGCTGTGATTTGTAGTAACGGATGTTCTTTACTTTAAGGCCCGTCTCCTCCATCGCTTCTCTTGCGACTGTCTCTTCCAGCGTCTCACCGATCTCGGTAAATCCCGCGACGAGCGCGAAATGCGCAAAGCCGGTCTTGTATTTGGTCACAAGTATCCTGTCACCGTTTGTGATACCGACGATCACGGCGGGGATTATCCTGGGATATATTATATTTCCGCATTCACAGCGGACAGCGCGTTCCCTGCTGTCAAGGAACGTTCTCTTTCCGCACCTTCCGCAGAATCTGTTATCCCTGTACCAGCGTGCGAGCTGGTATGCGGTATATGCAAGGAAAACCCTGTATTTCTTTGCGGTGCCTGAGCGTCTGAACGCGCGGATATTTACGAATTCATATCCTTCCGGAGCTTCAAATTCCTCATCTCCTGTGACATCGAAAAGAAAGTAATCGTTCTCATCTTCCAAAGAGAACAGATATGTGAGATCTTCTTTTCCGATGCCGAGGTTTCTCAATTCGGGAAAAAGATCGCCTTTTACCAGGACTTCGCCATCCCTGATCACAATGATGAGGCTGGTCTCATCAGCCTTTTTTGCAGGGTCATAGTGATTGATTAGTTTATGCGGGTAGATATCCTGGATCATGTTGTTCCGGCTTTCATTTTTTCAAGATTGTAGCACAGAAAAAACAAATTAAAGAATGCTTAAAGTATATTTCATCAACCTGCGTTACCATAAGATCAGAAATCCAATTAAGAGGTGCGGTATGAATTACGGGCTTAACGGCAAAACACTTAATACAGGTCTTATCGGCACATGGTCATGGGGCAAAGGCGTCAACGGCTCGAAAACGGTTTTCGGGCAGACCTTCTCAGAAGAACATCTCAGGGAGGTGTTTGATAAAGCATACGGTGCGGGATTTCTTGCCTGGGACACCGCGGAAGTCTACGGAAACGGAACCTCCGAATCCTACATAGGAAGTTTCATAAAAGACAAAAAGGATATATTTATCTCGACAAAATATTTTCCCGGAAACAGATACCACGAAGGAGAGACAAGGAAAGCTCTTACGGCAAGCCTTGAAAGACTAGGCATATCAAGAGCAGATCTTTATTTTCTTCATTCACCGAAAAACATTGAGAGCAACATGAAGGAAATGGCTGAGTGCTACAAGGAAGGTCTTATAGGAAGCATCGGTCTGTCAAACGGCAGTCCGGAGCAGATCGCGCTGGCATGCAAAGTCCTTGAAGAGAACGGTGCTCACCTTGATGCTATACAAAATCACTACAGCCTTTTCGCGATGGAGAGAGAAGCTGACACGCTGTCGTTCTGCAAAGAACACGGCATTATCTTCTTCGGTTATATGCTGCTTGAGCAGGGTGCTTTGTCAGGTCACTACGACAGTACGCATCCGTTTGAAGCCTTCTCGATGAGAAGCATGATGTTCGGAAAATCCAAATTTAAGAAAGCTGATGCGCTCATAAATTTCATCCGTGAGCTGGGCAGCAAATATGATATCGATCCGTCGCAGATAGCGATCGCCTGGGCAATCTCAAAAGGAGTAATACCTATCGTCGGGATCAATAAGACAAAGCATATCGAGCCTCTGGTAAAAGGCCTGTCCCTGGCGCTTACTGATGATGAGATCTCAAAGCTCGAAGAGCTGGCACTCGCATCAGGCATAAAGCAGAAAGGCATGTGGGAGTAAGCATATAAAAAGCCGTCCCGGAGCGTTTTTCTCTTATCCGGGATGGCATAAAGAATCCTGAAAAATATACGACTTCAGAACTTGATCGTTTCGGGTGCGCCTGTGAATGAACTGAATACGGCAGTTGCATCCTTGAAATAGAGCACCTGGGTGTTATCGTCGTCAGCACTGTACATAAACTTGAGTTCAGGATGCTTGTCTAACATGGCAACCTTAACGTCGCGGGAATCGTCGTTAATGAGCTCGCCGGATACACGGAGCCACGTGCCTGTCTCGCCGTCGAAAGCACAGATCTCAGCCTTCGGATTTACAGCAAGCTGCTTAGATACGGGCTTTACCTTGCCTGTCTGGATATAGAGCTTTCCGTCATAGACCAGCACTGTGCCAAAAGGTCTGACTCTCGGCTGGTCGCCTTCTGCTGTAGCCAGATAGTATGTCTTTGTCTTTTCCAAAAATGCGCAAACTTTTTCTAATCCTTCCATAGTAAGATTCCTTTCTGTAATGAAGTATCCTGATTTGTATTATATTCCTAAAGCCTCGTTTTTTCCCTGTCAGGTTTAAGGGATCGCTCATTCTCCAAACAAAGTCCCGGAGATCATGAGGTGCGGAATATTAACATTCAAAGTCGTAGCTGCTCCTTATCTTCACGAACGGTCTTACCTTTGTGGCCGCTACCTCAACGTGTAAAGGATTGGAGGAATAATTCTTTAATGCCTCCCCGTTCTCAAAAAGGGAATCGAGCATTGCATCACCGCTCGAGCTCGGGAGCTTTTCGGTGTAAACCCTGATCTCAACAAGTCCGGGGATCTTGTCCTTAAGTCCTTCAAGACCTTCTTTTATCCCTGATTTTATCGCTTCCTTCTCGCTGTCGCTGAATTCATCCTTGAGCGTCCATACTATAACGTGCCGTACCATATCGTTCCTCCATTTATGACGGTTTAAGTCATTATATCATTGCCGGAGACCGTACTTGTTGCAGTGCGAAAAGACCTGTGCTATCATCATTATTGAACATGTTTAATAATGTGAGGCCGCCATGCAAAAAACCGAGAAACTCAATATAACCAAGAACAAACTGATCGAAGCGGCTTTCTGCCTTATGGAGGAATCCGACGATCCGCTCAATGTGACATCAAGACAGATAGCTGAAAGAGCAGGAACAAAGCCCTCCATGATCAACTACTGCTTCGGATCAAGAGAGAACCTCCTGTATGAGACTTTCCAAAAACAGTATCTGGATTTTCTTAACGAGGCAGAAGTATCAAAACTTATCGCATCTGATCTCGCACCGAAAGACCTTCTGAAGAAGCTCCACTTCATTGTCGCGAAGTGTCTTGTCGAGAATCCGAAGTTCACAAAGGCGATCACGGGGCATGTGCTCTTTGCAAGAGATCTTGGAAAAGAATCTTTCTCGTTCCCTTACGTCAAAAAGCATTATGCCGGCAGAAAGACCGATAAGGAATGCAGACTTATCGCTTATGAACTTTCTTCCATGATGCAGCTCCTGATATACCGAAAAGAAGATATCAGGGAAAGTTTCGGTATCGATCTTGATAACGAAAAGCAGCTGAAAAAATACATCAATATGAGAATAGATCTGTTGCTGGAAGATTGACATGGATTACATATACGACCTCAGATACCTTCCAAAAGAAAAGCTGGCTCTTGCAGGAGGAAAAGCATCATCCTTATCAATGATGATGATAAACCTCAAGATGAATATCCCCATGGGATACGTTATCACCGCGGATGGTTTTCTGGACGGAAAGATAAAAGAAGAAGCACTCAGAGAACTTGAACAGCTGACCGCAAAACTAAGGACGGACAGAACCTATGCTGTCAGGTCATCAGCTATAGGCGAAGACGGTGCGGGCAACTCGTTCGCAGGCCAGTACGAGACTTTAACAGATGTCGCTGCGGAAAAGATCAGGGACGCCGTAGACCATGTAGCCGGGTCAGCAAAAAATGCCCGTGTTGAAAACTATAAAACACAGAACAGCATTGAGGGCGAAGGCATCGGCGTCGTGATACAGGAGTTCGTAAAGCCTGATCTTGCGGGCGTTATCTTCACCTCCGACATCATCACCGGAAAAGACGATAAGATAGTCGGCAATTACGTTCACGGCGAAGGTGAATCCCTTGTGTCAGGAACGGCAAATGCCGGGGAGTTCAGGATCGGAACGATGGAGTATTCATATGAAGGCGATCCGGAGATCAAACCTTACGCAAAGACATTAAGAAAATACTGTCTTTCGATACGCTCTTTCTACGGTGTCCCGATGGACATCGAATGGGCAGTAGCGGGCCGCAAGGTCTATATTCTTCAGGCGCGCCCCATTACGACTCTTCAGAGGATCGACCATAAGACTTATGCTGTCAACGGTTCCGGATCAGGCTGTAAGCTCCTGACCAAGACCAACGTCGGAGAGATATTCATGAAGCCTGTCAGTCCCATGACTTTCAGCGTTCTGGAAAAGATCAACGATGTGCTGGGCCTTCCCGACTGGCTCGATAATATATACGGTCAGGCATACATGAACATATCCGTCATGTGCTCTCTTATGATGAGCTTCGGAAAGACAAGAGAAAAAGCTTATGAGGCCGTGAGAGAACTTGCCGGCGAGATTCCCGAAGGTGTTGAGATCCCGGTCTCTCCTTTCGACAAAAAAGTGTTTCTTCACAAGATGAAGAGTCTTTTCTTCCCGAAGAACAAGTCCAGATTAAGCAGGAAGCAGAAGCACGAGATGGTTTTGAATCTGGACCGGATTTCGGATGATCTCATCACGGAGATCCGCACGATAAATGACAGCACAGCCCTGATGAAATACTGGGACAATGTTCTCCAGCCTTATCTGAACGACGGTCTTGCCTCGATCATGGCGGAGAGCGGAATGTCACTCCTGCCGCTCTTCGGAACGCGAAGGAAGATAGTAAAGATCGCCGGAGAAGATATGGCAAACAGACTCTGTACAGGCTGCGTAGGAATAATCGACTGCATGAAGCCGATGCTCCTTTTGGAAGATGTTGCCGAAGGAAGGATGAAAAAAGAGGAATATATCCGCATCTGCGGTCACCGATCAGCTGATGAGATGGAACTGATGTCTCCCCGCCCCTATGAAGATCCTTCCTTCCCCGATTCACTCTTAAAAGATATGAAGACCGGATCATCCCCTCTTCATAAGATGCAGGAACAGCAGAAACGGTCTTATGAGGAAGCTCTGTCTGAATTCAAGCAAAAATATCCTTCAAAAGCAGGATGGATCGACAGGGAGATACGCAAATTCATACATGCAAATGTCTTCCGCGAAGATATCAGGAGTAAGGGTGTCCGTATATTCTGCGTATTCCGGGAATATATCCTTAAGGCCGGAGCTTTAAACGGTCTTGGCGATGATATATTCATGCTCAGCTTCTCCGAGATGTTCTCGCTTCTTAAAGGCGATGATTCAGCTCTTATGTATATCCCCGCACGGAAAGAAAATTTCGAAAAGTACAATTCTTATCCCGGCTTTCCTAATCTTGTGGTCGGAAAGTTCGATCCGGATTCATGGCTTGCCGATCCTGACAGAAGATATGATGTGTTTGTCAGCGGCCGTTCCTCAAAAGAGGATATCTCATCTGATGTCAAAGGCTTTGCAGGTGCCGCAGGCGTTGTCACGGGCACGGTCCGGGTCATTGATGACATAAAGAATATCGGTGATATCAATGAAGGTGAGATACTCGTCACTCGCGCCACAAATGTGGGATGGACTGTAGCGTTCCACAAAGTATCCGCGATCGTTACAGATATCGGAGCGCCTCTGTCACATGCCGCAATAGTAGCAAGAGAATTCGGAATACCGGCAGTCGTCGGTTGCCGCAACGCAACAACCGTTTTAAAGACAGGAGACTTGGTCACGGTCGACGGCAGTAAAGGAACGGTCGTCGTAAAAAAGTAAGATCCCTTTTTCGAGCATCTTTCGAACATCCTGAAAACAGTTATGAATGTAACGCCGAGGCATTATCCTGAGAGATGTGTTACTATAAAATTTAGGAATTAAGAAAGATAAAGGGATTACTATATGATCGATTTTTATAACGCTTTTATCTCTTACAGGCATGCGAAGCTCGATTCAGCCATCGCAGAACATCTGGTCAGACAGCTTGAGCACTTCCATGTGCCGCACAAGCTGAAAAAGAATCTAAGACACCAGAAGATAACGCGTATTTTCAGGGATAAGGATGAACTTCCCATCACGAGCGATCTTACCGAGACGATCACCAATGCACTCGAGAAAGCCGAGTATCTTATCGTCCTGTGCTCGACCAACACCAAAGAATCCATGTGGGTCAAAAGAGAGATCCGCACTTTCCTTCAGACACATACAACCGACAAAGTCTTAACCGTTCTTTGCGACGGAGAACCAGAAGAGGTCATTCCCGAAGAACTCCTCTCGACGGAGAAGGAATATCTGGATGCCCAGGGATTCCTGCACAGGGTAAAAGTTCCGATCGAACCTTTATCATGTGACTACAGACTGCCGAGAGCAAGAGCCGACAGAGAGGAACTTCCCCGTCTCGCATCTGCTCTTTTGGGATGCTCTTATGACGAGCTCCTGAGAAGAAGAAGACAGTACATGATCAGACGTGTCGGCATAATCGTCGCCACAGCCTTTGTGGCACTGGCGGCATTTGGCGGCTATCTGATGTACAGCAACAAAAAGATCAATGAAAGTTATATGGAATCCCTAAGGAGCCGTTCTGTCTATCTGGCAAATGAAGCGACACAGCTCCTGAATGAGGACAAGCGCGTCGACAGCATACAGTTGGCTCTCGCATCGCTTCCTTCAGACGAAAAGGACAAAAAGCCGGTAACTGCACAGGCTGTCCGCGCGATCACGGAGACAACCGGTGCATATAAGACGAGTTCGAATCTGACTTATTCGCCTGCCTGGAACTACAGGACATCCCAGCGTATAACTATCTGTAAACTCTCGGATGACGAGAAATATCTGGCAGCTATGGATATTGTAGGAAATGTTTACTGCTGGGATACTATGACACACAAGCTCCTGCTGAATAAACCCGTGGAAATCGTTCCGGTGGATGTCTTATTTATCGGCAACGAAAACATCCTGATCACATACAAAGACAGCGTTGAAGCATACAATATTGCATCAGGGGAAAACATCTGGAGTTATGATGCGCCGGATGCCCTGTTTAATAAAGATGATGTCATATATAACTCCAATGCGGTCTTCGTTGATGACGGAAAAGGATCCATCTTAAAACTGTCGGCAATAGACGGAAGCATCAGGGATACTTATCAGATAAAACCCAACTCGATCATAAACGGCCTTTATGATCCTGCAGTATCTCCCGACGGCAAGAAGATCGCATATTGTGACTCGTCTCTTGTATATTCCGAAGAATCGAAGATCCATATCTATGACACAGAGACAGGAACAGACTATTCCTATTTTGTAGACACATACCTCATCTATAAACTGAGATTTGCAGACAATGATCATCTCTGTGTCATGTCATGCGATAAGGATGCATATAATATAGCACTTTCAGGCCAGACTTATACTTATATCCGGACAGGCTATGTGAAGTACCATTTCTTTGACGGAAAAATGCAGCCTTTGTGGAACACCGATCTGGAATACCGTGATATCGAAAGGACAGTAGATATATTTTATATTCCCTCCCGCAATGCTGTTATGTGCTATGCGGGAAATGCTGCCGCGATCTTCGATCTTGAGACCGGAAATGAGATAAACAGATATCAGACCGGAAGTTCGATCATCGCTGCCGGCGACTGGAACAACAACGATCAGCCTGAACTCCTTTGCTCACACGGGGATTACGTATTAGCGCTGGATGAAGATATGGCAAACTTTGATATCTTAAGCAGTGATATATCTCTCGGCATAATATCCGAGACTTTATATTTCATTCCAAAAGACAGCCCGGATATCATAGCTTACAACACACATTTCCAGGATGACGAATGGGAAGCGGTTGATTCTTATGGCGGGTTCATCAGCGGCACGAACTACCAGAACTGGTATGCCGATGACGAATATTTAGTGATCGCGGCAACTGTCTCCGGAACTCAGGATGTAAGGATCAGCGTCATAGATCCTATGTCGGGAGAGCTTATGAGCACTGCTGATATTCCGGATGTCTCGATGCTTTCAATGAATTATTCGATTAAACGCATAGGAGAAGAATTCTACTGTTTCTTCGGAAACAACATCTATATCATCGATCCCGAGAACGGCAAGGTAAAAGCAGATGACTATGTATTAACCGGCACTGATACCGTATCGAACGGCACGGTTATAGGATGCAATGCTGACAGTTCGGAAGTTACGGTGGAAGTAATGGATCTGGTCAAGTCAAAAACAAGATCTGTGTCCATGTCCAACAAGGATAATATCAGTACCTTTGATATAGGGGCGCCTGTCTATAATGAAGCGCTGGATATGGTCTTCGTTCCCGTCTCTAACCGTTTATTCTACGGTGATCTTTCCAAGTCTTCTCTCAAAGAATTGAAAGTTCCCGACAGCTGGATAATCGACCTTAAACATGATCTATATGTAACAACTTCAGACGACGGATCACTGATCCTGTTGTCCGACGGCAATAACGTTATCGTCACCGATGATTCTCTCAAGGTTCAGTACACGCTCAAATGTGACTGTTATTACAGGCTGGGCGCAACTTTCAAAGGTGATGTGCTTTATATCGCTTCAGACAATTATCTTGAGCTTTATAACAGCAGGACCGGTGAATTGATCCGTAAATACATAATGACACTTTATGATGGCGGTTTTTCGACTTTCGACTTTGACGACGAAGCAGGGCAGCTCTTTGTACAGACAGGTGAGCATCTCAGCATTTTCGATATGGCATCATGGACAGAGATCGCAAGCATCGAGAATATATACTTCTATCATAAGCCGTCTGACCGTTTCTACACTTACTCATTCAGAACGAGTTCCGAATGCACGCCCGGATACTTCAGACACTATTCTTTAAGTGAACTGATAGATAAAGCGAACAGGTATCTGGACGGTCAGGAACCCGATGAAGCCATCAGAACAAGATACGGTCTTTAAACCTTATCTTGCTTTATAGAACTTATCGAAAACGCGTTCCTTGATGATGTAGATATCATGCTCATCATCTGCTCTGACAGCGAGATAATCGCCGACCTGGCCGGAATAATATTTGTCTTCTGTCCAGGCCGTAAAGAGCTTAACGGGCTGATCCAAAGGCTTTGCGAAAATGATCGACGTGCCGATAGTTCTTACGGTCTTTGCAAAAGGCATAACAAGTTTGACTTCGTTTGTCTGAAGATTCTTGATCCTCGGTTCATACTCGAATTCTCTCGTAAAGACGAAGTTCGTCATCTGGTAACTGCTTAAAAGCTTCTTCTCATCGATAGGATAGACTTCGCCCTCAACGCCGATCATGAGATAAGCATCCTTCGTGATGACTGTATCAACATCTCCTTCGAGAGTTCTTATGTTGATAGGTGTTCCTATCGGGAAAACCTCTGAAAGCTTTACTGTGCCTAAAGTCTGATTGATCTTTTCATAAGGCTTCATCTTTGAGAGATTGAGCTTGGTATTCTTGGCATAGATAACAAGATATATCTCAAAATATTTAGCGAGTCTCTCATCGATCGTTTCCTTTGCGGACTTTGTCAGATACTCAGGCAGCATCGTACCGCCGGCCTTTAACATATGACCGCCGCCGCCGCCGCCGAGACCGTCAGCCAAGAAAGCTGCAAGCTCATCGGCATGAACTTCCTTAGAGCAGCTTCTTACCGAGAATTTGACTTCATAAGGGCTTTCATAGAATGCGACACAGACATCAACATTCTCAGTCTCAAGAGCAAAATCACTTATGACACCAAGGATACAGGGATCACATGCTTCTGCCTCGATAACAAGAGTCTTGTTGCCTTTGTGATATTCATAATTGATGATCGCCTTGCCCGTGATCTGAAGTTCATCGAGCGAGATATTAGAATTGACCATTTCCATGATAACTCCCTTGTTGATAACAAGAGAATCCATCATATCGCGGTCAAGCGGGTGGGATACTTCCGATAATTTATTAGTGTCGGAGAAAAGCCCGTAGAATAATGCCGTGGCAAGCAGACGGTTGTTGTTGGGATCGAAGCCCTCTTCCTTGATCATATCCCAGCATATAGTTGAGCAGCTTCCGAGGTCACTTCTTACCCACGTAAAACCTGCAACCGTATTGGACTTGATATGGTGGTCGATGACGGCGATCTTCTTGGCCTGTGTCATCGTAACATTCTTCTGGCCGTACTGGCAGTCAACCGTGATAAGAAGATCCGGCACCTCATCAAAATCAGGTGCATACTCGACAGGAACCTCAAGCTCCTTGATCATGATCAGAAGATTACTCTTCTTGATCTCGTTTCTTCCCCTGTAGATAAATCTGGCTTTTACTTTGTTCTGCTCAAAATACCATTTGAGTGCATAACCTGATGCCAATGCGTCAGCGTCCGGATTATCGTGACACTGGATTACGATATTCTCGTATTTTAATAGATCTTTTAACTGCATTTCCCCGTCCTATATCTTTTCATAATTCTTCCACATTCTATCAAATTTTTGTCATAAACGCACTCATAATCTTGGTTTGTCCCAGATTTGTCACTTATGCGTCATCATAGGAAGGGTTTCGGAGTGTCTTTAAAGACCGGCATTCTGTACTGCTTCAAGGATCGGTTTTATATAAGATCTATCTGTCCAGTCACAGGCTTCATCCTCTTTGCATTCCATAAGAGCGCCTTCCCAAAGCTCCCGATCCTTGGGCTCTTTCTTAGCTACTGCTTTACGAAGCATCCTGCAGAGTGTTCTGTCTGCAAAGGACATGTTCTTCATGTCAAATGCGCCCCTGCAATAGAAGACCGGGATATCTTTAAGATCATCTTTCATGTTCATTTCGATCAATGCATCAAAAAACTTCTTGTCATATGGTGAAGCGGCACATGTATATACAAATATCTTTTTGCCCTTAAGCCTGTTGAGATTTTTTTTGAGAAAAGGGATGCATGTGATGCCTGAAGCATATACACCGCCTCCTACTATTATAATGTCGTTCTTTGCGACTTCATTTATGTCTGCTTCTTTGACCGGCACACAAGGAAAGCCTGTCTCTTCACTGAGCCACTTTGCGTACTTTTCTGTTGCTCCGTATTTGGATTTATATACTATGATCCCTGTCATTTATACTGCCTCCGTCAGATTCTTCTCGATCTTTGTTATCGTCTTGATTGTTGTCTGGATATCCTTTTCGGATATTCCGTCAAACATCTTCGCCATGATCTTTATGCTCACGTCATTATTCTTTTCACAGAAATTCATGCACTTTTTTGTCAGCACGATGCGCTGTTTCCGCTTATCCTCCACGTCGGTCTTAAACTCTATAAAGCCTTTATTCTTGAGCTTTATAAGTATCTGCTTTACGTTCTGGTGTGAACTTCCCAAAATGTCCGAGAGCTCTTTTAGCGTCGGTGGTTCCTTGCACATATTTATGCATATGACCGCGAAAAACTGCTTCCAGCTGATCTCCTTTATCACGTTGTCCGCCATAGCCTGGAAGCGGTTCTCGAATGCACTCAAAAGACCCAAGAGATAGTAGCTTGACGGGATCCCGTCGAAATCAAGACGGTTGCTGCTCACTGTATCTTCAATACTCATAATGTCTCTCCTCTATATTTTCCCGGTATTCTTCCGTATGGTCTTTTCAAAAAGGTAATATATTACCCAATATGGTAACATGTTACCTTTTTATTGTAAAGTCTCTTTATGCTCCACGTGGAACATGCTATAATAAATGTGTTGCAGGATAATTAGTTATTCGCGTCCTGCATCCGTGACGCCGTAAGGCGGGGTTACCAATGATAAGAACCTTAGAATCTCATCATGAATGACAAAGAGGAGCGCACATAGCTGCGTCGGATTTTGCTGTTCGTGAAAGGAGGTTCTTTTTTTATGTCACACGATAGCGATTTCAATTACTTCAACAACATGGCTCATTGGAGTTTCGATGAGTATGGTATCCACGAGGAATGCCTGACGGACTGGGATCTTTACGGCCTGCTCCGCGCCTTGGCGCGCCCGGATTCAAGCATCCTGGATCTGGGCACCGCAGGCGGCGAGAAGATCTTCTCGGAATTTCCGGACTGTGCCGAAATAATAGGAACTGACTATTCTCCGGCCATGATAGACACCGCAAGAGCAAACCTTGCAGCAAGCGGAAGGAAAAATATCTCGTTCAAAGTGATGGACAATCTCAATATGGATGTACCTGATGAACACTTTGATATTGTCGTTGCGCGCCACACATGCACCGATCCTTCGCAGATCTTAAAGTGTCTCAAGCCCGGCGGACACCTTCTCATCAGAGGCGTCGACAAGCATGACTGCTGGAACTTAAAGCTGATCTTCGGCGGAGGCCAGGGCTTTGACGATCCGGTTCCGGTCAGCATCTCCGATTATGAGAATGTATTAAAAGCCGGCTTTGAAGATGTGGAACTTGTTCCGATCCATACACGCGAATACTTTAAAGACAAAGACACGTTCAGGACATTCCTGACCGCCGTTCCGATCCTTTACGGTGTTGCAATAGAAGGCGAGCCGCTGGATGAGGAACTGCTTGATGAATACATAAGGCACAACACTGTAAACGGACGGATAATCCTGTACAGAAGATACTATGGTCTGACCGCCAGAAAACCGTAACAACTCTCAAAGTACCGTTTGATGCTTTTTTCAACCATTCACGACACCCGGAGTGTCATTCACGACACTCCGGGTTTTGACTGCTTTTGGTCTGATAGTATTACGGTGTCAAAAGCAAAACCCAAACGAAAAGAGAGGAAAACAGTTATGGAAAACGTAAAAGGTTGTGAATTCTTCAATTTGACAAAGTACACATTAAACAGGATCGTTAACGGAAAGATCGGAATAGAGGAAAGCTTACAGTCAGTTCTTTCCTATGAAGTATTAAGCAATATGCTGACCGAGGCAAAGACAGATTTTGTTGACGGCAGCGGCAAGACGATCAAGGGTATGCCTTCTGAAGAGATCTTCGTTATGACCAAGAAGATCGAAAAGAAAAAGTACATCATCGGTCTGTCCAGCATCAAGAGGATCGCCGGTGAGCCTTCCGGCAAGAAAGGCATCGAGCGCTGGTTCGAAGAATCAAGAGATAAGTTTGTCGAAAGCAAGAGATTCTTTGCAGATGGATTCGAAAAAGAAAAGGCTTACTTTGATTTCGCCATGGTCGATCACTTAAGGAATTCGATCGGTTCCGGTCAGGCAGGCTCTGCCGAATATCAGGATAAGATCGTCACCAGAGTCAAGAGCAAGAAGATCCTCGGCATCAACATCACCAGAACAGCACTGTTCATATTAATGATCATCGTTTGGGGCCTGGCTTTCAAGAATATCGCTCTCGGAATCTGCTTTGCTGTGTGCTTTCTGGGAAGCTTCACCCTGGTAACAAATAAGAGCATGTCAGAACAAAGTGATCTGGCAAAGGCAGAAACATAAGGAATAATAGGAATAGTCCTTTTGACATAGGTGCCGGCAATCTGCTTTGTGATTTACTGTTTTCAGCAAAGCAAAGAACCGGCACCATTATGTTTACTCGTTTAAAACAAAAGAGTCTGATTACATGTTTTGACCACCATACAGCTTGGATCTTTTTCTACGCCAAGTAAAAAAACTTTTGCAACTAGTTAATTTGCCGCAGGCAAATTACTGTTCGTACGTTGCAAAAGCTTTTTAACCTTGGCGCTCCAAGCAGGAATCGAACCCGCATCTACGGTACCGGAAACCGCTATTCTATCCATTAGACTATTGGAGCAATTAACCCGCTTATTATACTTTATCTCCTTCGGAATTGTCAGCAGGGGTCCTGTTTTCTTCGAGGATCTTAAGAAGTCCCACGATCTCGGTGACGGTCTTGTCCTGTTTAACCGAAGACGGCTTGAAGAGCATGTAAGGCATTGAACCCGTTGCGTTGATGTTAACACGGGCACCGTAGAAGTGATCGCGCATCAATGCGCCAAAAGCAGGCATGTCGATCTGGAGCTTTGTGTTCAGGTAGAGCCTTACGCCGGCATTTTTGATCGATGCTTTTACAAATCCCAGAGATCCTGCCATTGATCTCATAAGAGAGATTCCGGACAGGATAAATACTTCCGGCGGAGCATCACCGTAACGGTCTGTAACCTCATCTATGAAATCACTGTAGGATTCGAAGCTGTTGATGTCGCCGATACGCCTGTAACAGCTCATTCTTCCCGCCTCATCCTGAATATAGGATGCAGGGATATATGCATCGTAATCGACTTCGACGGAGAATCCGTCTGTAGCGGAATTTGAATGTCCTGTAATGACATCGGTATCAAGGACTTCATCTTTGCCCGCTTTGAGAAGACGGACTTCCTCATCGAGAAGCCTGCAGTAAAGTTCGTATCCGATAACGTCCATCTGACCATGCTGTTCAGCGCCGAGAAGACTGCCCGCACCTCTTACTTCAAGGTCGCGCATTGCGATCCTGACACCGGATCCGAGCTCGGTGAATTCACGCAGGGCATTTAATCTCTTGGCAGCTTCCTCATTGAGAGAAGCATCGGCGTTATAAGTAATATATGCATATGCCTGCCTGTCAGATCTTCCGACACGGCCTTTGATCTGATAGAGCTGGGAAAGGCCGAAGCGGTCGGCATTCTCGACTATCAGTGTGTTTACGTTCGGCATGTCGACACCGTTTTCGATTATGGTCGTGCATACGAGGATATCGTATTTGCCTTCGATGAAGTCGGAGACAACGCTCTCAAGGCCGTTTTCGGGCATCTGGCCATGCGCGTAAGCGACACGGATCCCGGGCATGCTTTTCGCGAGGTTATCGGAAACTTTATCGATGTCGGATGTCCTGTTATACAGGTAGAAGATCTGACCGCCTCTTGAGATCTCACGCATGCAGGCCTGAATTATGATCTGCTCGTCGTAACCTAAAACGTATGTCTGGACGGCACGTCTGTTAAAGGGCGCTTCCTCCAGGACAGATATATCTCTGATGCCTGACAGGGACATGTGGAGCGTTCTCGGTATAGGCGTAGCCGACAAGGACAGAACGTCGACATCGGTCTTCATGGACTTGATCTTCTCTTTGTGATTAACACCGAACCTCTGCTCCTCATCGACCACGAGAAGTCCAAGATGCGGCGGTTTGACATCGTTCGATAAGACTCTGTGGGTACCGATTATAACGTCGATCTTACCGCTCTTTATATCAGCAAGATTCTGTCTTATCTGTGATTGCGGAACAAACCTGGACAGAAGACAGACATTTACCGGAAAGTCTTTTGCCCTGCTCATGAAATTCTCGTAATGCTGCTGGGCAAGAAGTGTTGTAGGAGCAAGAAGAATAGCCTGTCTGCCGTTCATGACAGCCTTGAATATCGCTCTGAACGCGACCTCGGTCTTGCCGAATCCGACATCTCCGCAAAGAAGCCTGTCCATCGGCCTCTCTGATTCCATGTCGGTCTTTATCTCCTGGGTCGCACGGAGCTGATCGTCAGTCTCGACAAAAGGGAATCTTGCTTCGAAAAGCTTTTGCTGTTCCTCGTCCGGCGCGCAGGCAAAGCCTTTGTTCACGCTTCTTGCGGCATATATCTTAAGCAGGTCGTATGCGACTTTCTTGATCGCATCTCTTGCCCTTGATACAGATCTCTTCCACTCATCGCCGCCAAGCCTTGAAAGCTTCGGTTCTTTCTCGCCCGGACCGACGTATTTCTGGAGTGAATCGAGATTTTCGGGAAGGATATAAAGTGTCTCACCCTTTGCATAAGTGAGCTTCAAATAATCCTTGCGGATCTCGCCGACTTTCATGTTGATGAGGCCTTCATAACGTCCGACGCCGTGCTTGTCGTGAACAACATAATCGCCGGGACTGATCTCGCTGAAAAAGTTGATGCGGTTGCCGCCCTTCTTCTTACCCGGACGCTTCTGTTCTGCACCGTAGAGTTCCTGCTCGCCCAGGACCGTCAATCCGATCGAAGGATAGTTAAATCCTGCCGGAAGAGGGGCATCTATTATCTCTTTAAAGCATTCATATCCGGCTAGCCGCTCTTTGAGCTGCTCGTAACGCCTGCCGTGATGGGCAACAAGCCAGACGTCTTTGTTCTTCCTTATAAGTTCAGCAAGCTCTTCCGATCTGCCTGAATAGTTATCCGCCGGAAAGCCCGATACTGTATGGGTTTTTCCGCCAGGCAAGCCGTTTCCGGATGATTGGAACATTGATAAAGTAACAATGTTACCGAGGTTATCCAGTGCTCTCATAAGGCTGCTGATGTTCACCATCGCGGAAGGAGCACATGTCGGAGCTATACCGATCTCAAAAGATTCCCGGCTCCTCTGTGCATATTCGCCGGCATAGGCGTTGAGCCTTGCATCGATATCGACCATCTCGTCCGCGAAAAAGACAACGTCATCACTGTCAATGTAATCGAGCGCATTCTGATAGTCCTTAAGTATTATTCCGAGCCATCTTGCAATACCTGACGGTTCTAAGCCGTTCCTTATCTTCTCCGCATCTCCCGTCGCAGTCCTTGAAAGCAGTTCTGCAGCACGCCTTACCTCTCTTGTCGCAGTATTCATCTTTGCAAGGTCTTCCCTGACCCGCTCCAGGATGGTATCTGCGATACGATCCCTTCTGTCTTCAGGGAATGCATAAATAGCCGACGGCACCGCAATGGTCTCATCCAGCTGACCGGTAGATCTCTGTGTCTCCCGGTCAAAAGTCTTTATCTGGTCTATTTCCGTATCGAAAAAGCTTATTCTCACAGGCTCCGTGAACGAAGGCGAGAATATGTCGACAATATCTCCTCTTACCGAGAATTCGCCCTTCTCCATTACCTGCGGGACATTTTCGTATCCGTTCAAAAGGAGTTCGGCAACCAGTTCATCACGGTCTGCTTCCTGCCCGGTCTTAAGTTTTATTATCCTCTTTTCGAAAACCTCAGCCGGTTCAAGCTTGTTTAAAAGAGCTCCGGCTGTTATTACAGCAGCCCCGTATCCGCCCGTAACAAGCTCTGAGAGCGCGTTGCATCTCATGATCTCTAATTCCCTTGAAGAAGCCTCTGCGCTCACGAGAGACAATTCGGAGGGCATCAGAAGGGTAACCGGGCCATCGGTAAACGCCGCACAATAAGCTGCAGTGCTTCTTGCTCTTGCGCTGTCCGGTTCGATGAATACGGCTTTCCGCCCGTTAAGACGGGACAGAGCCATGGCAACAAAGACTTTCTGCTCAGCGCATAAGCCTGTGATGTTAAGATGTTTTCCGGTCTTCAGACTTTCAGCAAATTCCGATACGAGCTCTTTGTCGGCACTAATCTTTCCAAGAAGCTCTATGAGGCTTTTATCCATTGGAGATGATCTCCTCTATCGCCCCGCAGGCTTTGACAAATGCATCGTTCATCAGCGGACGGTCATCCTGCGGAACTTCGGAAAGCACATAATTTACCAGTTCCCAATTCTCGGGCACAGGACCCGTGCCTATCCTAACTCTGGGAAACTCTTCTGTCCCTAAGAGCTGAATGCAGGATCTCATGCCGTTATGCGTGCCTGCGCTGCCCTTGGGTCTCACTCTTATCGTGCCTTTGGGAATATCGATATCGTCGTAAACCGTGATTATGTTCTTCGGCGGGACTTTATAAAATCTGCTTATCTCGACAAGACACTCACCGGAATTGTTCATGTATGTGGTGGGCTTGATGATGATGACATCCTGTCCGTTGATCCTGCCCTTGCCCCACAGACCTTTATATTTCTCTTTTCCGAGAAAAATGTCATGCTTATCCGCGAGCATATCCACTGCGAGATAGCCCATGTTGTGCCATGTATAAAGATACTGTTTTCCCGGATTACCGAGCCCGGCTACTATCCACATAA
>JAEEGL015984871.1_pt1 | contig 24736 bp, 22 predicted proteins | sample 9134231 | NCBI WGS metagenome assembly JAEEGL01 (sample SAMN16246548, study PRJNA631951) | gut metagenome | biome: gut microbiome; feature: rumen; material: fiber-attached | host: Bos | place: Iran: Karaj | collected 2018-10
AGATCGGCTCCAACACCTTCGTCCCCGGCTTCGAGGTCCAGCTCAGCGGGACCTCTGCCGGAGAGGACACGGAAGTGAACGGGACCTTCCCCCAGGACTACCATGCGGAGGAGCTGAAGGGCAAGCCCGCCGTATTCAAGTGCCACATCCATGAAGTCAAGGAAAAGCTGCTGCCGGAGGCGGACGATGAATTCGCGAAGGACGTCAGCGAGTTCGACACCCTGGAGGAGTTCCGCAAGAGCATCGAGGACCGGCTGCGCAAGCAGAAGGAAAACAAGACCCGGGACGATTTCCTGGACCTCCTGCTGGCCCAGGTGGTGGACGGCATGAAGGTGGAGCTGAACGACGCCATGGTGGATCAGCGCGCCCGCCAGATGGTGGAGGATATCGGCCAGCGCATCCAGCAGCAGGGCATCTCCCTGGATACCTATCTGGGCTGGATGGGCACCAATCTGGCTGATTTCACCAAGTCCCAGCGTGTCAACGCGGAGAAGACCATCCGCCAGGAGCTGGCTCTCAGCAAGATCGCCGAGCTGGAGGGCATCACCGTTACCGATGAGGACCGGGACGCGGAGCTGAAGAACTTTGCCGAGCAGTACGGGATGGAAGTGGATACCATCAAGACCTTCATGGACATGGAGAGAATGGACGAAAGCATCCTCTACAAGAAAGCTGCCGACCTGATCATCGAAAACGCCGTCGCCCTGCCGGAGCCCGAGCCTGAGAAGGTCGAGCCCGCAGAGGCCGAAAAGGCAGCCGAGGCGGAAACGGCGGAGAACAAGGCAGAGTAAATTTCCACAGGCGGGAATATAATCCTCTGAAACAGGCTATGATTCAACACCGGGAAGAAGGAGGAATGAACATGAGCACGCTTATCCCTTATGTGGTGGAGCAGACCTCCCGCGGAGAACGCTCCTACGATATTTATTCCAGACTGCTGAATGACCGCATCGTGTTTCTCAACGGAGAAGTCAACGAAGCGTCTTCCAGCGTGATCGTCGCCGAGCTGCTCTATCTGGAGGCGCAGGATCCGGACAAGGACATCCAATTTTATATCAACAGCCCGGGCGGCAGCGTGACGGACGGACTGGCCATTTACGATACCATGCAGTATATCAAGGCTGATGTATCCACCATCTGCGTGGGCATGGCCGCCAGCATGGGCGCATTCCTGCTTTCTGCCGGCGCCAAGGGCAAGCGCATCTGCCTGCCCAACGCGGAGGTCATGATCCATCAGGTGCTGGGCGAGACGAAGGGTCAGGAGACCGATATCCAGATCGAGGCCCGGCACATGGCAAAGATCAAAAAGACGCTGACGGAGATCATCGCCAAAAACTGCGGCAAAACCTATGAGCAGGTCTATGCCGACTGCGAGCGGAATAATTGGATGAGTGCCGAGGAAGCAAAAGAATACGGCCTCATCGACAACGTGATCTATAAAAGATAACGGAGCGTTTCCATGGAAGATAGAAGAATCTCGCGCTGCTCCTTCTGCGGCAAAACGCAGGATGAGGTGAAGCGGCTGATCGCCGGGCGAAGCGCTTACATCTGCAACGAGTGTGTAGAGCTTTGCCTCAATGTTCTGGGAGATGATTTCGCGCCTCATCAGAGGCAGCTGAAGCAAAAGGCCAGACAGATGGAAGAAGAAGGGCTGCCCAAGCCTCGGGAGATCAAGGCCTTCCTGGATGAGTATATCATCGGCCAGGAGGAAGCGAAGATCACCCTTTCCGTCGCGGTCTACAATCACTACAAGCGCATCCTCTACGGCGGCAGTGACGAAGTGGAGCTGCAGAAAAGCAATATCCTGCTGATCGGTCCCACCGGCTGCGGGAAGACCATGTTTGCCCAAAGCCTGTCCAAGCTGCTGGAGGTCCCCTTTGCCATAGCCGACGCTACGACCCTGACGGAAGCCGGGTATGTCGGCGACGACGTGGAAAACATCCTTCTGCGACTGCTGCAGGCGGCGGATTACGATGTGGAGCTGGCGCAGCGCGGCATCATTTATATCGACGAGTTGGACAAGATATCCCGGAAGAGCGAGAATGTGTCCATCACCCGGGATGTCAGCGGCGAAGGCGTCCAGCAGGCGCTGCTGAAGATCCTGGAAGGGACGGTAGCCAATGTGCCGCCGCAGGGCGGACGGAAGCATCCCCATCAGGAGTTCATCCAGATCGACACCTCCAATATCCTCTTCATCTGCGGAGGCGCTTTTGCCGGCATCGAGAAGATCATAGAGGACCGGCGCAATAAGACCACCATCGGCTTCGGCGGCGCGGTGCAGAGCAAGAAGCAGATGGATATCGGGGAGATACTGGAGAACGTTCAGCCCCATGACATCCTGAAATACGGCCTGATTCCGGAGCTGGTAGGCCGCCTGCCTGTGATCACGCCCCTGCGCAGCCTCACCAGAGACGACATGATCCGGATCCTGACAGAGCCGAAAAACAGCCTTACGAAACAGTATCAGACCCTGCTTGGCATGGACCATGTGGACCTGAGCTTCACAAGGGAGGCCCTGGAGGCCATCGCGGACAAGACCATGGCCATGGATCTGGGAGCCCGCGGCCTTCGCAGCATCATGGAGAATCTCATGCGGGACATCATGTTCCAGATCCCCTCGGATCAAACCATTACAGGGGTGGAGATCACCGCAGCCTGTGTGCGGGGAGAAGACCAGCCCAGGCTCATTCGCGCAGCCAGAGAGATCGCAGGCTGACAATCCGATAATCCGGGGGCGGTCTCCAGACCGTCCCCGCGCGCTTTCATTCTTGGAGGTTTGCCATGTTCGACAATATAGAAAAACTGCCCGTGATCGCACTGCGGGGCCTCTCCGTGTTTCCCGCCATGATCCTCAATTTCGATATTGAGCGGCCCATGTCCATCGCCGCTTTGGATCGGGCGATGGAGGCTGAACGACGCATCTTTCTGCTTGCCCAGCGGGACGCGGATGTGGAGGAGCCCGGCCTGGAGGACCTGTACAGCATCGGCTGTATCGCCCATATCCGTCAGATACTTCGGATGCCTTCCGGCGGTGTGCGTGTGCTGGTGGAGGGCAAGAGCCGCGCACGACTGAATCGCATCACCCTCTTTCGCCCGTGGCTGGAAGCGGAGGTGGAAGCCATCCCCGAGGAACCGGATCAGGAGCATCAGCGGCTGAAGGAAGCGCTGATGCGGCGGACCCGCGGCCTGGTCGGACATATGAGCATGCTGCTCCAGGGCAACGGCCCGTTGAGCGGCAGCATCGAGGATTATCGTGATCCCGGCACTCTGGCGGATTTCCTCGCACAGAATATGCACATTCCCCATGAGAAGAAACAGCTGATCCTTGAGACTCTGCAGCCTCTGCGCCGCCTGGAAAAGATGAATGATATCATCGAGTACGAGATCGATGTGCTGGAGGTGGAGGCACAGCTCCAGCGCAGGACGCAGGGCCGCATGATGGCCGCCCACCGCGAGAACATCCTGCGGGAACAGATGCGGACCATCCAGCAGGAGCTGGGCATGGATGAGGAACAGGAAGCCGAGTCCGAATTCGATGAATACAGGAAAAAGATCGAAGCGCTCAACGCCTCCGACGAGGTGAAGGAAAAGCTGATGAAGGAGCTGGGACGCCTCAGCCGTCAGGGAATGGGCTCTTCTGAAGGGGCCGTGCTCCGTACCTATCTGGATAAAGTGCTGGAGCTGCCCTGGGGGATCTGCACGGAGGATGTGCTCAGCGTTGAGAATACCCGGAAGATCCTGGATGAGGACCATTACGGCCTGCAGAAGGTAAAGGAGCGCATCCTTGAATTCGTTGCCGTGCGTCAGCTGGCGCCGGATATGAAGGGCGCAATCATCTGCCTGGTGGGCCCGCCGGGCACGGGCAAGACCTCCATCGGCATGAGCATCGCCCGCGCCATGAATCGAAAGCTCAGCCGTATCAGCCTAGGCGGCGTCCATGATGAGGCGGAGATCCGGGGCCATCGGAAGACCTATGTCGGCGCCATGCCCGGAAGGATCATGAACGCCATGGCTCAGGCGGGCAGCGCGAATCCGGTGCTGCTGCTGGACGAAGTGGATAAAATGGGCACGGACTACCGGGGCGACCCCTCATCGGCGCTGCTGGAAGCACTGGATGCCGAGCAGAACTGCACCTTCCGCGATCATTATCTTGAAGTCCCCTTCGATCTGAGCAACGTCGTCTTCATCACCACCGCCAATACCACCTCCACCATACCCCGGCCGCTGCTGGACCGTATGGAGGTCATCGAGCTCAGCAGCTACACCGACGAGGAAAAGCTACATATCGCAAAGGACCACCTTCTCCCCAAGCAGAGGAAGAAGCACGGCCTGAAAGCAAAACAGCTTCGTGTATCTGATAATGTGCTCCGGGCCATCATCGCCGGCTGGACCCAGGAATCCGGTGTTCGAACGCTGGAGCGGGAGCTGGGCGCCCTTTGCCGGAAAGCGGCAATGATGCTGGTCGAGGGGGAGAAAGCCTCTGTCTCCGTCACATTGAAGGAGCTTGAGAGCTACCTGGGCGTACGCAAGTACAAACCGGACGAGAAGCGGCGGGAGGACACGGTGGGACTTGCCCGCGGTCTGGCCTGGACCAGCGCGGGTGGCGTCACACTGGATGTGGAAGTGGCCGTCATCGACGGCACCGGTATGCTGCGGCTGACAGGCAACCTGGGAGAAGTCATGAAGGAATCTGCGGCAGCGGGCATGGGCTATATCCGCAGCCGGGCCGCCATCCTTGGGATCGACCCGGGCTTCCACCGCACAAAGGATATCCTGGTTCATTTTCCGGAAGGCGCTGTTCCAAAGGATGGGCCGAGCGCGGGCATCACAATGACCCTGGCAATGATCTCGGCCTTGACCGGGGCAAAAGTGCGGGGCAACATCGCCATGACCGGCGAGATCACCCTTCGCGGACGGGTCCTGGCTATCGGCGGTCTGAAGGAAAAAACAATGGCGGCCCTCAGGGCGGGAGCGGATACGGTCATCATCCCCAAGGAGAACGAGCCGGACCTGGCGGAGATCGACCAGGATGTCCGCAGCCGGCTGAAATTCATCACCGCGTCCCATATAGACGATGTGCTGCATATCGCGCTGGACTTCACCGGCGTCCAGCCCTGGAAGCCGGAGAAGAAACCGGAGCAGCCCATGCTCGGCGCGCCGGCACCGGAAGCTGAGCGTTCGGCGGAAAGGCCGCTGGCCAACTGAAACAGCGGAGCCCAGGCAGAATAGAATGGAACGGAAGACCGTGCGGAGACGCACGCGGGTTCACTTGCCCGCGTTCGGCCGCCGGTCTTCCTTTATCATGAATATGGGGGGATCTCCGTTGAGATATGCCTATGTTGGCTTTTATACGCTGACGGATGCCCAGCGCGGCAGGGAACTGCTTTCCCGCCGCGGGATCCGTGCCCATGTGGTACGAATGCCGTCGGGACCCGGCGTCAGCTGCGCGTTCGGACTGCGGCTGCCCGCCGATGAAGCGGAACCGGCAAAGCGGCTGCTGGAAGGAGGCCGGCTGCGCCTGGGGAAGACCGTTTACCGCAGGGAAAACGGCGATAAGGAAAATGATCTACTTTGACAATGCGGCGACGACTCTGGTCAAGCCGCGAAGCGTTGCGAAAGCGATGGCGGCTGCCGTGGATACCCTGGGCAGTCCCGGTCGCGGAGGCCATGCGGCGGCAATGAAGGCTGCGGAGGAGGCGTATGCCTGCCGCTGCCTGGCAGCCGAAATGTTCGGCGCGCCGGACCCGGCCTGTGTGGTTTTCTGCATGAACGCGACCCATGCTTTGAATCTTGCCGTGAAGAGTATCGCGCATCCGGGAGACCGGGTCGTGATCTCCGGCTATGAGCACAATTCCGTCCTGCGGCCGTTGACAGCGCTCAAAACCAGAATCGCCGTGGCCGCTGCGCCGCCCTTTCAGCCGGAAGAGGCGGTGGACGCGTTCCGGAGGGAACTGAAGGAAGATACGAAGCTGGCTGTAGTAAACCACGTTTCCAATGTGTTCGGCTGCGTGCAGCCGTTGGAGGAAATCGCGGAGCTTTGCCGGGGCCGGGGCATCCCACTGGTGGTGGATGCCTCTCAGTCGGCAGGCGTTTTGCCTGTCGACCTGACGGGCGTAGGCGCATCTTTTGTTGCCATGCCCGGTCACAAGGGCCTGTACGGCCCACAGGGCACCGGACTGCTCATCTGCGGCGCGCCTGCCCGGCCGCTGCTGGAGGGTGGAAGCGGGAGCGATTCCAGAAACAGGAGAATGCCGGATCTCCTGCCGGACCGGCTGGAGGCCGGGACCCTCAATATGCCCGGCATCGCCGGACTGCACCAAGGGCTGCGTTTCGTAAAAAGCGTGACGCCGGAGGCGATCCTGGCGGGGGAGCGCAGGCTGCTGCATCAGATGGTTTCTCTTCTGGGCGACCTGCCGGAGATCGAGATGTACGCAGCGGAACAGCCGGAGCTGCAAACCGGGGTCCTTTCTTTCCGTGTCATCGGAGAGGACCCTGAGCTGACCGCGGAAAAGCTGTCGAAACGGGGGATCGCCGTCCGTGCCGGTCTTCACTGCGCGCCTTTGGCCCATGATACCGCAGGCAGCACAGGTACGGTCAGACTCAGTTTTTCCGCCTTCAACACATCGGGAGAAGTGCGGCGATTTGCTGAGATTCTGGCAGAAAACTTGAAATGAATTGCTGAATTCGGCTTGTAATGCCGTTGCAGATAAGATATAATGTAGGGTAGCATAATAGACAAACTATGGCTTTCCGGATGGAGGAAGCAGAATGACTCTGCTGAACAGCTTTCTCGATATCGTCAGGACGATCCGAATAAACGACATTATCGACATGGCGATCATGGCGTTTGTTTTCTACAAAGTCCTGTATTTTTTGGCGCGGACAGGCTCTGGCCGCGTCTTGCGGGGCATTCTGTTTCTTGTGCTGGCGCTGCTGCTGGCCCGCGCGCTGAATCTCTATGTCGTCAACTATGTCTTTGGTAAGACCTTTGAATTGGGCGTATTGGCCCTGTTGGTCATCTTCCAGCCGGAGATACGCTCGCTGCTTGAGAAGATGGGCGGCATCACCAAGTACATCCCCGGGCGGAACAGCCCCAAGGACGTGGAGAACGCCATCACCCAGGTAGTCCTGGCCTGCCGTGATCTGGCGGCGTCCAAGACCGGGGCGCTGATCGTCTTTGAGCGGGACAATATCCTGGATGAACCCATCAAGACCGGAACTCTGATCCACGCGGACGTGAAGGCGGAGCTGCTGAAGAACATCTTTTATCCGAATACGCCCCTGCACGACGGCGCGGTGATCATTCGCGGCGGGCGGATCGAGGCGGCCAGTTGTATGCTGCCCCTCACCACACAGACCCACCTGAGCCGGGAGCTGGGCATGCGTCATCGCGCCGGCATCGGAATGAGCGAAGCTTCCGACGCGGTGGTCGTGGTGGTCAGCGAGGAGACCGGCTCCATCAGCGTGGCGGTGGAGGGCATCCTGAAGCGGCACCTGACGGAGGAGACCTTTGATCGTATCCTGAAGAATGAATTGCTGCAGGATCAGGAAGAAAAACAGTCGAAACTGCGGACGATCGCGCAGAACATGTTCATGAAGGACAAGAACGATGGCCGTAATTGATAAGATCATCAGAAGCAAGAGCTTCTATATCGTGATCTCCTGCATCGCTTCCGTGATCCTGTGGATGTACGTGGCGAGCTATGAAAACACCACGCAGCCCGTCACCCTGACGGGGCTGGAGGTGCAGTATATCGGCGGAGAGGACATCCTGAAGGACCGGAATCTCCTGGTGATAGACAAGGACATACAGGATGTTTCTCTTACGCTGCTTGTGAAGCGCAGTCTGGTTTCCCAGCTGACCAACGAGACCGTGCATGTCAGTGTGGACCTGCGGGATATCCGCAGCAGCGGCCTTTACGAGAAGGTCTATACCATCAGCTATGATAATGTGGACGAGGAGGACGTGATCGTTACCCGCCGGGTGCCGGAGTATATGTCGGTGAACATCGACCGGCTGGATGTGAATCCGGAGGTTGTGGTGAAGGGCGTTTTTGACGGCACCGTCGCCGACGGCTATATGCGGGAACCCATCATTTATTCACCGGAGACCATCGAAGTCAGCGGTCCCGAGAGCGTCATTTCCCGCATTGCATGTGCCAAAGTTGTTATCGACCGGGAAGAACTGACGCGCACCGTCAGCGGCGTTGTGGAGTTCACCCTTGTGGACAAGGACGGGCAGACCATCGAAAGCTCGGAGATAAAGACCTCCGTCAAGGAGATCCAGTACACCATCCCCATCATCAAGGTGAAGGATGTTGGGCTTACGGTGAACCTGCTGGACGGCGGCGGCGCCACGGAAAGCAACGCGGTGGTGCGCATCGAGCCGCCCACCGTCACCCTAACCGGGGACGCGGAGCTGCTCAGCGGCGTCAGCCAGATCCAGCTGGGCACCATCGACCTTGCCTCCTTCGCCCAGTCCACCACGGAGACCTTTGCCATCGTCCTGCCCAACGGGGTCAACAGCCTCTCCGGCGAGAAGGAAGCCACGGTGACCGTCTCCATCAAGGGGTTGGAAACCAAGCGGCTCGTGACCACCAACATCAGCTTCATCAATGTCTCGGATGGCTACCGGGCAAAGAAGATCACCCAGTACAAGGAAGTGCTGATCCGCGGGCCGAAGGAGATCATCGACCTGATCGACAGCAGCAACATCCGTATCGTCGGCGACCTTGCGGATATAGGCAACGCCGTGGGGCGCTACAGCGTACCAACCACGGTGGAGATCCTGGGCTACCGGGAAGCCGGTGTGATCGGAGACGGCTACAACGTGGTGGTCTCCCTGGAGGTCGACGAGCCGGAACCGGAGGAACCTGAGGAACCGGAGCAGGAAGAAGAGGAGGAGACGGAAGAACCGTGACGCAGAGTGCCATCGTGGAAAAGCTGGCAGCAAACGGAGACGCCATGGTCCGTGTCTACCAGAAGTCCGCCTGCGGGCACGACTGCTCGGACTGCGCGGGCGTCTGCGGAGCGAAGAAGAGCATCACCGTGCAGGCCAGGAATCCTTTGCGGGCCCGTCCCGGCAATCTGGTGACCGTGGAGACAGGCACCGGCCGCATCCTGAGGGCGATGGCGCTGGTGTATGTGCTGCCGCTGGCGGTGCTCCTGCTCAGCTGTGCCCTGGGTTATGCCCTGGGCGGCAGCGAAACGGTGCAGGCACTGGCTGGGCTGGGAGGCCTGCTGCTGGGCTGCGCCGCTGCCGTTGCCGTGAATCGTTTCATCCGAAGGGACAGGCCTCTGGAATACACAATCATCAATATCGAAGAGGAGCGGGAAGAATAAACATATGATCTGCAGCATGACAGGCTATGGAACGGCGGCCGGCAGCAGCGGAAAGCTGACCGTTACCGTAGAACTCAAGAGTGTGAACAACCGGTTTCTGGATGCTTCCGTGCGTCTGCCCAGGCTCTGTTCCTTCGCGGAGGAAGCCTTGAAGGGCCTGGTACAGAAGCGGCTGGTCCGGGGCAAGGTGGATGTTTTCGTCAATATCGACGCCAGCAGGGACGACAGTGTGGTGATCCGTCTCAATGAACCGGTTTTGAAGGCATACCAGGCGGCTTTTCTGGAGATGGAGGAGGCATACGGCATCACGGACGATACCGGGATCACCGCCTACAGCCGTCTGCCTGACCTTTTCATCGTTGAGAAGCAGCAGGTGGACGCGGAGGCCTTCACCGCCGATCTCCTTCGGATCGCGGGAGAAGCCCTGGATGTGATCTGCGCCATGCGGGCAAAGGAAGGCAATCGTCTTGCTGAGGATATCGGCGGCAAGCTGGACGAGCTGGAGGGGATGCGTCAATTCGTGTCCCGGCGCTCGCCGGAATCCGTGAAGGAATACAGGGAACGCCTGTTGAATAAAATGCGGGAAGTCCTTGAGAGCAGTGATGTGGATGAAAGCAGGATACTCACCGAGGCTGCCCTTTTTGCCGATAAGGTGGCGGTGGACGAGGAGCTGGTCCGGCTGGACAGCCATATCCGGCAGTTCCGTGAGCTTCTGGCTTCCGGGGGCGCCATCGGGCGCAAGCTGGATTTCCTCATCCAGGAGATGAACCGGGAGGTCAATACCATCGGTTCAAAGTGCACGGATCTGGACATCACAAAAACCGTGCTTGAAATGAAGTCCTGCATCGAAAAGATCCGCGAGCAGGCGCAGAACATCGAATAAAGGGGCGGGATATGAAGCTCATCAACATCGGCTATGGCAATATGGTGTCCGCCGGACGCGTGGTCGCCATTGTCAGCCCCGAATCCGCGCCGATCAAACGAATGATCCAGGACGCGAGGGACGGCGGCAGCCTGATCGACGCCACCTATGGCCGAAGGACCAGAGCGGTGATCATCGCCGACAGCGGCCACATCATTCTTTCCGCGATCCAGCCGGAGACCGTATCGAACCGGATCATCGGCGCCTCGGACGCGCCGATCCAGGCGGATGAAATGGAGGAACCAGAGGACTGATGGCGGGGAAAATTTTCATCATCTCGGGCCCGTCCGGTGCCGGGAAGGGCAGCATCGTCGAGAAGCTGCTGGAGAAAAACAAGAAGCTCTATTTTTCCGTTTCGGCCACCACCCGTCCGAAGCGGGACTATGAAGAGGACGGACGGGAGTATTTTTTCGTATCCCGGGAAGAGTTTCTGGACAGGATAGAAAAAGGGCAAATGCTGGAATGGGCGGAATTTGCCGGCAATTACTACGGCACGCCTGCCGGACCGGTGGATGAGAAGCTGAAGGCGGGCTATGATGTGGTGCTGGATGTGGAGACCAAGGGGATGTACTCCGTCAAGGCCCTGCGGCCCGACGCGGTGAGCATTTTCGTCTATCCTCCCTCCTTTGCCGAGCTGGAGCGGCGGCTCCGCAACCGCAAGTCGGAGACGGAGGAGCGGATCCGGAGCCGGCTGGCGCAGAGCCGTCAGGAGTGCACCCACGCAGGGGATTATGACTACATCATCATCAATGATGTATTGGATGTCGCGGCTGCAGAAACGGCCGCTGTGATGACTGCCGAGAAGTGCAGGACAGCCGAGAGGCTGCATATCTTGAAGGAGGATGAAACCTTATGATGCTGTATCCTTCCATGTCGTCGCTTTTGAAGCGCATCGACAGCCGCTATCTTTTGGTGAACGTGATCGCCAAGCGGTCCCGTGACATTTCCGAGGAAGCGGAACAGAACGAAGAACAACTGGATAAAAAGCCTGTCTCCATGGCGATCGACCAGTTGGCCAACGGGGAGTATAAGGCAGTTCCCGCCAGGCACGAGGCCGAATAAGCAATGATCGCCCGGGTGGCCTTGTCAGGCGCCGTCTACAGCATAGATAAGCTTTATGACTATTTGGTGCCCAACCGCATGGAAGGGGAGGCTGCCGTGGGAAAGCGCGTCAGCGTCCCCTTTGCTCGCGGAAACCGGCGGCAGGAAGGCATGGTCTTTGCCCTTGCGGAGAAGAGCGATTATCAAAGGCTGAAGCCCATCGACGGGTTCCTGGAGGATGAGCCGATCCTGGATGAAGAAAGCCTCAAACTGGCCGGATGGATCCGTCAGCGTTTTTTCTGCACTTATTACGACGCCGTCAAGGCAATGCTCCCTGCCGGGATCTGGCTGAAGGCGGGCGCGGTCTGTTCCCTTGTGAATCCTGCCGATAAGGAAGGGGCCTATGAGGCGGCTGGCGGAGACGAGACCGCGAAAGCGCTGCTGGATACGCTGTTTGACCTGGAGGGCAGCTGCAGCGCGGATGCTCTGCGCAGCACCTTGGGAGCCGACGCTTCCGCCGCCATGCAAAAGCTGACGGAGGCTGGCGTCATCCAGCAGAGCGCAGAGCTCCGAAAAGCGGTGAATGACCGAACGGCCACGCTGGCGAGATTGGCTGTTTCGGCAGAAGAGGCCATGGAGCTCTCCCGGCGAAAGAAGAAAAGCGCGCCGCAGCAGTCGGAGCTCCTGCGCCTGCTCAGCGAACTGGGGGAGACAGGCACCAAGGAGCTGTGCTATTTCACCGGCGCAAAGATGACCAGCGTCCGAGCGCTTGAAAACGCCGGACTTATATCCCTGCGGCAGCAGGAGGTGTTTCGCCGTCCGCAGTACACAGGCGAAGAAAAGCCGAAGATCACCGCTCTGAATGACGAGCAGCAGCGGGCATACGAGGGACTGCGGGCCCTTCTGGATGAGGGAAAAGCCAGCGCGTCCCTGCTGTATGGGGTGACCGGCAGCGGGAAGACCGCCGTCTATATCCGCCTGATCCGGGATGTGCTGGATGCGGGGCGGCAGGCGCTGGTGCTGGTTCCGGAGATCGCCCTGACGCCGCAGCTGGTTTCTGTGTTCTACAGTCATTTCGGGGACCGTGTGGCGGTGCTGCACAGCTCACTCACGGTAGCCCAGCGCTATGATGAGTGGAAGCGCATCCGCGCCGGGCTGGTGGATGTGGCGGTGGGCACGCGAAGCGCGGTATTCGCCCCTCTGAAAAACATCGGCCTGATCGTTATGGACGAGGAGCAGGAAAGCACCTATCAGTCGGAAAACGCGCCCCGCTACCATGCCCGGGAGGTGGCCAAGTTCCGCTGTGTTCAGCAGCAGGCCATGCTTCTCCTCGGCTCCGCCACACCGTCGGTGGAGAGCATGTATGAAGCCCAAAGGGGAGTCTACCATTTGTTCCGGCTGCGGGGAAGATACAACACCCGGCCGCTGCCTCAGGTGATCATCGCGGATATGAAGCGGGATCTGGGACGGGGCGGCAGCATCGGAACGATCCTGCGCGGGGAATTGGAGGAGAATTTCCGGCGGGGACAGCAAAGCATCCTCTTTCTCAATCGCCGGGGCAGCAGCAGCCTCGTCCACTGTCCGGAGTGCGGCTACGTATTCTCCTGTCCCAACTGCAGCGTGAAGCTGATCTATCATTCCGCCAATAAGCGCTTCATGTGCCACTTCTGCGGCTATTCGCGGCCCATGGAAAAGACCTGCCCGGACTGCGGGGGGCTTCTCAGCTTCAGCGGTTTGGGCACACAGAAGGTGGAAGAAGAGCTGCGGGAGCTGTTTCCCGATCAGGAGGTCCTGCGGATGGACACGGACACGGTTTCCGCGGCCCACCCGCATGAAGAACTGCTGCAGCGGTTCGAAAAGGAAAGGATACCCATTCTGATCGGGACGCAGATGGTGACCAAGGGCCTGAATTTCGAGAATGTCACGCTGGTCGGCGTTCTCTCGGCGGATCAGTCCCTCTATGCGGGCGATTACCGCGCTCAGGAGAGGACCTTCAGCCTGATCACCCAGGTAGTAGGCCGCGCCGGGCGGGGAAGTCTCAACGGCAGAGCCGTGATCCAGTCCTATACGCCGGACAGTGAGGTCATCCTCTGCGCTGCCAGGCAGGATTATGATGCGTTTTATGCTTCGGAAATAAGGACGCGGGAGCTCCAGCAGGCACCGCCCATCCGCGCGCTGTACGCCATCACCGTGACCGGCATCGAGGAGACCCTGGCGCTGCGCTGTGTGACGGAAATGAAGACCGCCCTGCAAAACGCAGTCAGATGGTGGTCGGACGTGCGCGTGCTGGGTCCTGCGCCTGCCGGCGTCCTTCGGGTCAACGACCGGTACCGCTACAGGATCATGCTGAGCTGTCCGCCTTCAAAGGACGCGAGAATGCTGGTAGCGGCAGCGCTACGGCAGTATTCCTCCGATAACAGATTTCGAAATCTGATACTCTATGGGGATGTGGATCCTCTGGAGTGATTCTGAACAGTAATTTCAATGCAAGAGAGGTAGACCATGGGAATCCGTAAGATCATCAAAAAAGGAGATATCAGCCTGAAGAAGACCAGCCGTCCCGTGACGGAATACAATGCCCGTCTCAAGATCCTGCTGGACGATATGCGGGACACGCTGGCGGAGGCTAACGGCGTCGGTCTGGCCGCTCCCCAGGTAGGCGTTCTCAGAAGGGCGGTCCTGGTAGCGGACATCAGCGGGGAGGAGCCGGTGATCTATGAATTGGTCAATCCCGAGATCATAGACTCGGAGGGTGAGCAGATCGGTCCCGAGGGCTGCTTGAGCCTGCCCAATATCTGGGGTATCGTCACACGGCCGGAAAAGGTCAAGGTACATGCCTTTGACCGGGACGGGCAGCCCTTTGAGCTGGAGGCGGAGGGCCTGCTGGCCAGAGCCTGCTGTCACGAGATCGACCATCTGAACGGCGTACTGTTTGATTCCATCGCCGATCGTTTCCTCAGCGAAGAGGAGATCGAGCAGATGAGCGCCGGTACCCAGGAAGAATCCGGTACCCAGGAAGAATGAAGATCCTGTTTATGGGCACCACGGACTATGCCGTGGCCTGCCTGGATGCCATGCGCCGCGCGGGATATGAGGCCGCTGCCGTCTGCACAAAGGCGGACAGGCCGAAAAACCGCGGTATGAAAATGGCGTTCAGCCCTGTCAAGGAATACGCTGTTCAGGCCGGCATCCCTGTCCTTCAGCCGGAAACGCTGAAAACAGAGGAAGCGGTATCCCTGCTGCGCGGCGTGGGGGCGGATCTCTTCGTGGTGGTGGCTTACGGAAAGCTTCTGCCCCGCGCCGTGCTGGATATCCCGAAGCTGGGCTGCATCAATGTGCACGGCTCTCTTCTGCCCAAATACCGGGGAGCCGCGCCTATCCAATGGGCTGTGCTGAACGGCGAAAAAGAAACGGGCGTTTCCGTTATGTATTTGGCGGAGGGCATGGATTCCGGAGACGTGATCGACACCGCCTCCCTGGAGATCGGTGAATATGAGACCTTCGGAAGCGTGTATGAACGGATGAAGACCCTTGGCGGCGAATTGCTGGTGAAGGTGCTGCCCCGGTTTGCAGCGGGAAAACCGGCTGCCCTCCCTCAGTCGGAAGCGGAAGCCACCTACGCGCCGCCCATCGAAAAGGAGCATACGCTGATCGACTGGAGCTGGGATTCAAAGCAGATCTGCAGCCGGATCTGCGGTCTGGATCCGAAGCCAGGCGCCCGGGCAGTCATTGGGGGCGCGGAATTCAAGGTGTTTTCGCCGATCAGGACCGGTGAGAGGACGGAACTGGCCCCCGGCCGGGTGGCCGCGCAGCGGAAAGACGGTCTGGAGGTCTCCTGCGGAGACGGGTTTACCATTCTGCTCCGTGAGCTGCAGGCACCCGGGGGAAAACGTATGCGCGCCGCCGATTATCTGCGTGGGCATAAGCTGACATGAGGGGAAGAGAGGCCGCGGTCCAGGCCCTGCTGGCCTGCGAAAAGCGCGGAGCATGGTCGGACGCCTACCTGAACGGCTTGTTCCGGCATGATTCCACGGAACGGAGGGAAGCCGCGCTGGCTTACCGCATCTGCGCAGGGGTCCTGCAGAACAGGGAGGCCTGCGACTGGTATCTGCAGCCTTACGTAAAGGGAAAGCTGCAAAGCGTCATCCGCGCCATTCTTCGCAGCGCTGTCTATCAGATCGCCTTTATGGACCGGATCCCCGTATCCGCCGCGGTCAACGAATCGGTGGAGCTGGCAAAGCGGCTGGGGAATCCCGGCGCGGCCCGGCTGGTGAATGCCGTTCTCCGCAGACTGACGGAGAAGGAACTGCCGCCGCTTCCCCAGGGAGACGATGCCGGGAGCCTCTCTATTCGCTTCAGCCACCCGAAGCCTTGGACGGAATACTTCCTTCAGCGCTTGGGCACGGAAAAAACGAAGGCGCTGATGACGCTGGACAATCTCCCGGCGCCGGTCTGTCTGCGGGTGAACCGGCTGAAGGCGCAGCCCGGTGAAGCGGAGGCCGCGCTGAAAAGAGACGGGGTCGAAGCTTCGCCTGCCGTGCTGGAGGGCTTCTTTCAGGCGGAGAATACCGGCGATATGACGCAGCTGGACGCTTTTCGGGATGGCCTGGTCACCGTGCAGGACCCTGCGGCAGCTTTGCCGGTCTTCGCGGCTTCCGTGGAGCCGGGAATGCGGGTGCTGGATTGCTGCGCCGCGCCGGGCGGGAAAAGCTTTCTGCTTGCGGAGCTGATGGCAAATCGGGGCAGCATCCTGTCCTGCGATCTCCACGGAAATAAGCTCAAGCGCATAGAAGACGGCGCGCGGCGGCTGGGCATCCACATCATCGATACCTGCGCCGCAGACGCCTCAAGGCCGTTGGATGCGCTGAAGGACCGTTTTGATCTGGTGCTTGCGGACGTGCCCTGCTCCGGCATGGGCGTCATCCGAAAGAAGCCGGAGATACGGTATAAAACCATGGAGCAGGTGTCGCCGCTGCCGGCGGCGCAGCTGGCGATCCTGGAAGGCGCCGCTGCCTGTGTTCGCCCGGGCGGCGTGCTGGTCTACTCCACCTGTACGCTGCTGCGGGAAGAAAACGAAGACGTGACAAACCGCTTTCTTTCCCTTCACCCCGGATTCCGCCGGGAATCCCTGACGCTGCCGGCGCCCTTCGGTCCGGTTGAGAGCGGACAGAGGACGGTCTGGCCCTTTGAATTTGAGACGGACGGGTTTTATTTATGCAGGATGCGCAAAGAGACATAGCATCGATGCTGCCGGAGGAGATCGCCTCTGCGCTGCAGGAGCTGGGGCAGCCGCCTTACCGGGCCAAACAGCTGTTTCAGTGGCTGAGCAGGGGGACCTGGGATTTCGGGGCGATGCGGAACCTGCCGCTGAGTCTTCGCTCACAGCTGGGGGAAGGGTTTCAATTATCGGCGCCCCGGGTGCTGCGCAAGCAGGTATCACAGGCGGACGGGACCGTGAAATATCTCTGGCGGATGCAGGACGGCAACGCGGTGGAAAGCGTGGTCATGCAGTATTCCTACGGGAATACCGTCTGCATCTCCTCTCAGGCAGGCTGCCGTCAGGGCTGCGTGTTCTGCGCCTCCACTGGTCTTGGTTTCCGGCGAAATCTGACGGCGGGGGAAATGCTTTCCGAGGTGCTGTTCAGCCAGATCGACAGCGGCTTGCCCATCACCGGCATCGTGCTCATGGGCATCGGGGAGCCCCTGGAGAATTATGACCAGGTCATGCGATTCCTGAAGCTGGTGAATCACAGCGAGGGAATGAACATCGGCATGCGCCACATCTCTCTGTCCACCTGCGGACTGGTTCCCGAGATCCGGCGCCTGGCGGAGGAAAACCTGCAGCTGACGCTTTCGGTCTCCCTTCACGCGCCGGATGACGAGACCCGCAGGTCCCTCATGCCGATCGCGAGAAAATACGACATTGAGACGCTGATCGGATGCTGCGCCGACTATTTTCACCGGACGGAGCGCCGCATCAGCTTTGAATACGCACTGATCAAGGGCGTCAACGACGCTCCGTGGCAGGCGGAAAAGCTGGCGGCCCTGATGCGCAGGACCCACGGACATTTGAACCTGATCCCGCTGAATCGGGTGGAGGGAAGCCCTCTGACCCCCGGGGACGCGAGATCGTTTGCCGATATGCTGAAGAAACTGGGTGTGAACGTGACGGTGCGGCGCCGCCTCGGGGCGGATATCGACGCTGCCTGCGGACAGCTCAGACGAAAGGAGGCCACCTGAATGAGAGCTTGGAGCCTGACCGATCAGGGTCGGGTCAGAAAGCAGAATCAGGATGCCTGCAGTTATCTCCAATTCGAACTGGGAGACGGCACACAGGTACTGGCTGCTGTCGTGTGCGACGGTATGGGCGGCGCAAAAGCCGGGAATATTGCAAGTGAAATGGCTGTCGAGACCTTCATGAAGGAACTGCAGACCGATTTCTACGCGTCTTCCGTAACGGATGTGCAGCTCCTCTGCGCGGTCAAAAAAGCCAATCGCGTGATTTACGAAAAAGCACGGTCTGACACGGACTATGAGGGCATGGGCACGACGCTGGTAGCCGCCGTTACCGACGGCAGCCGCGTTACCGTAGCCAACGTGGGGGACAGCCGCTGTTATCTCATCCGTGAGGGCAGCATCCTCCAGCTGACCAAGGATCATTCCGTGGTAGAGGATATGGTGGATCGGGGGGAGATCGAGCGGGCGGACGCCTGGAAGCATCCCCGCCGCAATTACATTACCCGCGCTCTCGGCGCAGAGGAACAGGTGGAGTGCGACCTGTTCTTCCGGGAGCTGGAGCCCGGCGATGTGCTTCTTCTCTGCTCCGACGGACTGAGCGGCGTCGTCAACGCGCAGGAGCTGTTGTTTGAGGTCGTTTACGGCGGAGAGCTGGATACCGCCGCTGAGCGGATGGTGAACATCGCCCTGGAACGCGGCGCGCCGGACAATGTGACGGCGCTGATCCTGACTGCCGATGATCCGCAGCCCGAGACACTGTGAGGATAGAGTATGGAATCAAACGATAAGTATATTGGAAAAATGCTGGACAACCGCTATGAGATCATTGAACGGATCGGCATCGGCGGTATGGCCATCGTATACAGAGCGTTGTGTCACCGGCTGAACCGCTATGTGGCGGTGAAGGTGCTGAAGGACGACTATGCGGTGGATGAGGATTTCCGCCGCCGTTTCCACACGGAAGCCCAGGCAGTCGCCATGCTGAGCCATCCCAATATCGTGACGGTCTATGACGTCAGCCGGACCCAGGATGTCAACTACATCGTCATGGAGCTCATTGAGGGCATGACGCTGAAGCAGTATATGCAGAAGCGGGGCCAGCTCAGCTGGAAGGAAGCCCTCCATTTCTCCATGCAGATCAGCAAAGCCTTGATCCATGCCCACAGCCGGGGCATCATCCACCGGGATATCAAGCCGCACAATATCATGATCCTGAAGGACGGCAGCGTGAAAGTGGCCGATTTCGGCATTGCCCGCCTCAGCTCAACGCAGAATACCCTGACGCAGCAGACCCTCGGCAGCGTCCACTATATCTCACCGGAGCAGGCGAAGGGCAGCAGCGTTGACGCCCGCACCGACATCTATTCTCTCGGCGTCGTCATGTACGAGATGCTGACCGGCCGGCTGCCCTTCGAAGGAGAGAATGCTGTTTCCATCGCCATTCAGCATATCAGTTCCATCCCGCTGATGCCCAGGGAGATCAATCCGGATATTCCCGTAGGCCTGGAAACCATCACCATGAAGGCGATGAATCCTGATCTGGACAAGCGGTATCAGTTTGCTGAGCAGCTTTATGAGGACCTGGAGACCTTCCGGAAAAACCCGGATGTGGATTTCTCAGAAAATGACCTTCAGTTCCGCTCCCAGGAGACGGGCAACAAGGAGCCCAAAAAGCCGGAAACGCGGCAGTCTGCCGAGCAGCCGGGCAGCACACTGACACCGGTCAGCCGCAGAGGCGACCTGAGCCGAAAGGAATATCGGGACAATTCCCGCCGCGCCAGGACCGTCTCCATTCTGAGCGGCATGTTCCTGGTGATCGTCTTCATTCTCGGCATTTTCCTTTATCTCTGGCATTCCTGGTTCGACAACATGTTTTCCGAGCCGGAGACCATGGCAGTCCCCAATTTCGTCGGCGCGAAGCTGGAGGACATTCTGGCCAATCCCGCCTATACGGACTATTTCAACATCATCCCCGCATATGAACCCAGCGAGACCGTTGCGGAAGGGCAGGTCATGAATCAGAATCCCGCCGCCAACCGCAACGTGGTCAAGTCCGAAAAGAAAGCGGATATCAAGCTGGTGGTCAGCAGCGGCACTACGGTCATCTACCTGCCGGAGCTGGTCAACTGCGATTACCGGGACGCCATCATCCAACTCAATAAGCTTGGGCTGAGTCATGAGGAGAGCTTCGTTAAATCGGAGGACGTGACCGAGGGCTACGTGATCTCCATGATCCCTGACGCCGGCGCGGAGATGAAGGCGGGGGACACGGTGTTCCTGGAGATCAGCACCGGTCCGGAGATCAAGTTTGTGTCCATGCCCCAGCTCGTCGGCGATACCATCAGCACCGCCCAGGCCAAGCTGGAGGGTCTGAACCTGGTGATGGGCAACATCACGGAGCGCCCGGACGATGCACCGGCGGGGACCGTCACCTGGCAGAGCCGTACCGCCGGTGAGGATGTGCAGGAAAAGACAAAGATCAATGTGATCATCTCCTCCGGACCTGCGGAGACGCCGCCGCCGGAAGTACCGGATGAAAACGAGGAAGTTCCGCCGGAGCAGCAGGGCCCGGAGGTCCCGCCCCAGGACGGAGACGGCAGCGTTGGCTGAAGGCTTCGTTTTCAAAGCGGTCCGCGGTCTCTGGTACGTGGAGGCGGAAGGGGAGATCCTGTGCTGTACGGCCCGGGGAAAGCTTCGGAGCGATAAACTGACCCCGCTGGTGGGGGACAGGGTCAAGGTCAAGCCTTTGGGAAACGGAAAGGGCAGCCTGGAGGAGATCCTGCCCCGTGTCAACTCCTTCGTCCGCCCGGCTGTGGCGAATCTGGATGTGCTGGTGATCCTGGCCTCCGCAGTCATTCCCGTGACGGAGCCTTTCCTGATCGACCGTATGATCGCCATTGCGGAGCTGAAGGGCTGCCGCCCCGTGGTCTGCTTTCACAAATGCGACCTTGGCCGGGCGCCGGAGCTGACGCAGACTTATCGCGCTGCGGGGATAGACTGCGTTGAAACCAGCGCCGTGTCCGGTGAGGGCATCCAGCCGCTCCAGGTGTTGCTGAAGGGCAGCTTCTGCGCCTTCACCGGGAATTCAGGCGTGGGAAAGTCCAGCCTGCTCAACGCGCTGGAACCCTCTCTTCTTTTGCCGACGGGGGAAGTCAGCAGCAAGCTGGGCAGAGGACGGCATACCACCAGGCATGTGGAGGCCTTTCGCCTGGGAACGGATATCCTGGCCGCCGATACGCCGGGCTTTTCCGCTTTTGACGGAGAGGACGTCTCGCTTCAAATGAAGCAGCGTCTGCCGGAGCTTTTTCGGGAGTTCCGCCCGTATCTGGGCAAATGCCGTTTCCACGATTGCGGCCACGGAAAGGATGAGGGCTGCGCAGTCCGTGCGGCCCGGGAAGCAGGCGAGATCAGTGAAAGCCGCTATCGAAGCTATCTTCGGCTGCGGGAGGAACTGAAAGACCTGAAAGAATGGAATTTCCGCAATTGACTTCCAATTCTTCACGTGTTATATTATTTTTAATTTGAAAAATCTTTGGAGGTTTCAGTATGGAAGAAAAATACGGGAAAAAGTATACGACCCTCAAGCTCTCCGGCATGATCCATCTTCCTTTTGTCATGCTGTCTATCCTGTTCGCCGTCGTGTTCGTGGCCTGCCTGGTCACCACGCTGAAGGGCGGAAGGAATCTGCTCGGCGTTGCCATTGCGGCAGGCATCATCTTCGTCGTCGTGCTCGTTCTGCTGCTCCGTCAGATCTTCTCCCTGCGGATGGATATTTATGAGGATACGCTGGTGCAGCAGAATCTGTTCAATCAGCGGGTGATCCGCGCCGATGAGGTCCGCGCCATCATCTGGCAGTTCCCCGGCATCAACCCCATGAATCCCCGTGCCGCCCGCGTGAACAACACCTCCGCCGAGTTCATCTTCAAGGATGGCTCCAAGACCATGAAGATCCAGGACTCCTATTATCAGGACATGGAGAAGGGCATCGCCGCTTTCCAGACCCGCAACAACATCCCCAAGGACCTGGAAGTCCAGAAAAAGGGCGGGCAGCGCTACAACGATTTCTAAAACAGGTACCAACGGGCCTGCCGGAAGGCGGGCCCGTTTTCCTGTATCTGCCGGGAATAACATAAAAGGAGAGGACGGAATGGAAGCATATCTTGATACGAAACTGAGTTTTGCCCAGCGAGCGAAGGACCTGGTGTCCCGCATGACCACGGAGGAGAAGATCGCGCAGATCATCTCCGCAGCCCCGGCGCTGGAACGCCTGGGCATCCCGGAAATGGACTGGTGGAGCGAAGCGCTGCACGGTGTCGCCCGGGAAGGGACCGCGACCATGTTTCCTCAAAGCATCGGCTTAGGCGCGACCTTTGACCCTGAACTCGTGGGTGAGATCGGCAGAGCCGTCGGCCATGAAGCCAGGATCAAATATGAACAGTATTCCTCTCACGGTGTCCGGGATCTTTTCAAGGGCCTGAGCTTCTACAGCCCCAATGTCAACATTTTTCGCGACCCCCGCTGGGGCCGCGGACAGGAGACCTACGGGGAAGATCCCTGGCTCACCGGCAGGATGGGCGTCCGGTATATCCGCGGTCTTCAGGGGGATGATCCCGACTATCTGCTGACGGCCGCCTGCGCCAAGCATTACGCGGTCCATTCCGGTCCCGAGCCCATCCGCCATGAATTCGATGCGGTGGTCAGCCAAAAGGACCTGCATGAGACCTACCTGCCCGCCTTTGAGGCCGCGGTAAAGGAAGGGCTGGTGGCGCAGGTCATGGGCGCTTATAACCGCACCCTGGGAGAACCCTGCTGCGCTTCCGAGCTGCTCCTGCAGAGGATCCTCCGGGAAGACTGGGATTTTGAAGGCATGGTCGTCTCGGATTTTACCGCGCTGAAGGATTTCCATACCGGACATAAGGTAACGAAGGACGGGGCGGAATCTGCCGCCCTGGCGCTGAAGCACGGCTGCGATATGAACCTGGGCTTTGTCTACATGGACCTGCCGGAATCGCTGGAGCGTGGCCTGATCACGGAGGAGGATATCGACAAGGCCTGTGTGAATGTCATGATCCAGCGCCTTCGTCTGGGCCTTTATGAAACGCCGGAATGCCTGCGGGTGAATCACGAACTGCTGGACAGCCCCAAGCATCGCTATCTGAATCTGAAAGCAGCCAGAGAATCCCTTGTGCTGCTGAAAAACGACGGGCTGCTGCCCCTCAGGGGAAAATTCCGCTCCATCGCCGTCCTCGGTCCCAATGCCATGAGCATCCGTGCGCTGATGGGCAACTACCACGGCGAGGCGTCGGAGTATATCACTGTCCTGGACGGCATCCGGCGCGCTGCCGGGGAGAATGTCCGCATACGCTATGGCGTGGGCTGCGAGCTGACGCCATATCAGGCGCCGCAGCAGCGGGAGAACAAGACCGGAGACGACGCTTCCGTTTCCTTCTTCGAGAAGGTTGCTCCCACCTTCAATCTCATGGAGCTCATGGGACACGGGGAGCGGGAAGCGGAAGCCCTTGCCCTGGCGGAAGAGTCGCAGGCCATCGTGCTGGTGCTTGGCCTGGACGAGACGGTGGAAGGCGAAGAGATGATCGGCGGCTACAGCTGCGACGAATTTGCCGGAGGAGATAAAAAGACGCTGCTGCTGCCCTCCAACCAGAGAAAGCTGCTGGAGGATGTGCTTGCCCTGGGTAAGCCCACGGTGGTCGTGCTTCTCTCCGGCAGCGCTCTCAGCGTGGAGGATGCGCGCATCGGCGCGTTGGTGCAGGCTTGGTATCCCGGTTCTCTGGGCGGTCAGGCGGTAGGAGAGCTGCTGTTTGGAAAATTCAGCCCCTCAGGCAGGCTGCCGGTCACCTTCTACCGCAGCGTTGAAGAACTGCCGCCCTTCACGGATTATTCCATGAAGAACCGTACGTACCGCTATTTTACCGGCGAACCGCTCTATCCCTTCGGATTCGGACTCAGCTATACGAGCTTTCGTTATGATGGCCTGCTGGTTAAGGCGGGCGAAAGCGTGAAGGCCAGTGTGACGGTCGAAAACACAGGCGTCATGGCCGGCAGGGAAGTGGTGCAGGCTTATGTGCGCTGGGACGGCGGTGACGACACCCAGCCCCGCTGGCATCTCTGCGCCTTGGGGGATGTGTTCCTGCAGCCCGGCGAGAAGAAGCAGGTCAGTCTGACCGTCAAGCCGGAAGCCTTGTATACCTATCATGAGGACGGAAGCCGCTTGGTAGAGAAAGGAAGCTACACGATCTGGGTCGGCGGCGGGCAGCCGGATGAGCGGACAAAGAAACTAACCGGCGCTGAAGTCCTGCAAGCGCGTTTTCAGCTCTGATCACAGCGCAAGCCCTCGGAGGGACCTTGCCGGGTCCCTCCGAGGGCAGCGTTCTTAACAGGTCTTTCCGCTCTTTTCGAAAACTTGCGAAAAAAGGCTTGCATTCTTTCAGGAAGTGTGTTACTATAACCGAGCGTTCAGGAAATCCGGGTGTGGCGAAGTTTGGTATCGCGCTTGAATGGGGTTCAAGAGGCCGCTGGTTCGAATCCAGTCACTCGGACCATGTCGAGTGGTCATAACTGATTTGAGGTTATGACCACTCGGCTTTTTTGTTTATGCCGGGATATATGCGATCCACCTGGTACTTATGGGAGATCAGCATGAATCATTCATCCGTGACCTTCCCGAAGGCGTTGTTTTCATAGACCTTCTCATACCGGCATTTATTGATTTGAATATACTTCGATTGCATTCATCCTCTGCTTATCTCAGCGCTTTCTTTTCACCGGTAACCACATCGCGCTGTGGTAGTCAGGATCGGTTTTTTCTCCGTTCACGCAATCATACCACTCTACGCTGGCATTGCCGAAAAGCTCATACGCCGGATTGTCGGGCAGCCATTCCCGGAAGATTCGCGTGTTCACATGTCATTTCAGATAAGTCTTTTCCCATGCCGAAGGCCTCCGCAAATCCCGCTTTGTCGTTTACCTGTTCTCTTGACAATTCTCTTTGAGTACCATTTTTCCTTCATCACATCTGTTGCGGAAAAGATGTGCACGGATCAAACAGGGGTGCCTACTTCGATGAGGTTGCCGTCCGGGTCATAGAATCTGACGACCCGCTGTCCCCAGCTGTGCGTCATAAGGTGATTGACATATTCAGTGTCAGGATAGAGTGTTTCAAGCCTTTTTACGAAG
>JAEEGL010512871.1_pt1 | contig 24735 bp, 15 predicted proteins | sample 9134231 | NCBI WGS metagenome assembly JAEEGL01 (sample SAMN16246548, study PRJNA631951) | gut metagenome | biome: gut microbiome; feature: rumen; material: fiber-attached | host: Bos | place: Iran: Karaj | collected 2018-10
AGTTTGCAAGCTCTTCAGCGGTAGGCTTAATGAACATGTTTGTTACGAAATGTGCCTGCCAAGCTACTTCCATGATGAAACGAACTGCCATTCTGGTGTCCTTGTTAGCACCGCAGAATGCATCTACTACATAAAGCTTCTTACCGGAAAGCTCCTCAACTGCCAGCTTCTTGCAGGCATCCCATGCTTCCTGGGTAGCACGGTGATTGTCGTTGGGATACTCTTCGGAAGTCCACCATACTGTATCGTGGCTCTTTGCATCATCAACGATGAATTTGTCTTTAGGGGAACGTCCGGTGTAGATACCGGTCATAACGTTCACTGAATCCAGCTCGGTAAGCTGTCCCTTGTCATAGCCTGTGAGTGAAGGATCCATCTCATCCTTGAACAGCTGCTCGTAGGAAGGGTTGTGGAAGATTTCCTTCACATCGGTAATGCCATACTTGCTCAAATCGATCTGTGCCATCTTTTTCTCCTTTTCTTTTATATAATTTAGTTAGTTAATTAAAACTATTTTCACCACAAAATATTATACATATAAAAGATTGAAAATCAAGTGATTTTTTGTGTACAAACTGTGATATAATTCAAATCCATACGAGAGGAGTATTTATGATAATCGGCGGCTTCTTACCCACAACCATGCTTGACTATCCCGGCAGGCTCGCCTGCACGGTATTTACCCGGGGCTGTAATCTGCGCTGTCCCTTCTGCCAGAACAGCTCTCTTGTGCTGCCCGGCTGTTTTGAAGAGCCGCAGGATATGGAAGATGTGCTGGCGCATATCAAAAAACGCCGCAATATACTGGAAGGTGTCTGCATCACCGGCGGTGAACCCACTCTCCATGCGGATCTGCCGGACTTTATCCGCCGTATCAAGGAACTGGGCCTTCCCGTCAAACTGGATTCCAACGGGTCTGATCCTTCAATGTTAAAGGCTTTGTACGAAGACGGCCTTATCGATATGATCGCCATGGATATAAAAGCCGCCCCCTCCAAATATGCAGAGGTCTGCGGCATTAAGGATATTGATATATCACCTTATGAAGAATCCGTCCGCTATATCATGGAATGCGGCATAGAATACGAGTTCCGGACCACTCTTGTAAAGGGCCTGCACGGCATCTCCGATATGGAAGGGATCGGCCAATGGCTTTCCGGCGCAAATGCCTACTGCCTGCAATCCTATAAAGAAAGCGACGGCGTCATCTCTGTAAAAGAAGGCACCGCCGCAGGATTTTCGTCTTTTTCCGATGAGGAACTGGAAGAGATGCTTGAAACCGTAAAAAAATACGTTCCGCATTCATATCTCAGATATAGTTCAATCTAAACCTATACACTTTCAAGATCCTTCCCTGTCATTCTGAGGAGCGCAGCGACGAAGAATCTTTACCCGGCAATATACAATCTATTCTCTTTGATGTATCCCCCCACCGCGGAGCTTACCAGCTCATCTGCCGGATCCCCGCTTCTCACGGTTTCACGCACCTTCGTTGAGGAAATGTCCGGCACATCGCCGCTGATGAAAACGCACTCCGCCTGTGGGAACTGTTCTTTAAGCTTTTCGGCAGACAGCCTCACGCTCTCCGATCCGTCTCTTTCAAATACAGCCAGCTTTGCCAGCGCAAATATATCCTCCGGCTGCCTCCAGGTCTGTATGCTCTCCACCACATCTGCGCCGCAGAGGAAGTAAAGCTCCGCCTCCGGATCAGCCTCCTTAAGTTTAGCCAGAGTCTCATAAGTATATGTAGGTTTGCTTTCATCCGCTTCCAGGCGGCTGACGCTTATATTATCCCTGTAACTGCTCTGTGACGCCGCAAGACAGCACATCTTGTATCTGTCCTCATAGGGCGTGATCCCCTTCTTAAAATACGGATTCCCCGCCGGCAGCAATACCAGCTCGTCCAGATCAAGCTGCCGCAGCGCCAGCTCCGCCATGGCCATATGCCCGTTATGTATGGGATCGAATGTCCCGCCCAGGATACCGGTCTTTTTCATGATCCTCTCTGCCTCCCTGTCGACGAAGAATCTTTTTTCAATATATTCTATCATAGTTTTACATTTTTACCATAATATGTTATTATACCCACGTATGTTTTTTCGACCGACTACAAAAGGAGATTAAAAATGTCAGTTCGTTATCACAATTTCATGGGACGTTTTGGCTGGGAAATGCAGAAACGTTTTCCCCATCTTTCTTCGGAGACATATTTAAAACTGCAGTTCAAGACCCGCGTCAAGAACCAGCAGCGCTATATAGAATATTTCAACAGCTGTCCGGAGCCGCCGCACCCGCTGATCGTCAATCTCGAGACCATCAACCGCTGCAACAGCGGCTGCGAATTCTGCGCCGCTTCCAAAGGCCGTGACAAGCGTCCTTTCAAGCGTATGGACGAAGAGCTCTTCTACAGCATAATAGACCAGCTGGCTGAATGGGATTACCGCGGACATCTAACTCTCTACGGAAACAACGAGCCCTGGCTGGACAACCGTATCGTGGACTTCCATAAATACTGCCGTGAAAAGCTGCCCTACAGCTTTATCTTTATGTCCACCAACGGCCTGATCCTCGATATTGAGCGCCTCAAAGCCATCGTGCCCTATGTGGACCAGCTCATCATCAACAATTACTGCGAAGATATGAAACTGCACGAGAACGTGCAGGAGATCTACGATTATGTAAAAGCCCGTCCGGAGAAGTTCCAGGACGTAGAGATACTTATACAGATGCGTTATATCAAGGCGGTGCTCACCAACCGTGCCGGCTCCGCTCCCAACAAGGCTGCAAAGCAGACAGAGATAAAAGAGACCTGCCTCATGCCCTTCACGGATCTGTTCATCTTCCCTGACGGACGCTGCGGACTCTGCTGCTGTGATAACTTCGAGGCCACCACATTGGGCGACCTGCGCACCCAGACACTTAAGGAGATCTGGTTCGGTGAAAAGTACCGTGATGCCCGTGAAAAGATAGGCGACGGCCGCCAGAACTTCCCCTTCTGCAAGCACTGCGACTTTATCGACGCAGGTCTTCGTATGGACGCCGTAAACGACGTGCTCAAGGGACGTCCCATGCGTGGTGCGCGCCAGACCATGTTCTCAAAATGGAATTAATATAAGATGAAGATAAGCCTTCCGGATCTGAAGAATATAAAGAAGCTGTTCCCCGCTCTGCTGATCCTGCTTATCTTTTCTTTTGCCGCGGAGATAATAATCTTCAACTTCCGCTCCATCACTACCCTTGGCAACGAGAGCATTGAGATGGGAGGCCCTTACGAGATATACGGTCCTGCGGAATACGAGAGCAATCATGTTAATCTGGATTCTTCCATCGATAACGTTCTGATCGAAAACGTCAGCATGGAAGGCTGCGATACCATCACCGCCCATGTGGAATTATCCGATGACGGCGATGCTTATATCTATCCGCTGGCGGATATTACCATCGCCAAAGATATGCCCATGAGCGGCTATGGCGATATATATTCTTATGGAAATGTCCGCGAGCTCTGTGTTGTCTTTTACGTTCCCGAAGGTGCCCACGTAACTGTCGGACGCATACTCCTCAATTTCCACAGACCTTTTCAGATAAAGCCTTTAAGGATATTGCTGCTCTTTGCGGCCTTCCTTCTTGTTTATCTGGCCTGGGGCAATTACAGTGCCGCTGCCTGCAACGGCAGGGACATCGTACAGCTCATCATCATAGCTGCCAGCATTTGCTTCTTAATAAATCTGGGCTATGAACTGGCCTTCACCAATAAGATCCTGGTGAATGATCCGCCTGAACATCACGCACAATATCAGGAACTGGCTCTTGCCCTTGAGGAAGGCCACGTCACCATCGATTCCAAATATGTAGCCCCCGAACTGTTAGAGAAGGAAAACCCCTACGATACCCTGGCGCTTCTGGCAGAGGGCGTTCCCTTCTCCATGGATTACGCCTATTATAACGGGCATTATTATGTCTATTTCGGTATCATCCCCGAGCTGCTCTTCTATTATCCCTGGTATAAGATACATGATGAACTGCCTTCAAATACCTTTGCCCAGTGGCGCTTCTATTCACTGCTGGTCATCGGCGCTTTTCTGCTGGTCTGGGAGCTGGGCAAGCGTTATAAAAAAGGTTCTTTCCCCTTCTGGCTCTATCTTGCAATGAGCTACGTTTTCTGCCTTTTTGCCAACTATATATTCCTGGTCTCCAGGCCGGATATCTATAATATCCCCGTAATGGCAGGCAACGCCTTCACCGTCCTTGGCCTTGGACTCTGGTTCGCCGCTGCCAACAGAAGCGGCCGCATACGCATACCTTTTCTGGTCTTCGGCTCCCTCTCCATGGCCTGTGCCGTAGGCTGCCGTCCGCAGATGGCTCTCTTTTCCTTCGCCGCCGTTTTCCTTTTCTTCACGGGCGAAAAAGACGGCCGCTACGGTTTCAAAGGCCGCAGCCTCTTCACCAAAAAGAGCATTATCGATACCATATGCTTTATCCTGCCTTATGTCATCGTTGCCATCCCGGTCTGCTGGTATAATCATGCGCGTTTTGGCAGCATCTTTGAATTCGGTGCGACCTTAAGCCTTACCACCAATGATATGAACCTCCGCGGCTTTAATATGGACCGCCTGGTCCGCGGACTGTACTGCTTCCTGCTGCAGCCCACCGTCACCACCAATGATTTCCCTTACCTTACTTCTTCTATAGTAGACAGCGCCTATATGGGCCGCAATCTGGTGGAATTCACCTTCGGCGGACTGTTTATCGCCACGCCACTGATGCTGGTGATACCCGCCCAGGCTTTCGGCTTCTTCAAAAAGCTCAAAGCGGAAGAAAAGGCAGTAAGCCTAACCTTTATCATTGCTTCACTGATCATCGTGATCTTTGATGTCAACAGTGCCGGCATCCTTTACCGCTACAGCTGCGATTTCACCACAGGCTTCCTTATCGCAGCCTTTATGCTGTGGATCCCGCTGATATCCGAGACCGGGGAAAGCCGCAATCCCCGCAGGCTCTTTGTCCTGCTGCTTTTACAGGCTACTTTCTATTCCCTCAGGGTATTCTGCTCCGACGGGGATTATCTCTTCATAAAAGATGCATCACCGCTCCTTTATGAACGCATCCGGAGCTATTTTATGTAAACCGGCACCGACTGTATTACGTAAACCAAATCTTGTTGTATTTTCAAAAGTGTTATGATAAAATATACAAGGTTTTGTAGGATCATGTCTTCCTAAGCCATAGGAAAGACCTTTACAACAGGAGAATCAATCTGATGAAAAAAGTTGTAGTCATAGGCGCAGGCCCCGCAGGCCTCACCGCAGCATACGAATTATTAGACAAAAGCGAAGATTATGAAGTAACGGTACTTGAAGAAAGCGAAGCCATGGGCGGCATCTGCAAGACCGTAAACTATAAAGGAAACCGCATGGATATGGGCGGTCACCGTTTCTTCTCCAAGGTGGACGAAGTTAACGAATGGTGGGACAGAATGCTCCCCATGCAGGGCCGCAGCGCAAAGGATTACAGAAAACTGCGTGTTCGTGTTCCCCTTGTAAAGGGCAATCCCGATCCCAACAAAGAGGACCGCGTAATGCTTACACGCCGCCGCGTTTCCCGTATCTTCTTTAATAAGAAGTTCTTTGATTATCCCATATCACTCAAATTCCAGACCCTGGCAGATATGGGCTTCATTACCACCTTACAGGTCGGTATCTCCTATTTTGCTACACTTATCCATAAGCGCAAGGAAAACTCCCTTGAGGACTTTTATATAAACCGCTTTGGCCGCAAGCTCTACAGCATGTTCTTTGAACGTTATACAGAGAACCTCTGGGGCCGCCATCCTTCCGTGATCGCACCCGACTGGGGCAGCCAGCGCGTTAAGGGTCTTTCCATCATGGCTATATTAAAGGACATGTTCGGAAAGCTCCTGCCCAAAAAGAAGGGCAAAGCCCGCAAGGTAGAGACTTCTCTTATCGAAGAATTCAAATATCCCAAGCTTGGTCCCGGCCAGCTCTGGGATGTAACCGCCGATGAGATTAAGAAAAAAGGCGGAAAGATATTGACAAATCATCACGTTGTCGCTATAAATAAAGATTCGGATGACCATATCACCTCTGTGGAGGTTGAAACCCCCGCAGGAAAGAAAACCATAGAGACGGATATACTCATCTCCTCCATGCCGGTTAAGGATCTGGTGCATGGCATGAATGATGTTCCCGCCGATATGCAGGTGATCGCAGAGGGGCTGCCCTATCGTGATTACATCACCCTGGGCGTACTGATCCCCGTTGATAAACTGCTGCTCAAGAACAAGACCAAGATGAAGACCATCTCCAACATAATCCCCGATAACTGGGTTTATGTGCATGACAAGGGCATAGAGATGGGCCGCTTCCAGATCTATAACAACTGGTCTCCTTACATGGTCAAGGATCTTGAAAATACCGTATGGATCGGTCTTGAATACTTCTGCCAGGAAGGCGGCGAATGGTGGAATATGGAGGAATCCGAATTCGCACGCTTCGCCATCAAGGATATGATCCGCCTCGGTATCATCGCACGCAAGAGCGATGTGCTGGATTATCACGAGGAAAAGGTTAAGAAAGCCTATCCCGCATACTTTGATACCTATGAGCGCATGGATGAGCTGGTTGCTTATCTTTCCTCTATAGATAACCTTTACTGTGTGGGACGAAACGGACAACATCGTTATAACAATCTGGACCACTCAATGTGCACCTCTTTTGAGACCGTAAAGAACATCTTAAGCGGTGCAAAGGATAAGAGCAATATCTGGTCCGTAAATACTGAATCAGGATATCATGAAAGCAAGTGACGAAACAACAGAACTAAATATAATCGATATGGACCTGATGGACACCACTGTCCTTCCTGCTATCGATGAGATCCCTGCAGAGCAGGAACAGAAAACAGACGATACAACAGACGAAGAAGCAGCCTCTCAAGAGGAGACTGCTTCCTCTTATGATCCTTCATATGAAGAAACCGCCCCTGCAGAGGGGGCTCCGGAAACTACCGAAAGCGCAGAGTCCGCCGCTTTCATATGGCCCGACCGTTCAGGCAGTCGTATGATCCCCGTATACTTCGTAATGTTTTTTGCAACGATACTTTATTACGAGCTGCTGCTGCGTATCGATATCTCCGGCAGTTTCACCCGTGCCAATCTGCCTCTGCTGGCTTTCATACCCGCACAGGCACTGTTCTTAACGGCACTCACAGGTTTCTTTAAGAACCACCCCCGCATTAACGGTATCATCTCGGCAGTGCTGATTTTTGCCCTGGGCTTTTATTACTTTGCCCAGCTGATATATTTCCGCATGTCAGGTTCACTTTTATCCGTTTCATTAATGAATATGGGCGGCGAAGCTATGGGCAACTTTGGCTGGACCATCAAGGCCATACTTGTCCGTTCCATTCCCCATCTTATTCTCATGACCATACCGCTTATCGTATGTATAGTACTTTCCTTTATACATCTGCCTTCGGAAAAGGAAGGAACAGCTGCTCTCCTGCCCGGCGGAGCTTATAAATTATGGCTCCATCCTTTATGCCTGGCAGCAGCTTTAGGTCTTTGGACCGTCGGCGGCCTTTGCCTTGCACTTGGCGGCAGGGACCGCGATTCTGCTTATTACGTATTCAAAGATCCCTATTCGGATACCGATTCCAGCTCCTTAAGACTGGGGACACTTACCACCACCCTGGTGGAAGCTTCTTCCTATTATCTGGGTACGGACAGCGATAACGGCACTGCCATAGCTGCCGTTGATATGTCAGCCATCGACCTTGGCAAGAAGAGCTCTCCCGCGCCTGTAACCCAGGTTAAGGACAGCGTATCCGCTTCCGTTGTTTCCGAGAATGAAGTTGAAACGCGCCGCGTTCCCGATCACGCCTGGGAAAATGAGCAGATAGACTTTACTGCCCTTAAAGAGATCAGCACGGATGCCACTACCACTTCACTCTGCGATTATTTCGCATCAAGGGTTCCTACCCGTACGAACGAACAGACAGGTCTTTTTGAAGACTATAATCTGATATATATCTGTGCGGAAGCATTCTCCAATTACGGAATCGATAAGGACATCACTCCCACCCTCTATAAGATGGCAAATAACGGCGTTGTCCTTAAGAATTTCTATAACAGCTTCCCCAATACTACTACCAACGGCGAGTTTGCATTTGCCACCTCACTCTGGCCCGATGTATCACGTTTTGCACAGAGCGGTACGGCTGTAGGTTCCTTCCCCCAGTCCGCAAATGTATTCATGCCTTACGGCCTTGGTGATCTTTTCACAACCCAGGGCGTAGAAAGCTATGCATACCATAACTATTACGGTGATTACTACAAGCGCTGCTACAGCTGGCCCAATCTGGGCTATACCCACATGAAATTCCTGGGCAGCGGCATGGTCTTCACCAGTTCCTGGCCCGCATCGGATCTGGAGCTTATGAAGCAGTCTATTGACGATTATATCGATAAGGATCGCTTTAATGCATACTATATGACCTTCAGCGGCCACGGTCCTTACAACGCCGGCAATTATATGTACCGCAAGAATATCGAAGAAGTAAAGGCACGTGCAAACGGCAAGTTTAAGATGGATGAATGCCTTGGATACTTCTGCGGTGAATATGAGCTGGAACTGGCTATGGAATACCTGCTTGAGCGTCTTGAAGAAGAGGATAAGCTTGATAATACCGTAATCGTCCTGATCGGAGACCACTTCCCTTATTACCTTTCCGATCCGGCCTGCACCGAACTTAACGGCGGCACATTAGACCCCATCGAAAAGAACCACTCCACCTGCATCATCTACAACGCAGGTCTTGAGGAGCCTGTTGAATGCGATACCTACTGCTGCAACGTGGATATCCTGCCCACCATACTGAATCTTTTTAATATCGAATTTGATTCACGTATGTACATGGGTACCGATGTATTCTCCGACGGTATCCACCGCGCAAGGCTCTATAACGGAAGCTTCCTTACGGAGTATGTTACTTACGATAAGGCCACCGGTAAAAAGACCTGGACAGACGCTGCCGGCGAATTCAGCGAAAAGGAACTGGATGCATATTTTGAAGCAATGCTGGATTATACTTCTTCGGAATATTCCGCAGCGCTTAATATGATGAAATCAAACTTCTATCTCTTTACCTGGAAGAATTCCGGTCTGCTGACTGAAGAAGAAGTGAACGAAGAGGTAGCAAGAGAAGAAAACAGCCGCCGCATCTATGCAGATGAAGCCGCTGCAGAAGCTGCCCGCCTTGAAGCTGAGGCCGCTGCCGCTGCTGCCGCCGAAGCCGCCGCTGCCGAAGCTGCCGCACAGGAACAGCAACAGCAGCAGAATAATAACAATAATAATAACAACAACGATGAGATCCTGCCCGACCACGATCCCGACCCCAACTGGCAGCCGGATCCCGCCTGGTTCGAAGATTAAAAAGCAAAAAGGTGCCACATAAGGTGCCAGTCACCATGAACAGAATATGAACGATAGTTCATATCGTGTTCATGGTGACTGGCACCTTTAATTAGCTCCTTACGGTACCAGCCCCTCTCCCATAGCCTTTCCGGCAAGTATATGAAAGTGCAGATGATGAACAGTCTGGCCTGCATCATCACCGCTGTTGCTTATAACACGGAAGCCCTTATCAAGGCCTTCATCCTTCGCGATCTTTGCGATATTGGTAAATATCTTGCCAACCAGAGCCTCTTCCTTCTCACCCAGTACCGCACATGACTCAACATGTTTTTTAGGCACGATCAGAATATGTACCGGCGCCTGCGGATTGATATCCCTGAAAGCAAAAGATACTTCATCCTCAAAAACTTTTGTTGAAGGGATCTCACCATTTACGATCTTGCAGAAAATACAATCATCCATTACTATAATCCTCCTTGTGACTTTGTCATTCTGAGGGCGAAGCCCGAAGAATCTTTATTACGTAAATTTTACCACTCCTCTATCTCTTTTACAATAAATTTGACTTTCCTCCCCCTTCGGTATATTATCTCTTTTATGAAAAAATCAAAATTCGACTTCAAGAAACACTGGTACATATTATTAGTCTCCGTACTTTTAGGTGCCCAGGCCCTTTTATTCCTTATCTTCCGCGGAGACTCCTATATACAGGTCCACGACAATCTGGATCTGTTTGTTCCCCACTTTACGGCCCTTAAGAATAACGGCCTGTGGTTTGCGCATAATGTGGATCTCCCCATACTTCACGGCGTTCCCAGGGATCTCTTCGGCACCGAGCTGTCCCTCTATAATCTGATGTTTATAATCTTCCCGCCTTTATTTGCGTATTTTGCGGGGTATGCCCTTAAGATATTCTTCGGCATCGTCTCCGTTTATGTTCTTGCAAAGGACGTCTGCGGAAAGGACTTCGATAAACTCCGCGCACCTGTGCTCGTTTGCGGCTGCGCATACGGCCTCATACCGGTATTTCCGGCGTACGGCATAGCATTTACCTCAATACCGCTCATAATCTTCCTTATGCGCCGTATATACCTGCATAAAGAAGGCGGTATCAAGAAGCTGCTGCCGCTCTATTTCGGCGTATTCTGTTATCCTTTCTTATCCTATTTTTCCTACCACGGCTTTTTTATCCTGGCATGGGTCACCATAAGCATCTTTGTCCTGTGGATAAAGGATAAGAAATTCCCGTTTAAAGTCTTTATCGCACTGCTCCTTCTGGGTATCGGTACCGTATGCTTTGAATACAGGCTCTTTAAAGAGATGCTCTTTGGCGATACCGTGACGATCCGTACCATAATGGTACATGATTCCTTAAGCCTGGGCGGCGCCCTTCTGGCGGCTCTGGACGCCTTTCTGCTCCCTGCTTTTCACGAACAGGACTGCCATACTTATCTGATACTGCCCGTTACCGCCGCAGCGCTCATAATAGTAAATGGCCGTTACATCCGCGGTAAGAAAAAAGAAAAGATCCTTAAGGATCCTCTCAATATCATATTTCTCATGATAGTCATCAACAGCCTCATATACGGTCTGTATTTCTACAAGCCTGTATACGGTCTGGTAGAAAAGCTGATCCCCCAGCTGGAAGGCTTTAATTTCGGCCGCACCAGCTTCTTAAATCCCTGCCTGTGGTATCTGGAGCTTACCATCATCTGTGTAAAGCTTTACCGCTTTAATAAGCTGCACAGCGTGCGCTGGGCCAATATCGCCGCCTGCGCCGCCCTGCTGGTCACCATGTTCACTCCCCAGATGTATAACGACTTTTATTATACCGTATACAATCAGGCATACCGTCTGATAAAGCAAAAAGAAACCACGTATCTCAATTATAATGAATTCTATTCAAAGGAACTCTTTGACGAAATAAAGAACAACCTGAATTACAGGGGTGAATGGACTGCTGCTTTCGGTCTGCATCCCGGAGTACTGGATTATAACGGCTTCTCAACCCTTGACGGCTATCTGGGCATGTATTCCCTTGACTATAATACCAAATGGCGCGCAGTTATCGCCCCCGCCCTTGAAGGTTCGCCTTCCCTTAAGCAGTACTTCTATGACTGGGGCGCACGCGTATGCCTTTATTCCGGCTCTGATGAAAACACCTATTCCCATACCAGGGAGATCAGTTTTAACGACCACCGTCTGATGGTTGATATGTCCGCACTCAGGGATCTGGAATGCAGCTACATCATCTCCCGCGTAGAGATCACTAACGCCGCAGATCTGGGCCTTGGCACACCAAAGGTGTATACCCATCCCAAGAGTCCATATACAATCTACGTATATTCACTTTGAGGACACCGGGGACGGTCCTTGTGTCCTCAGATCTTATTGGCGTATAAGCAGTCAGGCATGAATCACGGACCGCCTATGGAGGAGCTTAGAGGCTCTTGAGACTGTTATATATACCAGAAATGCGAAGCCCGGATGGCTGAGCAGGGGAGATATGAGGAATGGATTCCGAATATCGACCGGTTTCGGACGGTATCATAAAACCCAGGCAGGCTCATAGAGCCTCTTAGTGACGGAATCGTGCGTGTCCGTGATCATGCATGATGCGTTACGCATTAAGGAAAGTGTGAAGACACAAGGACCGGCCCCGGTGTCTTCACTCAAACCGCTCCTTCTCTGCCACCTGAGGGGAGCCTGCCGGATACGCTCCGTTAAAGCATGCGGCGCATACCTCTGCCTTGTCGCCGGCCAGACGCAGCGCATTCTCCACGGAAAGGAATCCCAGGGAATCCACATCTATCATCTTTGCGATATCTTCGATGCTGTGCCCGTTAGCTATAAGACTGTTCTTGGAATCCACGTCCGTCCCGTAATAGCAGGGGAATAAGAAGGGCGGCGCAGATATGCGCATATGCACTTCCTTTGCTCCTGCCTGTCTTATCAGCTTGACTATGCGGGCGCTGGTCGTTCCCCTCACTATACTGTCATCTATCAGCACTATCCTCTTTCCTTTTATGGCTGAATCTATGGTATTCAGCTTAAGCCTTACCAGCCTGTCCCTGCTGTCCTGATCCGGCGCTATAAAGGTCCTGCCTATATACTTATTCTTCACCAGTCCCATGCCGTAAGGAATGCCCGTAGCCTCCGCATATCCCATAGCCGCATCCAAGCCTGAATCCGGCACGCCCATTACCATATCGGCATCGCAGGGATGTTCCTCTGCCAGGAATGCTCCGGCCCTGCGTCTGGCCTCATGTACGCTCACTCCCTCTATCGTTGAATCGGGTCTTGCAAAATAGATATATTCAAACACACACAGACTGTGAGGCTTCTTAGCACAGTGATCCTTTATACTGCGTACGCCGTCCTTATCTATTATAACTATCTCTCCGGGCTCCAGTTCCCTGATCAGTGCTGCTCCCACCGCATCAAGCGCACAGCTTTCGGAAGCCAGCACATAAGCGCCGTCCTCCGTCTTTCCCATACATAAAGGCCGCAGCCCGTGCGGGTCTCTGCAGCCCAGTAATTTAGCAGGTGACATCATCACCAGTGAATATGCACCTTTAAGCTCATCCATGGTCTTTCCCACAGCAGCTTCTATGGAAGGCGTATTAAGCCTGTTTCTGGTTATCAGATAAGATATGACTTCAGTATCGCTGGTGGTCTGGAATATGCAGCCCGAAAGTTCCAGGCTGCGTCTCAGCTCATAGGAATTGGTTAGATTTCCGTTATGACACAGGGCAAGCTGTCCTTTGACATGCTTAACAACCATGGGCTGCGCATTGATAACGCTGTTGCTGCCGCTGGTGGAGTATCTCACATGACCCACTGCGATATTTCCCTTTCCCAGCTGTGCCAGTTCATTTTCATCAAAGACTTCATGTACCAGGCCCAGACCTTTGTGATACCTTATCACACGGTCCTCATTGATGGCTATGCCCGCAGCCTCCTGTCCCCTGTGCTGCAGCGCCGTCAGTCCGTGATAAACGTAATGCGGCAGATTGGAATCCGTCTCCTGCCATATTCCGAAAACTCCGCATTCCTCATGGATCATTCCCTGCATTTCTTTTTCCTCCATTGTATGTGTAGTAGTTGAGGACACGGGGACTGTCCCCGGTGTCCTATAAATACAAATAAGATCCTTCGCTGACGCTCAGGATATGTCATTCTGAGCGAAGCGAAGAATCTTTATTCTATTCTGTTATAAAATCTTACTCAACATCCTGCAGTGCGTCGTAGCCTTCCTCACCTGTTCTGATCTTCACAACCCTGTTAACATTGTAAACGAAGATCTTGCCATCACCGATATGTCCGGTGTAAAGTGCTTTCTTTGCTGCATCTACTACATAGTCAACAGGAATCGCACTTACGACTACCTCTACCTTAACCTTAGGAAGCAGTGTTGCATCGACCTCAACACCTCTGTACCTTTCGCCGGCACCCTTCTGGATACCACATCCCATAACGTTGGTAACCGTCATTCCGGTAACACCCAGGTCATTCATTACTTTCTTAAGATGCTCGTAACGTGACATCTTTGCTACTATGACCACTTTGTATATTCCGGTATCTTCCACTTCCGGAGCCTTTACTACCTGTACGGAAGCTTTGCGTTTTGCTTCGCTTGCTTCTTCATAACTGTCGCTGCCCAGGTTGGTGTTCTCGTTTACATCCATGGTCATGCTGCCTGCTACATCCATGATAGCGAAGCCTGAATATGCGCTTGCAAGACCGTGCTCGGTTGCATCCAGACCGGTGATCTCCTCTTCCTCACTTACTCTCAGTCCGAATATAGCCTTGATGATGGTGAAGGTGATTATGATCGTTATAGTGGTCCATGCTGCAGTGGTAAGCATACCAACTGCCTGTATTCCAAGAAGTTCAAATCCGCCGCCGTAGAAGAGGCCCTTGCCTGCTATCTGGTTTGCACCGAATGCAAGACCGTCGCCGTATCCTCTTGCAAATGCGGGTGCGGTATCGGTTGCAAAGAGACCTACTGATAAAGTACCCCAGATACCGTTCATCATATGTACTGCAACTGCACCGACGGGGTCATCGATATGAGCTTTGTTATCAAGGAACCATACGCCGAATACTACCAGCAGACCTGCTACAGCACCTATTATGATAGCACCGAAGGCATCGCATACATCACAGGGAGCCGTTATTGCAACCAGACCTGCAAGTGATGCGTTAAGACACATACTGACATCGGGCTTGCCGTATTTGATCCAGGTAAAGATCATACATACTACAGTAGCGATAGCGGGTGCTATGGTGGTGGTTACAAAGATGCTTCCCAGCTCCTCTAATGAAACTGCAGCTGCACCGTTGAAACCGTACCAGCCAAGCCAGAGAATGAATACGCCAAGTGCGCCGATAGGAAGGTTATGTCCGGGGAAAGCATTTACCTTAGTGATCTTTCCATCCTTATCTTTGATGAACTTACCGATACGGGGACCAACCATCTTTGCACCGATCAGAGCGCAGATACCGCCGACCATGTGAATGCAGTTGGAACCTGCGAAATCATGGAAGCCCATCTGTGCGAGCCAGCCGCCGCCCCAGGTCCAGTGTGCTTCAATGGGATAGATCAGACCGGAAATGATAGCTGAATATACGCAGTAACTTAAGAACTTTGTACGTTCTGCCATAGCACCGGATACGATGGTTGCTGTGGTTGCACAGAACACCAGGTTGAATACGAAGTTGGACCAGTCAAAGCTTTCGTATGATGTAAAAACATCGAAGCCGGGTTTTCCGATAAAACCGAAAAGGTCCTCACCAAGGAACAGGCCGAAACCGATCAGAATAAATGTTACTGTACCGATACAGAAGTCCATCAGGTTCTTCATCAGGATGTTACCTGAATTCTTTGCTCTTGCAAAACCTGTCTCCACCATTGCGAATCCGGCCTGCATCCAGAACACCAATGCTGCTCCTGCCAGAAACCATATACCAAATACCAAACTATTAACCTCTTCACTCATAGTATCTTTCCTCCTCTTTTTTAAGATTCTTCGCTTCGCTCAGAATGACTTGGGATCTGTCTTCCTGAGGGCTCCAGCCCGAAGGATCTTTTCTTTTTCTTTTTTGCATGTGTTCGGAACTCTCTGTGATGCATGATCATTTTTAAGCTTTCACCACATTTGTCTTCCGGAGCTTACGAGCGCAAACGGCGCAGAATGAAAACTCATCCTGCGCCGTCGCACCCACTACACACACAAAGAGAAAGGAGCCACTGCTTTCGCAATAGCTCCTTCGCTTTACATTTGCCACTATACACCTATGTTCTTTTCATGTCAATACATTTTTTAAAAAAATTTTTACTGTCCAATAAATCACTCTTATATTATCGAGATCCTGGGTGCCGCCTCTTCCAGTACATCCAGAAGAATGCGTACTGTATCAAGGGATGTGAACATCGTAACGCCGTTCTGTACTGCGCAGCGGCGGATAGCAACGCCGTCCTCGTAATGGATACCCGAAAGTATCGCGCGGGTATTTATGACATAACTAACGTAACCTGCACGTATGGATTCAAGTATCTCCTGGCTGCCGTCGGAAAGCTTTCCGCGTATGCGTGTGCGTATGCCATGCTCTTTAAGGAATACGCCTGTACCCACAGTAGCCTCGATATTGAAGCCCATGTCGTAGAAACGCTTAACCAGCGGTAAGGCCTCTTCCTTGTCCTCATCAGCCAGTGTAAAGATCACGGTACCGTAATCCTTCATCTTGATCCCGGAGGCCTGCAGAGCCTTATAAAGGGCCCTGTTGAGGCTCGTATCATATCCTATTGCCTCACCTGTTGATTTCATCTCAGGTGAAAGATACGAATCCATGCCGGAAAGTTTCGCAAAGGAGAACGCAGGAGTCTTTACGTACCAGCGCTCTTTCTCCTTGAGCATCGGATCAGCATAGCCCTGCTCTTTTAAGCTGTGTCCCAGCATAACCCTTGTGGCTATATGCACCAGATTAATGCCCGTAGACTTCGACAGAAAAGGCACACTTCTTGATGCACGGGGATTAACTTCGATGACATAAACGCTGTCATCTTTATCCACGATGAACTGGATATTAAACAGTCCTCTTATGCCTATGGCAAGACCAAGTTTTGTGGTGTATTCAAGTATTGTCTGCTTTACTTTATCCGATATCGAGAAAGGCGGATATACACTGGTACTGTCACCGGAGTGCACACCGGTACGCTCGACCAGTTCCATTATACCCGGCAGGAATACACGCTCTCCGTCGCATATAGCATCCACCTCAACCTCTTTACCCACGATATATTTATCAATGAGTACAGGCTTATCGCGGTCCACTTCCACGGCGTTCTTAAGATAGTGGCGCAGCATCTTTTCATTCGCAACTATCTCCATCGCCCGTCCGCCCAGCACAAACGAAGGACGTACAAGCACGGGATAACCTATGCGCGCAGCCGCTTCCACGCCGCTCTCAATATCCGTTACGGCCTCACCCTTGGGATTTGGTATACCTATCTCATGTATCACCGCATCAAAGGCGTCACGGTCTTCAGCCTTATCTATGGCAGCCCTGTCGGTACCGATTATCTTTACGCCTCTCTTGCTTAAAGGATCCGCCAGATTAACTGCAGTCTGGCCTCCCAGCGTAGCTATAACGCCTTCGGGCTTTTCAAGATTTACTATGTTCATCACATCTTCGCAGGTAAGCGGCTCAAAATACAGCTTATCCGCAGTGGTGTAATCGGTTGATACAGTCTCAGGATTGTTATTGATGACTATGGCTTCATAGCCCATCTCACGTATCGCATTCACCGCATGCACGGTGGAGTAATCAAACTCAACACCCTGCCCTATACGTATGGGTCCGGAACCTAATACGATAACTTTCTTTTTATCCGTCACCACCGATTCGTTCTGATCCGAATATGTCGAATAGAAGTACGGAATGTAGCTGTCAAACTCGCTTGCACAGCTGTCGATCATCTTATAGCTCGGTGCGATGCCGTCCTTAATGCGCAGCTCATATACTTCATCTTCACTGCAGCCCCAGAGCTTGGAGATCGTAGAATCGGACAGGCCCCACTTCTTTGCATCCTTAAGGTATTCCGTCTCTTTCGGATGCTCCGCAGTTTCTTTCTCTATGGCAACTATATGCGCTATCTTTTCAAGATAGAACATATCAATGCCTGTCTGGTCACAGATTGCTGCCTTATCAATGCCCCTGGCTAAGAGTGCGCCGATATAATAGACTCTGTCGTCACGCCCTTCCTTGATGTACTCAAGCATTTCCTGGGTATCCTTATCCTGATGGCAGAGGGATAATATACCGTTGCCCTCTTCCAGGGATCTTAAACCTTTTAAGAAGCTCTCTTCAAAGGTGCGTCCCACGCTCATTACTTCGCCGGTAGCTTTCATCTGCGTGGAGAGTGCATTGTCCGCAGCCGGGAATTTATCGAAGGGGAAACGGGGTATCTTGCATACCACATAATCCAGCGCAGGCTCAAAACATGCGGGAGTATTTGCAAGCTGTATCTCGTCAAGACGCATACCTACTGCTATCTTTGCGGATACCCTTGCTATGGGATAACCGCTTGCTTTGGAAGCCAGTGCAGAGGAACGTGATACTCTGGGATTGACCTCTATCACATAATACTTAAAGCTGTGGGGATCAAGTGCGAACTGTACATTACAGCCACCCTCCACTTTAAGTGCACGTATGATGCGCAGCGCAGAATCCCTGAGCATATGATATTCTTTGTTGGTCAGGGTCTGGCTGGGTGCCGTAACTATTGAATCACCTGTATGTATTCCCACGGGATCCAGGTTTTCCATGTTACATACGGTGATAGCCGTATCGTTTGAATCCCTTATCACTTCGTACTCTATCTCTTTATATCCTTTGATGCTCTTTTCTATAAGCACCTGGTGGACAGGCGAAAGCGCCAGCGCGTTCTTCATCATCTCACGAAGTGTAGGCTCATCATCAGCAAAACCGCCGCCTGTGCCGCCCAGCGTAAACGCAGGACGCAGTATAACGGGATATCCTATCTTCTCTGCTGCTGCCACTGCTTCATCGGCACTGTAGGTTATCTCCGAAGGCACAACAGGTTCACCTATACGCTCACAAAGCTCCTTAAAGAGCTCGCGGTCCTCGGCACATTCTATGCTCTTTGCATCGGTGCCCAGAAGCTCTATCTCACACTCTGCAAGCACGCCTTTTTTATACAGCTGCATTGCCAGGTTAAGGCCTGTCTGTCCGCCTATGCCCGGCACTATCGCATCGGGTCTTTCATAGCGGCATATACGCGCCAGATATTCAAGTGTAAGGGGCTCCATATAAACCTTATCCGCTACGGTATAATCGGTCATTATGGTTGCGGGATTTGAATTGGCCAGCACCACTTCATAACCTTCTTCCTTAAGCGCAAGGCAGGCCTGCGTTCCCGCATAATCAAACTCCGCTGCCTGTCCTATAACGATGGGGCCGGAGCCTATAACAAGTATCTTTTTAATATCCGTTCTCTTAGGCATCTTACTTTCCCCCCTGCATATTCTTTATAAAGCGCTCAAACAGATAGTCCGAATCCTGGGGTCCGGGTGCGCTCTCGGGATGGTACTGAACGGAGAACACGCCGTCCTCCTTGCATTCAACGCCTTCTACCGTATCATCCAGAAGATTTATATGACTAAGCTTAAGCCCTGTTCCTTCCAGGCTGTCCTTATTAACCGCATAGCTGTGGTTCTGTGAAGTGATCTCTATCTTGCCTGTATTAACATCTTTAACGGGATGGTTGCCGCCGCGGTGTCCGAATTTAAGCTTGTAGGTCTTTGCGCCATAAGCAAGACTTATCATCTGGTGTCCCAGGCATATACCGAAGATAGGCAGGCGGCCTCTCAGTTTCTTTACCAGCTCGATGACCGGGGTAACATCCTCAGGATCGCCGGGGCCGTTCGATAAGAATAAGCCGTCGGGCTTTAACGCCTCTACTTCTTCTGCAGTCACGTTATAAGGCACTACGGTTACGTTGCAGCCGTGACGGTTTAAGCTGCGGATTATATTAAGCTTGATGCCGCAGTCCACCGCCACCACGTTCCACTTGGGATCTGCGGTTCTGGAGTACCAGCGTTTTTTGCAGCTTACGCGGCTTACCGCATCATGGGGCACAGGCGTTTCCTTGATGATATTCAGCGCCTCTTCCACGCTCATATCCTTATCGCATATGATGCAGCGCCTGCTTCCTATATCTCTTATGGATCTGGTCAGCTGCCTTGTATCCACGCCGCTTATACCGGGAATATGATTCTCTTCCAGCACTTCCGAAAGAGTCTTCGTATAACGAAAATTGGAGGGCTCATCGTTATAATCATGAACGATCATCCCTCCAATCTGCGGATTCCTGCATTCGTAATCCTCGTCTGCCATACCGTAATTACCTATCAGCGGATATGTCATCACCACGGCCTGATCCGTATAGGACAGATCCGATACTATCTCCTGATAGCCCGCCATTGATGTGTTAAAAACGAGCTCACACACCCTGTTTACATCGGCACCGAAGCCTGTGCCTTCATAAACCTGACCGTCTTCGGTGATCACTTTTCTGTTTTTCTGTATCATGAGTTGCTCCTCTCTAAAGCCTTTGCCACCAGCATCTTAAATAAGGGATGCGGTTTATTGGGCCTGGATTTTAATTCCGGATGGAACTGGACCCCTACGTAGAAAGGCTGGTCCGAAAGTTCCACTGCCTCCACCAGATGCTCGTCCGGTGACATACCGCTTAACGTAAGTCCCGCATCTGTAAGAGGTTTTCTGTAATCATTATTGAATTCGTATCTGTGCCTGTGGCGCTCGGAGATGTTTGTGCTTTCGTAGCATTTCTCCATCATGCTGCCCCCTGCTATAACACAGGGATATGCGCCAAGACGCAATGTTCCGCCTTTTTCTATTTCATCGTTCTGGCCGGGCATAAAGTCGATCACTTTATGCGCACAGTCCTTATTGAACTCGCCGGAATTTGCGTCTGCATATCCGGCTGCATTACGCGCATATTCTATCACTGCTATCTGCATGCCCAGACAAATCCCCAGGTAGGGCAGTTTGTTCTCTCTTGCGTATTTTGCCGTAAGTATCATGCCCTCTATACCGCGCTCACCAAAGCCGCCGGGGACTATCACGCCCTGCAGATCCTTAAGTTCATCCGCAATATTATCCTCGTTTAACTGCTCCGTGTCAATCCAGCTTATATCAACATATGAATCATTAGCATATCCCGCATGATGAAGGGCCTCAGCCACGGAAAGATATGCATCATGAAGCTGCACGTATTTCCCTGCGATACCGATACGCACACGCTTGCTGCGCTTCTTTATGCGGTCTACCATAGCCCTCCACTCGCTTAAGTCCGGCTCTTTGGTCTCAAGCTTAAGCTCCCTGCAGACTATGCCGGAAAAGCCTTCGTCCTCAAGCATAAGGGGCGCTTCATAAAGGCAGGGCAGGGTAATGTTTTCTATAACGCAGTCTTCCTTAACGTTACAGAACATTGCGATCTTCTTAAATATAGAACCTTCAAGGTGCTCATCGCAGCGAAGCACTATCACATCGGGATGTATTCCCATACCCTGCAGTTCTTTTACGGAATGCTGGGTAGGCTTTGATTTGTGCTCCTCAGAACCATGCAGATAAGGCACCAGAGTCACATGAATGAACAGGCAGTTGTCCGGTCCCTGCTCAAGACTTATCTGTCTTGCCGCCTCTATAAAAGGCTGGGATTCGATATCACCAATGGTACCGCCTATCTCGGTTATCACCACATCCGCATTGGTCTTCTTCTCCAGCTGGTAAACGAATTCCTTTATTTCATTGGTTATATGAGGGATAACCTGCACGGTGCTTCCCAGATACTCTCCTCTTCTTTCCTTATTCAGCACATTCCAGTATACACGCCCGGAAGTGAGATTGGAATACTTGTTGAGGTCCTCATCTATGAATCTTTCGTAATGTCCCAGGTCCAGATCGGTCTCTGCGCCGTCTTCCGTCACATAAACTTCCCCGTGCTGATAGGGGCTCATTGTGCCGGGATCTACATTTATATAGGGATCCAGCTTCTGCGCCGCCACCTTAAGGCCACGGGCCTTTAAAAGCCTTCCCAGACTGGCTGCGGTTATTCCTTTGCCCAGTCCCGATACCACACCGCCGGTTACGAATACGAATTTTGACATACTCTCCTCCGAAAAATTGTCATAAAAAAAGACACCACGAGCATCTGCTCATGGCGCCTTTGCCTCAACGACAGATAGTATACTACATTAACCGATTTTGTCAAGGGTGAAGACACCGGGGACGGTCCTTCTGTCTTCACTCTTTCCTTAACGCGTATCGCATCAGGCATGATCACGGACGCGCTCGATTCCGTCGCTAAGAGGCTCTACGAGCCTGCCCGGGTTTTATAATACCGTCCGAAACCGGTCGATATTCGGCATCCTTGCCTCATATCAGCTACGGCATAGCATTTCACTAAGCTCCTTCGTCGCTAAGTGAAATGTCTATCCCTTGCTCAGCCGTCCGGGCTTCGCATTTCTGGTATATATAGCAGTCTCAAGAGCCTCTAAGCTCCTCCATAGGCGGTCCGTGATTCACGCCTGACTGCTTTACGCCAATAAAATCTGAGGACAGCAAGGACCGCCCCCGTGTCCTCACATTATCGTCCTCATGATCGCTTCTACATCAGAAGCATTAAGTTTAACATAAGCCCTGGTGGAGAGGCTGCTGGTGCGGACTGCTTCCGCTGCCATCTCAGAAAAATGCGTATCATCTATGCCCACTTCCGAAAGCTTAGAGGGCATGCCCAGTGCTTTGAAAAATCTCTCTGTCAGGAAGATGCCGGCATTTGCCGCAGCACGGTCATCCTCATCGGTAACATCCCATACATTACGGGCGTACATTGCAAAGCGTTTTACCGTATCATCAGAAAGCACATATTTCATCCAGGCAGGTGTCAGTATGGCAAGCCCCACTCCGTGGGTCAGATCATAAAAAGCCGAAAGCTCATGTTCTATGGGATGGACGCTCCACCCGCCGCCTTTTCCGAAGGTGAACAGATGATTGAGAGCTATCGATCCGGTCCACATCAGATTCGATCTGGCCTCATAATTATCCGGCTCGGACATAGCTTGTGGGCCGTATTTTATACAGGTCTTAAGAGCCGCCTCGCTCAGCCTGTCAGTGATGAACGCTCCGTCATTAGGCTGAAAATACTGCTCCAGTATATGCGAAAAAATATCCACTGTCCCTGCTGCCGTCTGCTTTGCCGGAAGACTGAACTGATACGTGGGATCGCACACCGATAATGTCGGATATAAAAGCGGATGATTGATCTCCAGCTTTTCCTTCGTCTCCTCATTGCTGATAACAGCACCGGGGTTCATTTCCGAACCTGTCGCGGATATGGTGAGTACCGTAAAGACCGGAAGAGCCCCGGTGACTTTTGATCTGTCTAATACCAGATCCCAGGGATCCCCGTCATAAAAAGCAGCGCAGGCAATATGCTTGGAAGCATCAATGGTGCTTCCGCCACCCACGGCAAGTACAGCCTCTATGCCGTACTTTTTGCACATGTCTGCCCCTTTTCTTACAGAGCTTAATTTCGGATTAGGCTCTATACCCGGGAGTTCGTATATCTCAAACTTTTCAAGCACTTCATATACCTTACTGTATATGCCGTTTTTCTTTATGCTCCCGCCGCCGTATACCAGCAGCACCTTCTTGCCGTATTTTCCTATTTCTTCCGCCAGACAGTTTATCTTACCGCGCCCGAAGCGTATATCCGTAGGTACATGATAATCATAATCATTCATCTTCTCCGCCTCCGTTATCTATCCTGTCATATCTTAGCCTTAAACCTGTCGTACCTTAATGTTGACAGATCCACATCGGTACTGCCCGTAGCTATAAGCTGTGCCAGCTGATGACCTGCTGCCGGCCCGATTCCGAAACCGTGCCCCGTCATCGCGCAGGAAGTATACAGACCGGGCACTTCATCTATAGCGCCCACGACAGCCACGCCGTCGGCACACTTATCACTCCAGCCGGCCCAGGTCCTTACTATCTTTGCATCGGAAAGCATCGGGAAATATTTCATGATACCCCTGCAGATACAGGGCGCAGTCTTTGCATTGGATACAGGTGTGCCGTTATCCTTATTGCATCCTTCAAAACCTGATGATCCTCCGAATACAAAGGAACCGTGCTTGGTCTGATGCCCGTAAAAATCAGCTTCCGCAGTACCCAGCATCTGGTCGAACATATGGGGCTCCGCTTCTGTTACCAGGCATTCCAGAAGCGACCTGGTCATAGGGATATCCACCCCCACAGTCCCCAGAATGGCCCGGCTGTCAAAGCCCGCAGCCACGAGCACGTTTTCGCCTTCAAAAACATCACCCGATGCGCATATGACTTTCCTTACTCTTCCTTTAACAGTACGAAGCTCTGTTACCTTTTCGCCCGTAATAAAATCAACGCCGTTCCTTCTGGCCATCTTATAATATCCAAGGGTTGTGGTAAGCGGATTAGCATGTCCGTCCGTAGGACACCAGCTTGCACAGGTCACTTCATCCGAAAGATAAGGATTGATCCTGCGCACTTCCTCACCATCGATCATCCTTACATCCAGACCGCACTTCTTTGCGTTATCCGCCAGCTTCGTAAGTATCTCTTTATGCTTTTCATTTTTACCCAGACGCAGGTTCCCGTCCTGATGATACTCGCAGTCAGTTTCCAGTTCCTCCGAAAGAGTAGGCCAAATATTCTTTATCCCGTACATGACCAGCGGCAGTTCCCGGACGTCGCGGCCCGACTGTCTTACGCCGCCGCCGTTTCTGCTGGATCCCCCGTTGCCGATATGGTCGCTGCCTTCCAGCACTATCACGCTCAGTCCTCTCTTTGCCAGATAATACGCAGAAGCATTTCCTATAACGCCTCCTCCTATCACGATAACATCCGCCTTATTCTTCATCAGGATCACCTTCTTTCGCAAAGATACGCATCTCTATAGGCCTCATGGGAACCCTGCTGGTAGCGGGCTCTATTTCGGCAGGCGATACTCCCAGCTCTCTTGCCACTATTCCCTTTACCAGCCTTGAGCAGGTCTGCCCCTGGCACAAGCCCATACCTGCTCTTAAATATCTTCTTATCTCCGTCATGGTCCACATACCGTCGTGTACCGCGCGCCTTATCTCTCCCTTTGTTATCTCCTCACAGCGGCATACGAGCATATCGTCATCATCTCCCGGTATAAACGGTCCGA
>JAEEGL012935237.1_pt1 | contig 24735 bp, 16 predicted proteins | sample 9134231 | NCBI WGS metagenome assembly JAEEGL01 (sample SAMN16246548, study PRJNA631951) | gut metagenome | biome: gut microbiome; feature: rumen; material: fiber-attached | host: Bos | place: Iran: Karaj | collected 2018-10
ACCTTCCGCTCCAGCGGCGCCGGCGGACAGAATGTCAATAAGGTAGAGACGGGCGTACGCCTGCGTTATATGTACAAGGATCCCGATACTGGCGAGGAAGAGGAGATACTCATCGCCAATACTGAGTCGCGCAAGCAGCAGCAGAACCGTGAGAATGCTATGCGACTGCTGAAGTCTCAACTCTATGACCGCGCCATGAAGAAGCGCATGGAGGCGCAGGCTGCAATAGAGGCAGGCAAGATGAAGATAGAGTGGGGTAGTCAGATTCGCTCCTATGTCTTTGACGACAAACGTGTGAAGGACCACCGCACAGGCTACCAGACCTCCGATGTCGATGCCGTCATGGACGGAAAGCTGGACGGCTTCATCAAGGCATACCTGATGGCGATTAATAATTCATAATGCAGAATGCAGAGTGTAGAATGCATAATTCGTTCATTTGTTAACTCAACTTTCTCAAGTAGTTAAATGCCCTGCTATGGATCTACCCCGTCTGAATACCGCTAAGGACAAGCAATGTGCGAAGAGAGACCAAAGTCGAGTATGACGATTACCAAAGGCTGGTAAACCGATTACCAACGCTTGGTAACCATATTACCAAGGCTTGGTAACTCAATTACCAACGCTTGGTAATGTGACAGAACTACTCCGCTTGGTCCTTTGGGACGCTTGCATAGCAGAGCGGAGCCAGAATCCATAAATTCATAAATTCGTAAATCCGTAAATCCATAAATCCGTAAATTTGAAACAATATGAGCAACAACAAAACTAAAAGAGACGCTAAGAAGGCGGCCTATGCAGCCAAGCAGGAGCAGGAAGGCCGCAAAGTGATTAACTGGATCTTCGGTATCCTTATTGCGTTAGGAGCATTGTATGCTATCTACACAATGTATATCATTGCATAATACATCATATTCAAAGCGTAAAAGAGTAAAAGCATTTTGGAGATTGAACGGAAATATCTCGTTAGCCGCGATGACTCCTTCCGTTCCATGGTGAGCACGTCTTATCTCATCTCTCAGGGCTACATGGCTGTGAGCGGTGCCACGGTGCGCATCCGCCTGCGGCGTGAAGTGGAGCGTGGTCAGAAACTCTCCCCGTCTGCCCTGCAGTCTCATGGGAGTTTCCTTTCCCCTTCCACTGAGGAGGGCAAGGGCGAGGATGGGACAGCCTACCTCACCATCAAAGGAAAGTCACATGACGGAGGACTATCGCGTTATGAGTTTGAGCGCCAGATACCCATCCCCGATGCCCTGGAGATGTTACAGTTGTGTGAGGGCGGGAGGATAGACAAGGTGCGTCACATCGTGAACTACGAGGGACATGTGTGGGAGATAGATGAGTTCTATGGCGACAACGAAGGGCTGCTCATGGCAGAGGTGGAGTTGAAAGAGCCTGACGAACCTGTCGTTTTGCCCCATTTCATCGGCCCTGAAGTGACGGGAAACCCCTTCTTCTACAACAAAAACATGTTGGCAGAGCCTTACCCTATTTGGCAACACACACTGCCTAAAGAATATCAATGACAATCAAGCGCCCCCTTTTTTTGGTGCTATGCCTCATGCAGGCATTCGCATCAACAGCATTAGCACAGACACAATTCTTTTTCGAGGGCCAACAGTTGGTCTCCTCTCCCCGTTGTCTGTATGTCAATCCGTCCGTTCCCACTGACACCGCGGCATACACTTTCGCCTCGGCGAGGGAAGCCTTGACCTTTGCTCAAGGCAAGAACCACGTTTCAATATGCTTGGAGCCTTCCGTCTATTGGCTCGATGACCCCGACGACCCTGCGGTGCGCATGCCCGCAGAAGGCGAGCGGGTGCCGTTCGGCATGCAGCTGCGCTTGTCGAACTGCGACATCATTGGTCTGTCGTCCAATCCGGAGGATGTCGTCCTGGCCTGCAACCGCGGTCAGACACAGGGTGCGGTGGGCAACTTTACCATGCTGCATATCACTGGTGACAGCATCACCCTGCGCAACGTCACGCTGGGAAACTACTGCAACGTGGATCTCGTCTATCCGCGTGACGTCAAGCAAAACCGTCCGCGGCGCCGCGATGCCATTGTGCAGGCGCAGCTCGCTATATGCAACGGTACCCACTACAGGGCATACAACAGCCGCTTTATCTCGCGTCTGAACCTCTGCCCATTGGCAGGAGCCAACGATGTGGAGTTCCATGACTGTTATTTTGAGTGCACCGACGATGCCCTCTGCGGCACTGCCGACTATCACCGTTGCCGCTTCACGTTCTTCTCCAGCAAGCCTTTCTACAGCACCAGCCGTCGCGGTGCACACTTCTACGACTGCGACATACACAGTAAAACACGCGGCACTCAGTATCTCACCAAGCGTACCTCACTCGTCACCATGCACCGCTGCCGCTGGACCAGCGATGATCCTGACCTCAGGATAGAGTGGACCAAGCGCCCATCGCCGGACTATGCCTGCGTGATGGAAGGCTGTACGCTCAATGGTAAGCCTCTCTCTGTACCCACGCCCACGGAGCCGTTGCCGCTGACACTGCCACCGTTTGATATACAGAAATCCCCCGTTTCATCGGCAGATACGCCCTCTAAGGGGTGGATGATGGACTGCTATGTACCCTCGGATATACCGCAGGAGCACATGTATCACCCCAACCCCGATGCCGCAAGCTGGGGCTTTGCCCAGGGAGTGAACGGCGGAGAAGGCGTGTGGGGCCTTGTGCAGCTGCAGCGGGGCGCTCGTATGATGCTGCCGTCTGACAGAATCCATAGCGTTGAACTGCTGCTCTATCCCTGTAAGGATGCCGGTCAGGGTTTCGGGTCAGCCACGGCGCAGTATATGGATGTGTGTATAAAGTTTGATGTCAACACCCTGACGGGCTATGGTGTCCGCTTCCGTCGCACGCCTGACTACGACCACGCCGTGGAGATGCTCCTCGTGGAATACCAGAACGGTACCATCACGGCTATCTCCAAGGCAGAGCGTTGCGACCTGTATAAGCCTGGCTGCCGCGTGAAGGTCACCACCGCCGCAGCGACTGACGCCTCTGCAAAGCAAGACAACTCTACCTCAGCGCAATCATCAGACATCATCTCGGCATCGATAGAGCACCAGGGCCGCATACAGACCATCACGGCTGCAATGCCGCATCCCAACAGCTTCGGCGGCTTCCACTTGCAGCACACCGGCAGCGCGGGTGAGTCCGCCACACTCATTGCAAGTATCGAGATGAAGTAGTTGCGGCTATATAAAAAGGTGTAAATACCATTCCTTATACTATTATGAATAGAAGAGTATTCTTTCTCCATGCCATCCTTCTGTTGTGTGGCGTCAGTATGGTCCTGAGCGGTTGCAAGGGACTGTCAACAGAGTGGCCGCTTGTGGCCGGTGTGCTTGACGGACCGCTGCCTGCTGACACTGCACCGGCGCATGTGCTGGCTGCTATTCAGGGTGCCGAGCACTTCCATGAGCACGATATTATGAGCGATACGCTGTCCAATGTCGCTGTCTTCAGTCTTGATGAAGTAGATACTACATCAACCGAAGGGTACGGCATGGTAGTGATGAGGGGTGCCATTTCAACCACGTTCCCCCATATCCGCAACGTGCGTCAGCCCCTGGCGCGCTATGACAGTAAGGCGCAGACGCTGTGGCTCACCAGTAGTGCGATGGAGGGAACGGGTGTCGCGGTGGAAAGACTCTACGCCATTCGTTTCCATGACAATGACTCTGCCTACATTGCCAACACGCCTGCACAGCCCTACGACCTTCAGCAGCAGCTCTGCAAGCGACTTGGCTACGCAGTGAACGGAGCACGCATGACGTTCTATGACGGCAACGATTCCATCGTAGCAGTTACTGATACCCTTACCGACATGGGACCATTGGATAAGGAACACCCGCTCTGGATAGGCGAGCAGATGGTCTATGACCTTTCGGGCGATGCTCCCAGCCTGCTCGTCACGCCCGGTGTGAAGTACGCCGCAGGCGGTGCATTGGCCTACGACTGTATGCCTACGCTCCGTGCGCCGCTGACCTTTGGGTCCGACGGCACCATCAGCCTCGGACGCCTTTCAGCCGTAGCGCATCCCTTTGAGGGTGACTATCTTGACGAAGACAACAACGAGCCGAACCTGCACATACACTATAACCGTGGCGATGGGCGATACAGCGTTGAGATCGGTATCTTCCGCTTGACGCTCCTTGATGACGGTATAGGCACAGTAGATGGCGACAACCTCAGGTTTACCGCCACCGATGCCGCCGGCAATCCCATCAGCGGCATCATATCCCTGCAGGACGATACGGCTGTGGTGAAGTTTACAGGCAGCCGCTGGGACCTGCTGCCCAACGGGTCAGAGTTCCGATACTTCAGGGATAGACATTAGGCCAAGATGTGGGGAAGTGCGAAAAAGTAACCGCTGAACATCGTGAGGCAGACCGATGAGAAGGGACAGGTGAAGGTCCGGAAAGTGCTGGAAAGATAGTAAGGAGATAGGTTGCTCAATATGCAGTATCAGTCTTGCGCATATTCCATGCAGATAACGGGGGACGTGGGCGTCCTCGCCCGCGATGCCGCGCAAGCGGCAAAGAAACAGCAAGGGAGGTGAGAGACGAAGGATGAGCCCCCCCCTATGATGGGGGCAGAGAGGTCAAACATTATTTGTCGCGGGCGAGGACGCCCACGTCCCTGGCCTCAGTGCCCGTGTTATGTGTAAAAGAACACCTCGGTTTGAAAAGCGTCGCAGAACGAAAAAGTCCGAAAATACAAATTTTTCATTTTCGGGCTTTTTTTGGACATTTCGGTGTTTTTGCTCCGCTAAGCAAGCGTCACGGGATGCCGGGTGCTGAAAAAAGATGTTACATGAATGTTACAGAAAGAAAAAATTGCGCAAAAATTAGTCTTATTTATATATTTTTACTAACTTTGCGCCGATTTTTGCGGTGGATGTCTGTTTTCATCATACGCAGACATCGCGTGGATCATAAAGAAAGGATTATTAAACAAAAAAGCAAAGAAATGATGAAGAAATCATTAAAACTCATGTTGGTTGCCCTCTTCGGAGTGGTAATGGGTCTTTCATTTGCATCGTGCAGCAACAACGATGACAATGTTGACGGTGGCGGCACTACGCCTCCAGTGCAGCAGAAGGCCAAGTACACGATTATGTTCTATGGCTGTGGTGGCGGAAACCTGGACGTCTGGTATGAGAGTGCCATCCCCGGCATCTTAAAGGCTCTCAACGTACCCAGCAATCAGGTGCGCTTCGCTGTGATGTTCAACACATCGAAGGATGCCTCTGAGTATGGTAATAATGTGCCTGACCTCGTCAGCGACTGGGCTACCTGCTACCGCTATGAGATTACTCCGCAGACCGACTTCAGCAAGGCTGGCTATCGCTCCAAGTATAAGTATAAGAACGCATCGGAGGTGCCTCTCTACAAGACTGCCACACTGGTGGAATACATCAACTGGGTAAAGCAGAACGTGCCGGCTGAGAACTATATCTTCATGCCTATGAACCACGGCGGCGGCCTTGACCTCTCAGAGGAAGTGACACGCGCCATTGCATACGATGACAACCATCCCAACCCTGCCAAAAAGGACTTTCCTTACGCTATAGGCGAGCGTGCCATTGCTGACGCATTGCAGCAGACTAACACCCACCTGAAGGCCATCTATTGGTGTGGCTGCATGATGGGACAGATGGAGGTGCTGACGGAGCTTGCTCCATACTGCGACTACCAGTTCTGCAGCTCACACGTATCACGTGACATTCCAGCCATGATATACGACATCATCAATGCCATCAACAGTTCGCCTGATGACTTTGAGAAGGCTGCGCAGATAGATGGACAGTATAAGGATGCAGACTATAACCAGTACTTCGTCAATGTGCAAAATCCTAAGAAGAAGGGCGAGTTGCACAATGAGAACTGTGACTGGGCTTGCTGGCGCTCAAGCAAGCTGGCAGACATCAATGCACAGATGAAGAAGCTTGCAACCCTCGTATGCGAGGGTTATGGCGATCCCACCAAGAAGGCACAGATTGACGCTGCTATGGCAAAGACCTACGTCCTGGAGTATGACTGCTATTTCGTTGATGCACTTGACTTCGCTGTCAACCTGGCAGAGCGATTAGACGAAGGCAAGAATGCCACTGCCAACCAGATAGTCACCGACTTGGAGAGTGCACTCAATGCTGCCAAGATCTATCGTCTCAGCTACGCAAACATCGTCAACAGACTGAACGAGAAGATTGCTCCAAAGAAGGGATACTTCAGCCTCGGAGTCTCTGTTTATCCGTATGACGACCCAAAATGGGTGAATTATGGCCAGAACTACAAGGCCAATGCCTTTGACAAGGCTACCGGCTGGAGCAAATACCTCGATATGAATACTGTAGCCATTAATGAGAGCGGCACGAACCCAGCCAACAACTCTACCTACGACCTCGGCTACCTCTATGAGTAAGTTCTCCTGATAACTTGCTCGGTAGATACTCTTTCAACCTCCATTGTCCATAAGGGACTGTAACGCCCCGCGGACAATGGAGGTTGAATTTTATCCGAGTGGGTGCTTCTCCATGTTGTAGGAGGCGACGTGTCCCACGTCGCAACAATCAGCATCGCCATTTTTGAAATGATACACTGTTTCAACAAAATGTTACATTATTGAATGCGTTATTTGCAGAAAAGTTCATACCTTTGCCGACGGAATTAATCAAAGTTCAACATAACCTAACAGTAACGATATGATCAGACGAACAATGCTTTTGCTGGCATTCATTGCCGGCTCTGTCTTGAATTATGCCGAGAACCATAGCGGCAGGACAATGGAGTACGTAAATCCCGATGACACCGGCAATGTGCGCAGCCTGTGGATAGAAAACGGAGACAGGCAGATATACGGTGTGCTCAACAGACCCGTGCAGGCGCAGGGACGTATGCCCATCGCCATCGTCAGCCACGGCTTCAATGGAACCCACCACTTCGGTGAGGACTACTTCGCCCCGCTGGCAGAGCTGGGCTGGATGACCTACACGTTTGACTTCCCATGCGGCTCAGTGCACAGCCGCAGCGACTCAAACACGATGAACATGTCCATCCTCGATGAGCAGAGCGACCTGCGAGCCATCGTCAGCTATTTCCGTAAGCAGCCATACGTGGACCCTGACCGCATCATGCTCATCGGAGAGAGTCAGGGAGGACTCGTCTCCGCACTCACCGCAGCGCAGATGAACAAGGAGGTCAGTGAGCTTGTGCTCATCTATCCCGCCCTCTGCATCCCTGACAACTGGAACGAGAAATACCCGAAGGTGGAGGATATCCCCGATACCACCCGTATGTGGAACGTGCCTCTGGGACGCCGTTACTTCATGGAGGTGCGCGGCATAGACCCCTTCAAGACCATGAAAAAATTCAAAAAGCCCGTGCTCATCATCCAGGGCGACGCCGACAAAGTGGTGAGAATGGACGATTCAGAGCGTGCCGTCAAGACATACAAGAATGCCAGCCTGCACGTCATCCCCGGTGCAGGCCACGGCTTCAAGCCCAAGGAGCGACAGGAAGCAATAGAGCAAATAAAGATATTTGTAGCCACCCAGCCACAAGGAAAGCGGTAAGTGTGGGGACTGACAAAATGGCAGAGCTAATCGTTTTGGAGGGGTGTTTTTTAGCGGAGAATCCTATTAAGGTGGGTTCATTTTATCCACCTATTCCGTTTTTGAGGCCTTCAGGCCGACCCACCGTTCTTTGGTCGCTACGCTCAAAATCCTCCAAAATCTTATTCAAAATCCTACAGCGAATTATTCCGCGGGGATGAAGTCCAGCTGTCGGCGCTCCAGGTTGGCCTTTGCCACCTTGATGCGTATGGGGTCACCGAGGCTATAACGGTTGTGACGGCGGCGGCCTACGAGCTGGAAGTTGCGCTCGTCGAACTCATAATAGTCATCGTTCAGGTCCAGGAGGCTCACCATTCCCTCGCAGTGGTTCTCGTCTATCTCGCAATAGATGCCGTGGCTGGTGATGCCTGATATGTGTGCATCGAACTCCTCGCCCAAGAACTGGCCCATGTATTCCACCATCTTATACTTGATGGACTCGCGTTCGGCCTGTGCCGCCAGCTGCTCCATCTCGCTGGAGTGCTCGCACAGTTCCTCGTACTTGTCTTGGTTGGCGCTGCGTCCACCGTTCTCATAACGCGTCAGCAGGCGGTGAACCATCGTGTCGGGATAGCGTCGGATAGGCGATGTGAAGTGAGTGTAGTACTCGAAAGCCAGTCCGAAGTGCCCTATGTTGTGCGTGGAATACTTAGCCTTCATCATGGCTCTAAGCGCCACCATCTGTATGGCGTTACCCTCGGGCCGCCCCTCCACCTCGTCCATCAGGGCGTTCATGGCGCGGGCGGTGGCACTCTTGGTGCCGGTTGACTTCAGCTTGTGGCCGAACTTCGCCACGAACTCACGCAGCGTCTCCATCTTCTGCGGGTCGGGAGAGTCGTGTATGCGGTACGGCAATGTCTTTCCTGCGGGCTTCTTGCCCTTCGCTCCGGCTCCGCCGCGAGGTGCCGGGACCTTCCCTACATGCTCGGCAACGGTCCTGTTGGCCAGCAGCATAAACTCCTCTATCAGCTGATTGGCAGCCAGCGACTTCTTGAAATAGCAGCGTGTCGGCTTGCCCGTCTCGTCTATGTCAAAGCGCAACTCCTCACGCTCAAAGCGCACGGAGCCGTTCTGGAACCTACGCTCGCGCAGCTTGTGTGCCAGTCGGTTGAGCGTCAGCAGCTGCTCTGCGTACGGCTCGCCCTTCACCGTGGCCTCGGCCTCCTCGCGCTCCTTCTTTGACAGCACCGTTCCCTTGGCCTCCAGACGCACCGTAGCGTCTATCACAGCCTGCACCTCCTCATAGGCATAGCGGCGATTGCTGTTGATGACGGTATGCACAATGCGATAGTTCTTCACCACCGCCTCATCGTCGAGAGTGAAGATGACGCTGTATGCCAGCTTATCTTCGTTGGGGCGCAGGGAGCAGATATAGTTACACAGGCGCTCGGGCAGCATCGGTATGGTGCGATCCACGAGATAGACGCTCGTAGCGCGTTGCTGCGCCTCCTTGTCTATCACGGAACCCTCGGTGACATAGTGGCTCACGTCGGCAATGTGAACACCCACCTCCCACAGGCCTCCCTGCAGCTGCCTGATGCTCAGCGCATCATCAAAGTCCTTAGCATCGTGGGGGTCAATGGTGCAGGTCCACACATCGCGGAAGTCCTCGCGCTCGGCCAGGTCGGCCTCGGTTATCTCGTCGCTGATTTTGTTTGCAGCCTCTTCCACCGCCTCGGGATACTTATACGGCAGCCCAAACTGCGCCAGTATGGCATGCATCTCTGCGGTATTGTCACCCTGCGGCCCAAGGACATCCACCACCTCTGCCACGATGCTGCGGTGCTCGGCATCGGGCCACTTCAATACCTTCACCACAACGCGGTCGCCGTTCTTGCCTTTGTTCAGCTTGCCCTGGGGGATGAAGATATTGCATGCCATAGGCTCCAGGGGCAGGAGGTAAGCCATGCCGTCCTCTATCTGCAGCCTGCCCACGAACTGTTCCGTCTTGCGCTGTATGATCTCCACCACCTGCGCCTCGCGTATATGGTTGCGGCGACGTGCCATCATCGTGATGCGCACCTTGTCGCCGTTGAGGGCAAAGAGGCTGTTGCGCTCTGCCACGAAGATAGGCTTGTCGCTGCCATCGGGCAACACGCTGTTACGTCCGCTGGCCTTGGCACGGAACGTACCGACCATCGTCTGCGTATTGTCAGCCAGGCGATAGGACGAGTCGCTTACTTTTGTCAGGTAATCATCCCACGCCATATCCTCCATGATGTCGATGGCGAGCATCTTCTGAGGATGCGTGTCGATGTGCAACAACCGGAATATGGTCTTGAACGATAACGTCTCATCGGGATGCGCCGCAAAGAACGCCTCCAGTTTCTCAGCCAACTGCGCCTTGTTGATGCGCTTGCCTTCTTTCTTTCCTTTTGCCATAGTATCGAGATTTTAGTTATGCCTGCGATGACATCGCAGGAAAATGAACGAAATTATGCACTGTGAATTATGCATTTTGAATTATGCATTCTGCATCATCTCAGCAGTTTGCTGTAGCCCTCCTTGTCCTTCAGCAGCTCCACGGCGCGCTTCACCTGCTTGTCATACTTCAGCATGGTCTCTGCCGCGCCGCGCTGATAGTAGTAGCACGTCACGATATTCTCCTCAAGCAAGCTCTGTATCACCTCGCGATGGCGGTCCAGATCTGCGGACAGGTTGTTGGAAAGCTTTGCCTTCAGAGCGTCAAACTCTGCCTGCGCCTCGCTGTAGCGGCCCTCTATCTGGGCCACCTTCACCAGCTCGTCGAACATCTTGCCCGTTCCGAGGTCATATTTGAAGCCGCTGTTGATGACCATCTGCTTGAACTCCTCATAGTCCGCATCGGTCAGCCTGAACTCTCCCGCCGCTGCAATGGTGGGGTGCTTGGCAACATAGTCCACCACATACTGCGTCACGACCTCTGTAGAGTCAGTCCCTGATGAGAACAGTCCCGCCGTAATGCTGGCCAGCGAGTCGCCCTTCATCTCCACATCGGGCTTTATGCCGCCGCCGTCACGCACAGTCCTGCCCCCACGCGTCTTAAACTCATGGGTCAGCGAGTCGGGGATATTCTCCTTGTATCCCCCGCCGGTGTGCTTGTAATTGATGGCCTGGATGCAACGCCCGCTGGGGATGTAGTATTTCGATATCGTCACCTTCAGCGACGCATCGTGGGGCAAATCGACAGGTATCTGCACCAGTCCCTTGCCGTATGTGCGTGTGCCGAGTATCACGGCGCGGTCCAGATCCTGCAGCGAGCCGGCAGTGATCTCACTTGCCGACGCGGTATTTCCGTTGACCAACACCACTATGGGCATCACCGTGTCCAGCGGTTCAGAGGTTGTCTTATATTCATTGAACGAGCGCTTCAGCTTGCCGCGGGTGGTGACAATGGTCTCACCTTTCCTTATGAACATGTTGACAATCTTCACTGCCTCGTTGAGCGAGCCGCCGCCGTTGTCGCGCAGGTCAAAGATAAGGCTCTTCATGCCCTGGCTGCGCATATCCACCAGGGCGCGCCGCACGTCACGCGCACAGTCATCAGTAAACTGTGTCAGCAGCAGGTAGCCCGTCTTCTCATCGCCACTCTGCGGCAACAGCCCATAGTATGGCACGCAGGGCAACTGTATGGAGCGGCGCGTCACCTTTACCTTCATCGTCTTGCTCTTGCCGCTCAGGGGCATGGGGCGCTGTATCTTCAGCATAAACGATGTGCCGGGCTCACCGCGCAGCATCTGTGACACCTCTGACACGCTTTTGCCTTTCATCAGCGTATCATCCACGGCCACTATCACATCGCCCTTCTTCAGCCCCGCCTCGGCAGCAGGCATACCCTCGTAGGGCTCGTCAATGATGACACAGTCATTGCGCAGGTCATGCTTTATCAAGGCTCCAATGCCGGCATACTTGCCCGTCAGCAGCGTCTTCAGGTCCTTCACCTCGTCTGCGGGATAATACTCCGTATAGGGGTCCAGCGAGCGTAGCATGGCCTTTATGCCCGCGCCGACGGTCACATCGGCGTCCAGAGTATCTACATACATCATGTCAAGATGCTTGTATATGGATGAAAATATCTCCATATTGCGAGTCACACTATAGTTGTGGTCGCTATCCTTGGCTGTTGCTGATGAGAGTCCTACAGCCGATAAGCAAAAAAGAAGAATATAATGTTTCAGTTTCATACGTACCACAAAAGTACGCTTTTTCCTTCAAACACACACGACAGAACCCACACAATTAGCATCATTTCAGTTTTTTTTAACCGAAAAAGAAAAAAAACACGAAAAAAGTTTGGCAGTTTCACAAATTCATTGTACCTTTGCACCCGCAATCAAGCAAAACTGCTTACGTTGCAACAAAACATCACTGCTTCCTTAGCTCAGTTGGTTAGAGCATCTGACTGTTAATCAGGGGGTCCTTGGTTCAAGCCCAAGAGGGAGCGCACAAAAAAGACATCCATTCACAGGATGTCTTTTTTTGTTATGCCAAGTCCCACACCAATGGGGCGGGATTACTTGCCGGAATCAAAGTGCTCTATATCAATACGCGTAATGATGCCCTGCGGTGAGACGAAGTAGATGCGGGGAATGATGGAGGAAGCGAAGAGGTCATAGATGCGACGGTCATCCTGAGCAGAATAGGGAATCTGCAGGTTGTTGGCTTTCCAGAAATCCGACACACTCGCAACCCCCTCAGCACGGCTGATTGCCACCATTTGGAAACCGTCATCGTCCTTATGCTGCAGGTAATAGTCATTGAGCAAGGGCAAATCGCGCTGGCAGTCCGAGCACCAGGTATTGAAGAACACAATGACTGTCTCACCCGTCAATTGGCTCGATGAGAAGGTGCGCGTCTCGTCTCCGTCCGTAACAGTGACGCTGAACGACGGCACCTTATCACCGACATGCACGCGCTCCACCACCTCATCGTCATCATCAATAACGCTGCTGCACCCGGACAATACCAGCACCGACAGAATCGCTATTGCACATTGAACAATGCGCAGCCTCTCCATTTGAGGGCATAAGGGTGCAAAAGCATGTGGATACATAGTCATGACTTTTTATTTTACATTCATTTTAACGGATAATCACCTCTTCTCCAAGGACTGCGTCGCTACCGCCCAATTCTATCACATCACCTTGAGGCATGTTCGTTTGGACCCCTCGAACATGATTAACTGTATCAGGGTTGCTGATCATCAGCATTTCTGTATGCCGAATCATCACCACCTGCATCTCAGGCTTCAAATAAGCTTTCTTGTTCATTGCTTCCTTTGCTATTTTCTGTTTGTATCGTTGTTAAACATGAATACTATCATAACTCTCATAAAATGAGATGCAAAATTATAAAAAACCATAAACATATACATTCTTTTCCGCTGAAAAACCTACAGATTTATCAACTAACCTACTAAAAATCAATTCTCTGAGCCTCTTACAATGACATAGATATCAGGTTGAAGGTATTATTTTCTACATATCTCATGAAGCACCGTAAGTATGCGGCATTTTTTTGTTATTCAGGTTTATGGAGTTATGCTAAGGCCTTGACAAGCAAAACCCCAGCGTGGCATGATAACAGTAGCCGGCTATTTCGCACTCCCTGACGGGGTAGCTGCATAGCTGGCTACTGTTATCAGATGCCGCAGGCATCATTTCCTAAGCATGAATTTGTTATAACGCTCTTTGGCTTAACGTCCTAATACCTTCTTTACCGTCACTTGACCTTTATCGTCGGTTTGTCTGATGATATTAAATCCCCGCTGCATACCGTCCGCATGCTGTCCGTTGGGAAGAAAGTATTCCACTGAGGCGCTCCTGCCTGATGAACGGGCAACGGTTATTCCGTCAGGCTGGTCCCCCTCGGGCTCCGTCACCACAAGCTTCATATCATCCAGATGGCACCATACGTTTGCCGGTCCGTCGGCATAGAAACCTATTTCTATTGCATTGCCTTTTACCATTACGTCCTCCAGGGTGTACAGGTGCCACTTGCCGTCAGCATCGGCGATGTCTCTTCTGAATGTCTCGTCGCCGCTCTTTGCATACATATACAACTCACTGAACCCACTGTTTGCCTTGGCATAGACAGACAGCGTATAGCGCCCGTTGGGCAATGGCACATCAGCGGTAGAGGCTATCTTCTGATATACCTTGCGCTGGAAATCCACCTTGTCTGATATATTCATGCAAAAGTTGCCCATGACGGTTACACGGTCATCCTTAGAATTCTTGGCATTGAGCACAGGCGAGGCGGCATCGCCTATGACCACCTTATTGCCCTTTATCACCTCCGTGGTCCATCCGCGCAGATATGCCTGCGATGGTTTGTTTTCGCTTGGGATATTCACGCGGTCAGCGTCAAAGCTGAAGTTCTTCACATAGTTGTTCTCACTCCCCACAGTCCACTCTCCGGTCTCTGCATTGAGGTGCCACTGGCTCAGGGAATTGAAGTATGGCTTGTTGTTCACAAATGAAATGGGGCACCACTGGTTGAAGCCGTTACCATTGCCGGCAAAGCCCGCCCAGCGGTCTCCGCAATAGATGACGGTCTCCTGCTTTGTGCCGCGCACGGTATAGAAGAACCCCGTCTGCGTCACATGACCATAGTCAGCATCGGCACCCGGCATCTTCTGCATGCTGTTGGACGGCGTATAGGGGCCGTAGATGCTCGAGGCCTCAAGGTAATAGACGTTTGAGGCGTTCCATCCATAGAGGTCTGAGGCACAGACGTAGTACTTACCCTTATACTTGAACATGCAGTCGCCCTCTCGTCCTGAACCTTTATATATCTGATGGCAGTCCTTCAGACCTATCTTGCCATCGGTGCAGACGCCTATTTCCGACAGATAAATGCGGCTGCGTCCCTTTCCATAGCTGTAGCACAGGTATGACTTCCCTGTGTCGGGGTCGGTGAAGACGGTTTGGTCGCCCGTGTTCGGTGTGCCGATTATGTTGGTCATGTCTATCTGGTTGTGGCGCTCAAAGTTGCCTGTTGGCGTATTGCACGTAGCCACCAGAACATTATCGTTAAACTGTACCAGCATAGCGTACTTCTTTGCCTCGGGCACGTAGGCCACGCCGAGACGTCCCACCCAGTATGCCCAGCCGGCAGAAGCAGAGGTTAGCACGTCACGCACGAAGGTCCAGTTCACGAGGTCATCGCTCTGATAGCAGGTGACGGAAATGAAATGGGTGACGTTGCTATTGCTGCCTCCCAGGCCTTTGGGGCAGTAATCTACTGCCTCCTGATATTTCACACCATACCAGTAATAGTGCTCCACACCCTGAGCATCGGGAAAACGGAAGATGCCGCCGCCCTGGCTGAAGATGTAATCACCGGAGGTTGTCTTCCAGAAGGTGTTGTTGTTAATGACCGGAGCAGCAGCGTCTGCCGCCTTAGCAAAAGTGAATGTCATCAGCATGATGACGAGTGTCAGAAGGTTCTTTTTCATGTTGTCAGTCAGTTTGATTGGTTTTTTCGGCGGCAAAATTACGAAAATAACTTAAAATACGCTTTCACATGTGTAACTTCACGATGAAATTATGTAACTTTGCATGTCACAAACCTGAAATTCTCAATGAAAGTTCGCATTACATTCCTGCTGCTGAGCCTGTTGCTGCCACTCTGTGTGGCTGCTCAGGTCTATCGGCGTCTTGAACTTCCGAACCGCGAACTGCTGTCTTCGGAGAAGGTTCTCTATGTGATGCAGGACCGCGAGGGGTTCCTATGGTATGGGACAGACGGCGGAGGCATTTGCCGTGATGACGGCAGGCAGGTCGATGTGTTCCGTTCGGATGCCGAACATCCGGATCTGTTAGGCAGCAACACGGTGGTCTGCCTGGCTGAGTCGGGCTACAGGATTATTATTGGAACTACGCATGGCGCCAACGTCCTTGACAAGCGGGACTATTCCATCCAGCGACTGACGGCAGTAGATGACAAGCGGGTGGATGATATCATCGTGGCAAGCAACGGCCACTGGTGGCTGACAGCCAACAAGAAGGTGTATGAGTATTCTTCAGACGGAACATTGCTGCATACATATCCTGTAGGAGATAAGTATATCTTTCGCCTGCGCGAAGACGAGCAAGGGCAAATATGGTGCATGGAATGGGAAGGAGGGAAGCTGCGGCTTGACAATGGGCATTTTTTGCCGATTTCATCGGAGTGGCCGGACAGCATCAATTTCAACCGTGTGACGACAGATAACCAAGGCAGGTTGTTGGTTTCCGACGGTTTCGGGGACTGTTACGCATTGAGCGGCGGTAAGCAGAAGCAATGGTTTCAGGGCAAGATTCTCACAAGAGAGGCCGCCGATTCGGTACGTGCGGCGTGGAAACTCGCGATGCGCCCCACTGCTATCGCTATCAGCAGGAAGGGTGACCGATGGTTCAGCACGGGTAAAGACATCCGACGTATGCGGGCTGGAAGCGAAGAAATCATTCTGCCCGACATGAAGGACGTATCGGCTATGGCCTTCACTCCAGACGGCACACTGTGGATGGGAACTATCTACGGACAACTCTACCGCTACCACAACGGTAAGGCAGAGGCAGACGATTATAGCACCAATGAGTATGGCGACGGCATTATAGCCATGTCTGTGGACTCACTGGGGCGCCTTGTGTTAGTCAGCGACGGCTATACCCGCCTCTATGACACGAGGCGGCACACCTTGCGCCAACAAAGTCGCGAAAGCAACGGCACATACTGCATAGAACTGCAGGAGACCATGCCCGACGAGCGTTGGAGTCAGCCCAATCGTAAGGAGGTAGTGGAGAAACTGCCCGCGTCGTTTACAAGCTGGTGGATGTGCTGCGTATATGCGCTGTCCGCATTCTGCCTCTGCATGCTTGTTGCCTATACACTGGTACTGAGGCGGCAGCGCAGACGCTTCATGGAGCAGATGAGAACCTTCACAAATCCAGATAGAGAGGAAGGCGCAAAGGATGCCAGCCAATCCATGCCCAGCCCCTCAGCCGCAGATGACGAATGGCTGAAAAAGACCATATCGCAGGTGGAGGATAATATGAGCGATGAGACATACACCGTAGAACAGCTAAGCAGCGACATGTGCATGAGCCGCATGACGCTATACCGCAAGATACAGTCCCTTACAGGTCAGAAACCTACTGAGTTCATTCGTACCATCCGCCTGCGGCGCGCCGCAGAACTGATACGCGAGCGTAAGCTAACCATTACAGAAATCAGCTATGCCACAGGGTTCTCATCCGTCAGCTACTTCAGCCGCTGCTTCCGCAATATGTTTGGCGTGCCGCCGACACATTTCAACGGATAAGCCCGTCGCTCCCTACTGCATCAGATGCCATAGCAGACTTCAGACGAACAAAATGTGGAGCAATCTTCTCTTTTAATACCTTTCGCAAATTATTGGTGCTTTATACCGGACACCAATAGTTAAAAAATCATTCCAAACAGAGAATTATTTTGCGATTTCCTGTTTGGAATGATTTTTTTTTGTACTTTTGCAACAGCTTCTACGGCATGGGATGCTTGTCGGACCTATGTCATGCACGTTTTGGGAGACTGACAATTTGGCAGTCCAAAACACACTGATAATCAGAGCGTTGCAATAGCAGGTCTTTTAGGCGGTAAAAGACCTACTATTACCGAGTAAAAGACCTACTATTAGGAGGTAAAAGACCTACTATTAGAACGTAATAGTTCAACTGACAAAATGGCAGACAGTAAAGCCCTCCGTTTGGGCGAGCCAAAGGTAAAAGACCCACCATCACCGAGTAAAAGACCTACTATTACCCTTCAAATTGAAAATTGAGAGTTGAGAATTGAGAGTTTTGCCTGTCCGAACACCAACTTTTGACCCTCAGAGTCGTCTAGATTGCAAATTTCAGTCGAAACTTTCAAAAACACAAATGTCACAAAAAAAGCCCAAAAATGGACGATTCGTCTTTTTGGACTTTTTTCATATGTGGATAATGAATGGTTACTTTTCAATCATTTTTATGTTGATATAGAGGTTTAATTCGGATTATTTGTGTAACTTTGCATGCAAAAGTTGCGAGACTTATGGACACTTGCTACGGAGAGTATGCTATAATATGAGAAAACTCCACAGAAATCGGGTTAGTATGAGCCTTATCCACTAAAACCAAACATTTTATGATTTAATTATAAAAGGATTTATTATGATAGAAAAATGGAATCAGTTTGCTTATGATTTAGATGAAGCAAAAAAGAGGAACGCGAACGAAAACGAATATCATCACCTCATTGAGTCCCAACTTAAAGTTTTAGGCTGGTTCAAGATGAACGGGGAAGTTTGCCATAAGCCAAACATTCCTATAGGAAACAATAACTTCATTCAGCCAGACATTCTGGTAAAGAAAGATAATGAAGAACTCTTTGTGATAGAGGTGAAACGTCCGGTGCATGTTCTTACAATGAGGGAGGTACAACAACTTGAATCTTACATGCGACAGCGAAAAATAAGGATTGGTATATACATAGGAGAGCATATTGAAGTCTTTTATGACCAACCTGACAATGCTGATATTGTTTCTGTGATGAAACTCCCACTTGAACTTAATACGGTAGGTGGAGAAAAATTTGTAACACTTTTTTCCAAAGAGAATTTCTCAAAAGAAGCATTGTTTGCATTTTGTGAGGAACAAATTGCAGAATCAAAACGAAAAGAAAGGTTAGAAAAGTTGAAAGAACAACTTATTGCTAATGTGAATGATATTGTCAGTGAAAAGCTGATGCAATATCTGAAGGAAGAGAGTAAGGGAACGATTACGGAAGATGAGGCATCAGATATAATTTCCTCTTTGACAATATCGATAGTTCCAAAACAAAATGAGATACAATCAGAAAGCACGTCTGCCGCCCCAATTGCCTCGTCGATATTGGGAGAAAGTATAGACAAGCCTTCAGGGAAACCCATGAAATACTCTATCAATGGCAGTCCATTTCTTGCAGCCAATCGTTTTGTCCTCGAGGTTGTCAGAACATACGTAAAGCAACATCCAGAGTTGACTTTTGCAGAATTGGAAAAAGTATTTCGCCCTGAACTTCAAGGATCAAGTGGCGTGATACGTACATTAGAGTATTTGCGAATTAAAAACTATAAAGGTCAGCGTTTTTTCACAGATGCCAGTTCAGTTCTCCGCTCAGCTGATGGGAAAGAGTTTGCCGTCTGTACCCAATGGAGTTATCACAATGCGCCAGGTTTTGCTGCGTATGCAAAGGCATTAGGTCTCATGGTAGAAACGAAAATGCTATAATGCTTCGATTTCCTCTATTGTTAAGCATGTAATTTCGGCTATGTCCTCAACGGCATAGCCTTTTGCTTTCATCTTGCGGGCAGTCTCGATATTTGTCTTGAGCACATAATCTTCGGTGTCCTCAAAGTTGTCTGCCACTGACTCCCATTTGTCCCAATCGGTTTCGGCAAGATAAAGCTCCACCTGTTTCTGCAATATGGGCATATCATTGACAGCTGTATTGTAGATTTCCCTATCATCAATGTTTGCGTAGTTGTGAACAAGAATGTGTCGCATACCTTGTACGTATTTCCATGGTGTTGCAGGATGTGCTTTCTTGAAGGATTTGGTAAGCATATAGGCAGCCTCACCTACCACTTCAACATTTTTCATCACAGAATAGTAGGTGCGTTTGTCGCTTACAAGTGCTTCGAAAGTGTACCCTTCAATAAGCATTATAACATTGTTTGAATATTCTACAATGTCTTGCAGTCGTCCTTTATTTCTCGCCCTTTCTCTCATAAATCAGTATCTTATCACGGTTAGCACTCTCGGCTGCGTATGGACGCAATGTTCCATCAACAACCAAATCGACTTTTCGATTAAGCAGTTCTTGCAGATCCATCAGCATACCTCCATGAGTGAACAGAGTAAAAGGTTTACCAGAATAGTCAGGTACGAAAAGGATGTCCACATCGCTCCTTGGAGTCTCCTCACCACGGGCAAAAGAGCCGAAGACCCATGCCTTCAGGACGGGCTGCGTCTTGAAATATTCGGCTATCGTTTCTTGCATTGTCTGGGTAATCATAAGCGTGTCGTTTTTAGGATTCCGCTGCAAACACACAAAAAAAACCGCATAACACGATGCTGTTATGCGGAAAATATGATGATTTTGACTTAAAAAGCCTCTAATTGCGGATGACACCCTGTAGGAGGTGGCTTCTATCTGATGATGTGTATCGTAGGCATTGCGCTGAGGCCTGATGGTACTAAGGTGTCGTCGGGCTTTGCTAAAGGGGTGGTTTGCCACGTCGTGCGTTGTGCCTCTGGCAGGCGTGCGTCGCCTACGAGGCGGTTCCACAGCGTGTTGGCTATGCGCAGCTCTATGGTGTTCTTGCCCGAACGGAGCAGGCCGGTGATGTCCGTCTCCCACGGTGAGCACCACACGATGCCTGCTGACTGTCCGTTGATGAGGACTTCGGCGGCAGCGTTAAGCAGCGGAAGGGTAAGCAGATATTTGTGCTTCCGTGTGAGGTTATCCATGCGGAAGGTGGAGCGGCAGACGGCTGTTCCAGAATAATACCTGATGCGCGGATCGTCGCTGGCAGCCCAGTTGAGGGGCGAAGACATAAGAACGGTTTCGCTTGGACCTCCCATCTGGGTGTCGAAAGTGACGGTCCAAGGCTGGGTTAGGGGTACTTCTTCCGTCGGTATTTTTGTGCTTGCGATGGCATCGCAGGCTACTGGACGAGGGGCATCGCTAAATATAATAAAATATGACTCGCGTGCGTGGAGGGTGAGAGGGAGGGCGGTGGATGAGGGATTAGGGTTGTTGGATGATGGGAGAGGGGTGCGTTCCCCTGTCACGGGGTTCCATAGTTCTGCCGCAGAGGCGGTGACGTTGAAGCGGAAGGTGCCTGTGATGTATTGGTCGGAGTGGTTGTGAAGGAAATAGATGTCGGCAGTGTCCGTGCGCCTGTGGCAGAAATAGAGGCCGTCGGCACGTGGAGCCTCCACATCGGGCTGCATACCGAAATCCCGAAGGGCCTCGGGCAGTGTCCTGCTGTCGGTCTGCGGGTTGTAGATGGAGATACCTTGCTGACGCAATCGTGAGATCTGCTGCCTGACCTCATCGGGCAACTGACCGTTGGAGGGTAATATCATCATGCGATAGCTGACGCCATCGGGCAGGATGATGCGCCCGTCGGATGCTGACATGCGGCTGAGCAGGGCGTCGGTGGTAAAGGCGTCGAAGTCATAGCCCTGCGGTATGTCCGGCAGTCTGTGAGAAAGGATGCGGGCCGGTATGTCATCGCCAAGGTAGTAGCAGATGTCGCTGACAGGCTTGCCCTGACGCAGCATCCATGAGCAGCGGGCCTGATAGTCCCAGAAGGGTTTGCTGAGGGGCCACAAGGTGTTGAGGCGGTTGAGGACGTACTGCCTGCCATTGGCGGTGCTGATTCTCAGCTTCTCGTCGTTGGCTCTCTGTTCGTCTCTGTCATTCACGCGGAGTGTAGTGGAGGTGTTTCTCACCCAGGGCTGATAGGCCACGGCGCAGACTACAAGCTCGTTGATGCCGAAGGCGTATGCATAGTCGGCAAGGTTCTTGATGTCGGCCAACGAATGTTTGTAGGTGATATCGGTATATGCCTCGCCGGAGGCTATCTGCTTGCCATAGACGTGTGCGGCGCTGGAGCAGTCCTTGATATCATAGTTTCCCTCGGTCTGGTAGCCCCAGAATTCTGCCTGTGGCTTGTCGATGAGTTTCTTTACCGACACGGCATCGCCTGCCATGCACAGAGCGCCGCCTATGGCCTGTGCGGTGAGGGTGAGCCCCTCGGCACGGCAGAGGCGGTTGAACTCGCCGTAGTAGCGTTCGGTTATGAGGCCGTTGATGGTGTGGCGCAAGTCATATAGGAACTTATTGGACTCTTCGGCAGAGCCTACCACGTATCCCGCCATAACGGGCAGGAACGGAGTGATGTCATATCCCTGCGCTTTCTGGAACTCCTGGGGCATACAGGCAGTCCAGTTCTGCGGCCCTGCCTCATGGCTGTCCATGCACACGCCGCTGAGGGAGGCCGGTGCATGGGCGTGAAGGGTGTCGATGATGGGCTTCACGTAGCTTTGCCACTGCAGGCGCGCCCCGTCGGTAGAGAGCTTGTCGCACTCCAGTCCGAGTGTTTCCTTGCGTCCGTGCTTGGTGCGTCCGCCTGTGGAGGCAGCGAAAATGCGGAGTATCAGCCACTGGCCCTTGGGCGCCGCCTTCCACGTGACGCGCCCCTCATCATCGGTACATGAGGTGAGGTCTATAGCTTTTGAGAAATCGATGATGTCGGTCTTTGCGTATGACGGGGTGCGGTCGGGCTCCATCAGCTCTGCGATGAGGCTTGCCTTCTCTTGCCACACATCCACGCTGGCACGGGCAGAGATGACGACATTGCCGAAGGTGAGGCGGTCGTCGCTCTTCATTCCCGAGCCCCAGTCATGGAGCCTGATGCGGAAAAAGCGCCCCCGAGTGGTGGGGAAGGCGATGGTCTGGTCCTTGCCGCCGCCGTGATTCTTATACTTTGGGCGCAGGCTGCACACGGTGCGATAGCTCACACCATCGTCAGACACCTGCAGTTCGCCGATGCTGGGGAGGTTGCGGAAACCGCATCCGAAGAAAGAACCCTCCTGATAAATGCCGTTGTCGGGATGAACGAGGAAGTGCGACTTTGGCACCTGCATGGAGGATGTGCGTGCCTTGCCGCGCCCTCCGGTGACGTAGGTGATGCTACGCGCCGTGAAAGTCTTGCCGAAGTCTATCACAATATCAGCCGCCTGAGACGGGTCATTGAGGCGTATCACGGAGTCTTGGCTGAAGACATTGCGTGAGTCGGCCATGAGTTCGGGGTCATATGGAAGCGCATACACAGCCACGGTTCTTTGCCATCCCTCCGGTGTCTTAGCTGCCGGCAGGCTGAACCGCACATCGCCGCCTCTGCTGTTGACGAGCATATCGTGGCTGTTCAGGCGCTGCATGCTCTTGTCGGGCGTTATCCACTTGCCTCCTGCCACATATCCGTTGCTGGCATTGACCTCAAAACTCAGCCCGAGCCGCTGCGCTTCCTGCGCCGAAAAGACTATCTCGTCCCACCATTCGGGCGTGAAAACCTGTGCCGCTCCCTCGCCGTTGCCGTGCACCTGGTCGTAATAAACCACGCCTCCTACGCCGGCCTGGCGGAATGCCTCAAGGTCGGCGGTGATGCCTTGGTGCGTCCCTTCGGTCTCACCATGAAACCACCACACCTTTGTCCGTGCGGTGTCCTGAGGGTTTAGGAAGCCGTTGTAGAGACGGTCATGCTCAGGGGAGTGCGCGGCAGGGGCGTGGATGGGGAAGAGAAGCAGGAGAAGAAGGGGGAATGCATAATTCATAATTCAGAATTAAAGGGTGATGGAGGGGGGATGATGGCCCTGCGGGGAAACGCTCTGTGATCCCTGCGGGGAAACCGCCGGGCACTGTAACTAGTGGCGATGGGCGCGCTGGGCATGGTGGCGATGGGGGGCGGGGAAACCGCAGGGCACTGTGGCGGTGGCGATGGGCGTTAGTCTTCGATGCCCATTTCGTGCATCAGGCGCTGGGAGCCGGACCATTGGTTGATGAGGAACAGCACGTAGCGGATATCAACGCAGATGGTGCGGGCCAGTGAGGTGTCAAAGCGTATGTCGTCTGCAAGGCTGTCCCAGTTGCCGTCAAAGGCCAGACCTATGAGGTGACCGTTGCCGTTGATCACCGGTGAGCCACTGTTGCCGCCTGTGATGTCGTTGTTGGTCAGGAAGCAAAGGTTCAGGGTCTTGCTCACGTTATCGTTGAAGATGCCGTAAGTCTTCTGGTCCATCATTGCGCGGATGTGGGGCTCCACATAGTAATCGCTGTTGTCGCCGCCCTGCAGCATCTTGTCTGTGAGTGATGAGGCGGTGGTGTAATAGCCTGAATTATAGTTGCCTATGGTGTATCCACCTACTTGTCCGTGGCTGATACGCATGGTGAAATTGGCGTCGCTATAGTGCGGCAGGCCCTCTTCCAGTTGCAATTTTGCCGCACAGAGCAGTCGCTCCTGCGTGGCGATGCTGTCACTGAGAGGCGCATCGACAACCATTTTCAGGTCGGCCTGTGTCTCCATGAGCGAGGTGCTGAACTCTATTCCGATGTCCTTCTTCAACTTGCGCGTGGTGAAGACGGGTATCTTGGCACCTTTCTTAAACAGTATGCTATTGTTGAAAATATCCTCCACATACTTGCGATAGTCGCCCTGATACTGCTCATCGATACGCTTATAGAAGGTGGGTAGATAGCCTGCCTTGAGCGCTTCGGGCTTCAGTTGTTCGCGGTAGTTGCGCATGAGAGCAGCCATTGCATCGATGTCCAGATCCCTGTCCCAGGTGTCGCTGTTGTCCGGGAACATGGTATATTGCCTCTTCGGATGCTTGGCCGGACCGTGTACGGGCATGCCGTTGAAGTACTTCCGCGCTCTGTTGGCCAGCTCATTGTTGCTCTGACGCATGAAGCTTTCCTTGAACATGGTGTATGTATGCTGTGCCACGGCGCGTTCTTCGTATAACCTCTTCAGCAGGTTGAGGTCCAGTCCCGGGTAGTGCAGCGTGTCTATTACGGCCTCCATCTGGCGCTTTATGCCGATAATGTCGATGGAATCGATGCATTTGTTCATTCCGATGGCATTCTTCCAGTAGTTGCAGCTGCTGGCATACTTGGCATCATACTTTATCCTCACAGCCTCAGAAGCCTCCATGTGGCGCTTCATCACCTGCTGTTTCACGCCCCTCACCTGCCATGTGGGAGTGTTCTTGCAGTTCCTCATCTCCTCTATGCCATAGCTGCTGAGGTATCGCTCCGTTGACCCCGGGTAGCCGATGGTCATGGCAAAGTCGCCCTCGCGGTAGCCGTTGGTGCTTATGGGGATATACTGCTCAGACTTCAGGGGCGTGTTGTCCTTGCTGTAAGGTGCCGGAGCACCGCTGTTCGGGTCGGCATAGATGCGGAAGACGGAGAAGTCGCACGTCTGCCGCGGCCACATCCAGTTGTCCGTCTCGCCGCCGAATTTGCCCATTGACTTGCTGGGAGTAAACACCA
>JAEEGL013001506.1_pt1 | contig 24735 bp, 23 predicted proteins | sample 9134231 | NCBI WGS metagenome assembly JAEEGL01 (sample SAMN16246548, study PRJNA631951) | gut metagenome | biome: gut microbiome; feature: rumen; material: fiber-attached | host: Bos | place: Iran: Karaj | collected 2018-10
TGCACCCGGGTGATATTTTGTACCACGCTGACGAATAATGATGTTTCCGGGAATAACAGCTTCACCACCGAATTTTTTAACACCTAAGCGACGTCCGATAGAATCGCGCCCGTTGTTCGAGCTACCACCAGATTTCTTGTGTGCCATTATTTGTCTCCTTTATCTTCTTTAGCACAAACGTCAACAATCTTAACCAATGTAATTTGTTGTCTGTGCCCGTTTTTACGACGATAATTTTGTCTTCTTTTCTTTTTGAAAACAATAACTTTTGCGTCTTTTGCCTGTTTTAAAACAGTTGCTTTAACGCTGGCCCCTTTAACAAAGGGTTTACCGATTTTTTCATCCAAGGCTAAAACTTGATCAAAAACAACTTCTGAACCTTCAGCGCCGGCGATTTTTTCTATTTTCAAAACATCGCCTGTTGTTACTTTGTATTGTTTTGAGCCTGTTCTAATAACTGCGAACATTTTCTTTTCCTAAACTTTCTTAAATTTAAATTAAAACGTGCCTTGCAATATACATAAGTTTTTAAATCTGTCAAGGGAGAATTTTATATTTTATTAATTTTTTTGCTTTTCTTTCTTTCGCTCAAGAACACGAAACAGCTCCGGACGCATAAATTTGCCCTGCCAAATGCCCTTGCGGCTTTGTTTTGCGTGTTTTTCGGCAGGTTTGTAAGTTTCTTGCTTATACGAAATGGCATAACCTGCTTTGACCATTTCAAGATTAAGGTTCACATCTCCGATTTTGCAAACGCTTAAGGTTCTTTTATATTGGTCTATCCCCTCAACCGTGCATTTGAGCTTGTCACCTTTTTCATGCCCCGCCTCAATCATATCCTGCAGAAAAGCTTTGGCCGATTGACCGCACATATAACTTTTCCCTGTTATATCTTCGCATGTTTGCATATATTCGGGCGCATCTATCCCGATAAGGCGAATTCTGCGTCCGTTAATTTCCAAACTGTCGCCGTCAACAACCGTAATGGTCGAACTTGCAATTGTTTGGGTTGCAACTTCGGCTAAAATGAGGGCAATAATTAACGTTATAAATTTTTTCATGATTGTGATTATATCTAAAATATTTTTGATTGCAAGCGAATTTATTTACGATTCATTCATATTATTTGATTATAGTATGCTATATTTAGGTTTAATTTATGGGGAAAAACCGTGATTAAAAACATTTTTAAGACATTTGCCTTTTTGGGCACATTGCTTGCCGTTAATGCTTGTAAAACAGCTGAGCCTGCCGATACTTCAATACGCGCGCAGGAATGGCAACCTCAAATCAACATGCCTGTTTCCGTGGTTGTTTGCCGCTCAAAACAATGCGCACCGGCAAAGCTTTCGATGTCTAAGGAATATATTTATAACTCTTTGATGCATCTTCTTGAAAACAACGCCAACGAAAAAGCCCTGATTTGCCAAGCCGACCCGTTTGCGCACGTTTGCACCGAAGATTACGTTACATTGCCGATTACCGTCGGCGTTACTCCGGCTCATTTATATTTGAATGATGTTGAGTTAACGGATGTTTCCATCGCACTTAACCGCCGTTCAATTGATTTGCTGTTAAATTACGGTGTTTCTTACAACGGTCAGACCCCGACATGCAAACCGGCAAAATCTTTGGTTTATGTTAAAAACACCCAAAACATTGTTTTGGAAGACTCCGGATATATGTGCAAGATGACGGCCATCGGCAACACAACCATCAAGACTTTATTCGCAATTGACTATATCGACCTTGATTACGGCTTTGTCGGCGGTTATTATTCCATCGGTTTGTCAGGACCGGCTTACGGCGGCAGATCGGGTTATATGATGTTTAAATTTAAAAATGATGCATATCCGCTCTCTCCCGATCTGATCTTAAAGGACAAGACCGAAGAACCTCAGGAAGTTTTTGTTGAAACGGCTTTTCCGGCAGAAGAATGCTATTCGGTTGATTTGGAGCCGATGCCTTGTTTTGAAGAAGATCCGTGTTTTGAAGACGCTTCTCTCGGCAAAATTATCTGCCCCGAGCCGCAATCTTATGAATATACCGTTTATCAGGAAAGCGGCGCCCCCGTTTATCGCTCAAAAGGCGTTTCTTCACCGAAACCCAAAAACAATATCAACAACAAAGGGGCTGTAAACACGAGAGATATTGAAGCAACAAAAACCGAAACGACGCATGTATCTGTTTATGATACGCCTGTTTCCCAAGATTCTAAGGGAACGGACTATAACGGCGTTGAAGTTTTCCCGATTTATAAGAAAAAATAACTTTGCCATGTTGTTTTTGCTTAAAAGAAAGGCGTTTTCAAGCGCCTTTTTTTTAAGCCGATTTTCTATTGCCTCTTTGTTTTTGTTATGATATAACGAAATTTGGATTATGATTATTATGGATATATCTGCTTTTATTATATATTTAAGGGCCTTAGCTCTTCTTTTTCATCATCATTTTTATGTTGAATATTATTAATTGTGTCATTTATAAAAAAAACGCTTATGAAAAGGATTTTACAACTGCTGAGTCAAATTCTCACGATCATCTTTGTCTGCTGCGGGATACATTTTGTAATGCAGTCCATCGGTCTTTCGGACACCGGCAGAGAATTTCGCCTTGATAAGGTCAAAACCTCCGAGGTTGAAACGTTTGAAGTTCCGGGCGAATACGGCATCCCTCAACAAGCTTTTGTTCAAATCGCGTCGCGTCAGAACAATTCGTCAGGCGAGTTTGAACAGGTTTTCGTCGTTAAGACCGACAAGGGTCTTTATTTGCCCAAAACGAAAAAGTTCTTCGAATCGAGCTCACTTGAACGGGTCGGGTTCGATAACAAGGGCAAACTCCGCCCCGCCTATGTTCAGGGGGTTAAAGGCGGTTTGGCTTGGACCTTTGATGCTAAAAAAGCAGCGGCACAGGCGTGGGATTATTCCGCAAGCTACGGCAACGACATTGACTGCAAAGACGGACTGATGCAAAACTATGCTTCTTCCGTTGACGGTCAGACGGTGCGTTTTAACAAAACCTATGACTATCAGCAAAGACTCAAGCGGGTGCGCAACTGGCATCCCGAAGTTTTGAGACAGGACCCGTCCGCTTTGTGGGAAACGCTTAAGCAAAAGCTTTTGGATGTTTTTATCATCTAGCCCTTCTTAAACAAAAAAAGTTCGCGCCGAAAACGCGAACTTTTTTTTAAGCTTTCTTTTCTTTGACAATTGATAAGACTATGCCGCCCGTTAACATCAGCATCGTGAAGACCAAAGACTGCCACGTTTGAACTTCAAAACCGAAATGAGGTGCGAAAATTTTTAGGCCGATAAAGATTAAAATAATTGATAAGGCCGGCTTTAAGTATGTGAACTTGTTGACGATTGCGGCAAGAAGAAAATAAAGCGCACGCAAGCCTAAAATTGCAAAAATGTTTGAAGTGTAAACAATAAATACATCTTGTGTGACAAGAAAAATGGCCGGAATGCTGTCAAAGGCAAAAATAACGTCCATTGTTTCAATGATAAAAAGGGCAAACAAAAGCGGTGTGATGTGCCATTTTCCGTTTTCTTTTACCATGAAATGTTCGCCTTTGATTTCATGGGTGACGTGGAAAATTTTTGACATGTATTTGTATATTTTTGTTTCTTTAAACGGTTTTTCTTCTTCTTTTTGAAAAAGCATATGTGCGCCCGTGTAAATCAAGAAAACAGAGAAAATATATAACACCCAATGGAAACGAGAGACCAGAGCTTCACCCAAGAAGATCATGATGCCGCGCATGACAAGCGCGCCTAAGATTCCCCAAAACAAAACGCGGTGTTGATATTTTGACGGCACACCGATGGCTGTAAAAATAACCGACATGACAAAGATGTTGTCAAGCGAGAGGCTCTTTTCAAGCAAATAGCCCGTGAAATAAAGCATGCCTTTATCCGAGCCTTCTTCATACATTACAAAAAAGCCGAATATAATCGCAATCACAATATAAAAAACACAGACCCAAAATGTGTGTCCAAAATGAGGCTCTTCGTTTTTGCGGTTAAAGCCGAAAAGGTCAAGCGCAAGAAGAGCAATGACCGCAATCGAAAATATGACCCACATTGCATTTTGCGATAAGACTGCGTGTGTTAATTCAGTGTTCATCGGTGTTCTCCATATTCCATGTTGTTTTAATGATGTCTTCGATGTTAATGTATTTCGGTTTCCAATTTAAAACCTGATAGGCTAAATCACTTGATGCGACAAGTTTTGCCGGATCACCTTCACGTCGAGGTGCATAAGTATATTTAATTTTTTTTCCGATAACTTTTTGAGCGGCATTAACAACTTCTTGAACGGATACACCCTTTCCCGTTCCTAAATTTAAAATATATGATTCATTTTCTTTCATCAGCTTTTGAACTGCTTTTTCATGTGCGGTTGCCAAGTCGGAAACGTGAATATAATCACGTTCACAGGTTCCGTCTTTCGTGTCATAATCTTTGCCGTATATCTCAAAACCGTTTCTTTTACCTGTTGCCGCTTCCATCACAATCGGCAATAAATTCTGCGGATTTTTTTCTTTGCCTTTCACACGTCCCAACGCGTCATAGCCCACAGCGTTAAAATAGCGAAGCGCAATATAATGAATACCCTTAAGCTCATCATACCATTTAAGCAACTCTTCTATCAGACTTTTTGTATAGCCGTAAAAATTGATCGGATTTTTTTTGTGGTTTTCATCCACAGGTAAATATTCCGGCGTTCCGTAAACGGCAGCCGACGAAGAAAAAATGATGTTTTTCACATTTGTTTCGACCATTGCATTTAAAATATTGATTGAGCCTTCAATGTTGTTTGTGGCATATATTTCCGGGTTTTTCATCGACTCCCATACTGCTTTTTTGGCCGCCAAATGTATCACGACATCAATGTTTTTTTTCATCACATTTTTGAGTTTTTCAAAATCTAAAATGTCGCCTTCGATAAATTCTGCCGCTTCAAAAAGATTTTCTCTTTGTCCCGTCGAAAGATTGTCAAAAACAACAACCTGATTTTTCTTTTCAAGCAGTTCTAAAACAACGTGGCTCCCGATATATCCCGCACCGCCTATGACTAAAACTTTTGCCATTTTTTCCTCTACAGTTGTTTGCGCGACTGAAGCGCCATTTCAATCGTTCCGTCATCCATATAATCAAGCTCCGCACCGATCGGCAATCCGAGAGCCAATGTTGACAGTTTAACATTAAACGCTTTTAAATGGTTGATTAAATATTGTGTCGTAATTTGTCCTTCAACCGTTGCCGGCAACGCTAAAATAACCTCACTCACCGATTGTGATTTCACGCGGCTTAAAAGCGGTTCAAAGTTCAAATCTTGTGGCAAAACGCCGTCTAAGGCAGACAACACACCGCCCAAAACATGATATTTTCCTTTATAAAAACCGGCACGCTCCATCGCCCACAAATCGCTGACATCTTGGACAACGCAAACCGTTTTCGAATCGCGCTTCGGGTCGGCGCAAACCGCACAAACATCCGATGTATCGAAATTGCCGCAAATCGGACACGTTTTAACATGTTCATCCAAATTTTGCATCGCTTCTATTAAAGGCTTTAAGTTTGTGTCTCTGTCTTTGAGCAAATGCAACACAATTTTTCTTGCCGAGCGTGTACCGAGCGTCGGTAATTTTGCAATCAGTTTAATCAAAATATCTATATCGGATTTTGCCAATTCTTTTGCCTTAAAAAGGAATTTTTAATCCGCCGAAATTAACACCGCCCGTGGCTTCTTTCATGCCTTCTTCCTGCATTGAATCGATTTTTTTATGTGCATCATTATAGGCTGCCAAAACCATATCTTCCAAAACATCTATTTCATCTTTGTTCATCAACTCCGGTGAAATTGAAATTTTTTGCATTTCGTTTCTGCCATTTAAAATCACTTTAACCAAACCGCCGCCTGATGTGCCTTCACGCTCTTCGTGCCCCAGCCTTTCCTGAGTTTCCTGCATGCGTTTTTGCATCATTTGCGCTTGTTTCATTAAACCTTGCATGTTAAACATTATTCATATTCCTCCTCAAAATTGTTGATAAGTTCTTGTTCTCTTGTTTCATCGGTGCTTTCGTTTGTAGCCGTACGGATGACGGTTTCAAATTTTGCACCGTTAAATTCTTCTAAAATTGCACGCACAAGCGGATATTCCGAAATTTGACGCTTGTCTTTTTCTGACATATCTTTTTCAATATCTGCAATTGTCTGTCCCAAAGTGCCGTATTTTTCTTCTATATTCCATGCCGCGCCGGTTGCTTCTTTTAACGTTTTATGCAGATTTGATATAAAATCGGGCGATGTTCTTTCACATATTGTCAAGACTATCTTACCGTTTTCAAAAAGCTCTATTGAAACATCATTTTTCAAAGTATACAGCAACAGGAGTTTTTTATGATCCTCTAAATATGAAATGAAATCTTCAAGCTTTTGAATACTGCCGTTATTAACCTCGGGCTTCTTGTTTGACGGCTGTGTCTGCACAAAGGTCTGCTGAGGCTTTATATCATTTAAAGTGCCGTCAATTTGCTCATTTAACGGTTTTTTTTTTAATTCTTCCAACATTTCGGCCGGTGTCGGAAGATTAGCGCTATAGGCTATGCGCAACAATATCATATCAAGCGCATCATTCGTAAACGGTGCATTGTTAAGTTCGCTCAAGCCTTTAATCATCATCTGCCAAATTTTTGATAACACCGCCATTGAAATATTTTGAGCAAGCTTTTGACTTAAATCTCGCTCGCTTTCGCCCATTAAAGCATCATTTACCGAAGACGGCACAATCTTTGCTTTTGCAAGCATGTGCGTGATATCAATTAAATCTTTTAAAATAATTTCCGGCGAGGCTCCCGAATTATACTGCTCATGAACGTTTTCCAAAACTTTTTGCATTTGCCCGCAAACCAAGTTTTCAAACAAAGCAAGCGTTTTTGTGCGATCTGCCAAACCGATCATTTCGGAAACCGTTTCAACTTTGACCTTGCCGTTGCCTAAAACAATTGCCTGATCCAACATGGATAGTCCGTCACGCGCCGAGCCGTCTGCCGCTTTAGCTACCATTTGCAGAGCTTCTTCTTCGGCTTCAATCTTTTCTGATTTTAAAACCTTTTGAAATAAGCCGACCAATGTTTCTACCGTCAATCGCTCTAAATCAAAACGTTGACAACGTGATAAAATCGTTACGGGAACTTTTCGGATTTCAGTTGTCGCAAAAATAAATTTCACATGCTCCGGCGGTTCTTCAAGCGTTTTCAACAAAGCATTAAACGCCCCTTTCGAGAGCATGTGAACCTCGTCGATAATATAGACTTTATAACGCGCATTGGTCGGTTTGTATTGAACACCGGCCAAAAGCTCACGCATATCATCAACGCCCGTGCGAGAAGCAGCATCAAGCTCTAAAACATCAATGTGGCGACCGCTCGCAATTGCTTTACAATTTTCACATTGTCCGCACGGATGAATTGTCGGGCCGCCTTTACCGTCAAGCCCCGTGCAGTTAAGCGCACGCGCGATTAAGCGTGCGGTTGTCGTTTTGCCGACCCCGCGAATTCCCGTTAAAATATAAGCATGATGCAGACGATTGTTTTCAATTGCATTTTTCAGTGTTTGAACAAGCGCATCCTGTCCGAGCAAATCTTCAAAAACCTGAGGACGATATTTGCGCGCTAAAACCACATATTGATCTTTTTGTTCTTGCACTTTTTAATCTCTTTTAAGGAGAAGGGACAAAAACCTCAGCTTATAATGTTACGGCTGCTTCCTTCCGAACCTGACCGAGTTCACATTCAAGCCGACCTTTTGCCCTTCATCAGTTTCAACTCTTTTAATATTGGGCAGAACAAGTGTTTTTTCAAGCAAAAGTTTTGAACTATTAACACCTTAGAAAATGTTAAAATATGACGGTGTTTGAACGCTTGGAAACAGCTTGTCATAAACCGTCTGCGTATCTTTGCCGTAAATTGCGGGTTTCATCAAAACAGCGCTGTTGCCGAAATCAGCATGCGTCCCAAAAGTTTTCGGCGCGGCGCTCACTGTTTTTAAGCCGCCGGGCGTTACTTCAACAATGTTTAAATTATGTTCATTCGTTCCGTCATCAAACAATCTGAAAGATCCGTTAATACCGATGTAACCGTCCGGATTTGTAATGGCCGAATATAAGTTACCTGCTCTTTGACGACTCAATGCCGACGCAAGCGCAATGCTGTCATACGCAAACGAATAGAGACTGTTCGGAACCTCGCCAAATAAATCTTTATATTTTTTCTCAAAATAATCGTTATGAACCCGGGAAATAACCGGATAAACGCCTTTATAAAGCGTCGTTTCTTTTGTTAAATTCGTGTTTTCCCAAACAGATGTGCCGATAAACAAAACGTCGGGATAAGCTACGTCAAAATAGCCGAAAGTTCCCGAAATTGCTTTTAGCCGACTTCCCGTCTCGGCAATTAAAACCGTATCAAAATCTTTTGTTTTTGCCATTTCCTGCACAAGATTTGAAAATTCAAGCGTTGAAGGTTCATAAAAACCGATTTTTGTTACCGCCATTGAATTATTTGCTGCTGCCTGAACCGCAGATTTCGCCGCATTTAAACCGGCCGGCGAATCGGGAACGACCACCGCGATTTTATGACGATTTTGAGCCGCCGCATACGAAACAATGCGTTTGATTTGCTCATCTGCGAGCAAACCTAATGTATAAACACCGTTTCCTAAAACATGAGGTGCCGTTGAAAACGAAATAATCGGAACCCCTTTGCTTTTTGCCTGATAAGAAATAGCCGAAACTTCATCCGACATCAACGGACCCAAAACCAGTTCGGCCTTGCCCGCCAAAGCCGTTGAAAGCGCGTTTAATGCCCCTTCAGGCGAACTTTTCGTATCATAAAAACGAACTTCAAGATTTTGATTGTTTGTGTCTTCAAGCGCCATCATCGCCGCATTTTGCAGCCCCTTACCGAAGGTTGAAGCTTTGCCGGACAGCGGCAGCAACATCGCCACCTTGAAACTGTCTTTCGAATAATATTCCATATCTTCGTTATAATCCGTTACTTCAAACGGATTATATCTGAAACGAAAGCCCTGAGATTGTCCCGAAGGCGAAGTTGACGGCAATATTTGATTGCATGCCGTTAAGAATGTGAGAATAATTGCAAAGCCTAATTTTTTAAACACTTGAAATTTTCCTTAAAATATTAAACAATATGATTTAATATCTAACTTAAAAAAATTGAAAAGTAAAGAGATAACAAAAATGTTAAACAGCGGATTATATATTGTCGCCACACCGATCGGTAATTTGGAAGATATTTCAAAGCGCGCGAAAGATGTTCTTGAAAATGCGGATGTCGTTGCCTGCGAAGATACGCGCGTTTCAAAAAAATTGTTTCAGCTTTTAGGGATACCCTCTTCCAAACAATTTATCTGCTATGAAGATCACAGAGAAGAATCGGTTGCCAAGAATTTGGTTCAAATCATCAAAGACGGCAAAAGCGTTGCTTTAATCAGCGATGCAGGCTCGCCTCTGATTTCCGATCCGGGCTATAAGCTTGTTAAGCTTTGTAAACAAAATGATATTAAAATTTACGCCGTTCCGGGCGCATCCGCCGTTATTTGCGCTTTACAGCTTTCGGGGCTGCCGACGAATCGATTTATGTTTGCGGGCTTTATTGAAAATAAGCAAAAAGCGCGGCTTGATTTGTTTAACGAACTTAAAAACATTAACACGACTCTTATTTTTTATGAAACAGCTCCAAGACTTTCAGATACACTTAAAGCGGCCCAAAGCGTTTTTAAGAATCGCGAAATGGCCGTTGCACGCGAAATCACAAAAATTTATGAAGAATGTGTCAACGGAACGGCCGAAGAACTGATTGAACATTTCAAAGAGCAACCCCCGAAAGGTGAGATTGTTTTGATGGTTGCGCCGCCGACAGAAGAAGAAAGCGAAATTGACATTGAAGCGGAGCTTAAAAAAAGGCTAAAAACAATGAGCCTTAAGTCTGCGGCTCAAGAAGTTGCTCTTTTAAGCAAGCGCAAAAAAAATGAAGTTTATGCTTTAGGGTTAAAGCTCAAAAATGAATAAAAAACGAAAAGGAAATTTTGCCGAATTTTCAGCACGCCTTTATTTGCGGCTTAAAGGCTATCAAATTGTTGAAAAAAATTACATCACGGGCAGAGGCACAACGGCAGGCGAAATTGACATTATTGCACGCAAAAAAAACACCATTATTTTCGTTGAAGTCAAAGAGCGCAAAACTTTGGAAGATGCCCTTTATGCCATTAAACCGCAACAAAAAAAGCGTATTTTAAACGCGGCAAAATTTTATTTGGCCAAACACCCTTTTTATCAAAAATTTGATGTGCGTTTTGATGCTGTTTTTGTGTCTTTTTTTCGCATTTACCACATTCAAAATGCGTGGAGTGAGTTGAAAGCGTAAAGAAAAAAGGAACCTATTTTTTTGACGATTCGCTAAAATCGATTTTTCTTGACTTTTCGATAAAAATATGGTATAGTTTTAGTATTGAGGAATCGTAGAAATTTAAGCTTCCTTAAAAGTTTACGGTTTAAAGGAGAAAGGAAATGAATAAAAAGATTTTAATTTTAGTTGGAGCGTTTGTATTATTTGCCGGCAACGTGTTCGCAGAGCCCACAAATACTTATGATAATAAGGGACGTGTCATTAGAACGACTTATGACGACGGAAGTTATGACACATATTCTTATTACAATAGTGGTGGTGGCACAAAAAAATCTTATAACGCTTTTGGACAGAGAACCGGCTCTTACAGTTACAGTAATGCATCTGATTTTGAAAATGATAGCCCAAGCAGTCAAACCTTATGGACCTATGATGAAAACGGTTATCAAACATCTACCGCATATTATTGGTCAAGAGAAGCCGTCGAAAACGATATTCCGGATACTAAATATGAGACAACTTATGATAGCCAAGGCAATTCAATTGCCGGAGCAACCTACGAAAACGGGGTTTTAGAAAGTAAATATACCAATACATATAATGAAGAAAAGCAGGTTTGGATTTCTGAAAGCTACACCACTCCGGAAGCCATTGAAAGCGGAAAACCTGATCGTTATGGTATCTACTCCGAAGAAAACAATATCAATCTTGAATATGACGGAGATGGTAATTTGTTTGGTGTCGGTGGTGATGTTTTTGAATATGATGATGAGGGTAACCTTATCGCTTATGGTTCGCAACTTTGCTAAGGAGAAGGAAGATGAAAAAAATACTTTTGTTGATTTGTTTTTTAAGCACTCTTGTCTTACCAGCTGTTTCTTCGGCAGAGCAGAGAATTTTTTGCGGGCGGCATGATATTGTTTATAACGATGACGGTACAGTCAGTGTTTGGCGTTATCAAAATGAGACCGTTTACGACTCGCTTGATGATATGTTTTTAAGTTTGTTTGGTTATATTCCGCCTAAAACAATCGGTGAAAGTGGTTATGCAGACCTTACTTCTTGGAACAAAGACTCATTAAACAACAACTCTTCATCATCAAAACCGCGCGGGCGTTTGATTTATACTGTTGAAGAAGCGAACGAAGCGGCTAAAGAAGGTGCTGTTAATAAAGTTCGATTAAAATATAAATAAAAAAAAAGAGGTCTTAAAGACCTCTTTTTTTTATTCCATTTCCGCCAAGCGTTCGGCTTGATCTTCCGTAATTAAAGCATCAATGATTTCACCCAACGCTTCGCCCGAAACAACATCATCGAGCTTATACAGCGTTAAGTTAATACGGTGATCTGTAACACGCCCTTGCGGATAGTTATAAGTTCGAATCCTTTCGCTTCGGTCTCCGCTTCCGACCTGTAATTTGCGTTTTTCCGAATAGTTCGCATCAATTTTTTCTTTTTGTGCATCATATAATTTTGCACGCAGATAGTTCATCGCTTTTTCTTTGTTTTTAAATTGAGAACGTTCGTCTTGGCATTGGACGACAACACCTGTCGGAATGTGGGTGATACGAACTGCCGACTCCGTTTTATTAACGTGTTGTCCGCCGGCCCCCGAAGCACGATAGACATCAATTTTTAAGTCCGCCGGATTAATATATAAATCCACTTCTTCAATTTCGGGCAAAACGGCAACCGTTGCCGCAGAGGTGTGCACTCTTCCTTGTGATTCCGTTACCGGAACTCTTTGCACGCGGTGCGCCCCCGATTCAAATTTTAATTTTGCAAAAACATCCGTTCCGGTGATTTTTGCCGAAGCCTCTTTATATCCGCCCAAACCGTTTTCGTTGGCATCTATGACTTCAAATTTCCAACCTTGTTTTAAAGCGTAACGTTGATACATTTCAAACAAAACAGCGGCAAATAAAGCAGCTTCGTCTCCACCTGTGCCGGCACGAACTTCCAGAATCGCGTTTTTCTCATCATCTTCGGCTTTCGGAAGCAAAGCGATTTTGATTTCATGCTCCATTTGAGGTAATTTTTCTTTTAACTCATAATATTCGGCTTGCGCCATATCACGCATTTCTTTATCCAAACTTTCATCTGAAGCCATTTCTTCCGCATCTTTCAAGTTTTGTTTAAAATGCTGATATTTTTCAATAATCTCAACAACCGGTGCTAATGCTGCCGACTCTTTGTTCAATTTGACCAATTCTTCGGTATTTGATGTGCTGGCAAGCAACGCATTGATTTCTTCAAAACGGCGGGCAACCTGATCTAATTTTTCATCGAAATTCATTATTTTAATTCCTTTTGAACATTTTTCAGGCTGATTTCTTTTTGCTCGCCCGTGTCTAAATTTTTGAACGTAACGTTTCCTTTCGACAGTTCATCAGAGCCCAAAATCAACGCGGCATAAGCATTTGCTTTGTTTGCTTTCATCATGCGCTTTTTCAAATTTCCGCTGTAAGAATGTTCAACCCGATAACCCGTATTGCGCAAATCATAAGCTAATTTTAATGCCTCATCATGCACATCTTCGCCAACCTCAATCACGGCAACCGGACGTGGTAATTTAACATCTTCATCCAGCAACATCGACAACCTTTCAACACCGCATGCCCAACCGATGCCCGGCACATCACCGCCGCCCATTTCCGCGACAAGTCCGTCATATCTGCCGCCCGCCAAAACCGTGCCTTGAGCACCGAGTTTGTCCGTGATGAGTTCAAAAACCGTGTGTGAATAATAGTCTAAACCACGCACCAAACGATTGTTTACCCGATATGGAATCTCAAGCAAATCAAGACCTTTCAAAACATCATCAAAAAATTTCTTTGATGTTTCGTTTAAACTGTCGGAATAAAGCGGTGCGTTTGCAACCACAGCTTTATCACATTCTTCTTTCGAATCGAGCACACGAAGCGGATTTTTCTCAAGTCTTTCTTTGCTCTCAGATGAAAGTTCATTGAAATGTTCCTTTAAATAAGCAACTAATTTTGAACGGTATGCATCTCGGCTTTCCTGATCGCCTAAAGAATTTATTTCGACGATAATGCTTTGATCTAAACCTAAATTTTTCAAAAAGCTGTAAGCCATCGCAATAATTTCTATATCGGCTTGAGGCGTTTCAACGCCGAGCATTTCGACTCCGAATTGTGTAAACTGACGTTGACGCCCTTTTTGCGGACGTTCATAACGAAACATCGGACCGGTGTAATAAAACTTCACCGGCAAGTTTTGTTGCATGCCTTCCGAAACAAAAGACCTCACAACACCGGCCGTTCCCTCCGGGCGCAAAGTTAAACTCTCACCGCCTCTGTCTTGAAAAGTATACATCTCTTTTGTAACAATATCTGATGTATCGCCTAAGTTGCGGGCAAAAACTTCCGTAAATTCGAAAATCGGCGTTTCAATTTCTTCAAAGCCATATTTTTCGACTGTTTCAGAAGCGATCTTCACAACTTTTTTTGCTTTGCGTTTTGCTGTTCCGTATAGGTCATACGTCCCGCGAACACTTTGTACTTTTGCCATTTTTCTTTCCTTCAAACATAAAAAGAAACGGCAAGGCATTTTAATACCTCCCGATTCTTTTTATCTGTTTCTTCTAATGCTTTAAGTAGTTATCCAGTTTTATTTTTGTTTGTTTTTTCGGCGTGGCAACCGTTGTTAATTTGCCATCAATATAAACTTCAACATTGTAATATCTGCCGATCGAAAGCACCAAGCCTTCGACATCAGGGGCTTCATATTCAAACCCTTTGCCGTGAACCCCGCTTAAATAGACCTTTTCGGCATCCTTTAATTCAACCCACGAATCTCCCTTAAACTTGAGAACGACTCGACTTTTCGGCTCTGTTTCTTCCGTCGGTTCAACATAATTTTCTTCAACAACCGTGATTTGATTTTCAGCTGCGACTTCACCCTCTGCTGCTCCTTCGTTTTCTGCCGGCTCTATATTTTCCGGTTGAAAAATTTCTTCAGGTTCTTCACTAAAGGGCATAACTTCTATAACCGGCAAAGATTCTGCCTGAGGCTCTTGTTCTTTTATAAAGCCCGGAATAAAACGAAAAGCAAGCCATAAAGCATAAAGCAAAACAATCGCCAACAAAGCAATATACATTTGATGTTTGCTCGGCATCGTTTTTTCGGCATGATTTGTTACAACAGTCGACACAACTTTTTCTTTTTTCGGCATTGCTTGTTGCTTATAAAACTGTGCGACTCGATCAACATTCAAGCCTAAATATTTGGCGTACGAACGAACAAACCCGATACCGTAAGGAATCGGTGCCAACGTTTCGTAATCGTCTTCTTCCAATGCTTTAATGTAAATCTTGCGTATGCAAAGCGCGTCAGAAACCGCCTCAATCGATTTCTTTTGCTTCATACGCGTGTATTTCAAGAACATACCCACCGTGGTCGCTTCTTCGGCCGTTTCCGGTGTTTTTTCCTTTTCTTTGGCTTTTTCTTCTTCCACTTTTTTCATCCTTTATAAATGATTTTGATGTATTAAAACACATTTTTTATGAAATTGCAATAGCATGATCAACAGCATAGGCTAATAATTGCGGACGAAGCGTCTTTTTGTTTGAATTTAACAGCGTTTCTATATAATCCGTTATTTCATCCGTGCGAATACTTCTAATCATCTTTTTGATTTTCACAAACGAAGCACCGCTGCTTGAAAAACACCTGTAACCCAAGCCGATTAAAGCCATCGCCTCGATCGGATTACTTGCCATTTCACCGCAAACGCTGCATAAAACGTTGTGTTCTTTTGATTTTAAGATAATTTGTTTCATAACTTTTAAAAACGGTGCCGATAAAACATCATAACGCTCCGACAAGCGCGGGTTTGTGCGATCGCATGCAAACATAAACTGCGCCAAATCATTTGTACCGATTGAAATAAAGTCGGCATATTTTAAAATTTCATCTAATTCAAAAATAATTGAGGGCACTTCAACCATTAAACCAATATTGAGCTTTGTCGGCAATTTTGCTTTTTGTTCTTTTTGTTTTTCATATTCGAGCAAAAGCGTTTCTTTGGCTTCTTTAAATTCTTCAACACTTGAAACCATCGGAAACATCACATCAAGCTCACGGCCTGCCGCAGCTTTTAAAAACGCTTTCATTTGGCTGCGCAACAGCGCTCGCCTGTCAAGCGTTATGCGAATCGACCGCCAACCGATTGCCGGATTTTCTTCTTTCAAATCTCCCCAATAGGGTAGCAATTTATCCGAACCGACATCTAAGCTTCTGAAAACAATTTTTTTGCCTTTTGCTTTTTTGATAAGTTTTTGATAAATGGTAACCTGCTCACTTACCGTCGGTAATTTGTTTGCCGTCATAAACGGAATTTCCGTTCTGTAGAGACCGACACCATCGCAATTTGAAAGCTCGATATATTCTAAATCAAAATCAAGACCGACATTTACATTTAAGCTGATTTTAACATTGTCCAATGTCTTTGAAGGTTTCTTTGCCAAAACTTTCAATTCTTCACGCCAACCCGCCATCTTTTTTTGACGCTCTTTGAACGTCTTTTTCATCTCATCTGTCGGATTGATGTAAACAAAACCGTCAACACCGTCAACGGCTAAAATTTCACCATCTTTAACATCGCGATACAGACCTTTCACTTTTGCCACAACCGGAATGTTCAAAGCTTTGGCAACGATAGAAACATGCATTGTTGACGTTCCGTCTTCCAAAACAAGCGCTCTGATTTTTTTATAATCATAATCCATTAAATCAGCCGGCCCCATACTTTGAGCAACTAAAATAATGTCATCATCTTCCGAAGATTTTGCTTTCGCTTTTCTCTCTCCGCTTAAAAATGAACGAAGCCTGTCTGATATATCGCGCAAATCATTTAAACGTTCTTTTAAGTAAATGTCCGATGAATTTGAAAGTTTTTCCCACATGTCGTTGTAGGCTTTTTCAACAGCGGCCTCTGCTGTCAATCCTGTGTCAATATATGCTTTGATTTTTTTATGCCACCCTTTGTCTGAGGCAAGCATTTTATATGTTTCTAAAATTTCAACATGTTCACCGATGCCAAACAGCGATTTATTAAATGTGTCGTCTAATTGGTTCAGCATTTTTTGCCGTGCATCATCAAGCAATTTTTGTTCTTTGCCGATGTTTTTCGTAAACATCTGCTTAATGGCGCGGCGGCGTTGATGCACCAAAGCCTGCCCTACGCCGTAGCCTTTATTTAAAATTTGGCCTTTTAAGCGATCTTTGAGCGTAAAACCGCGTGATTTTGCAAGCGTTCTTTTATAATCCGAAATTTCTTCGGACGAGAAAGAGGTTGTTAAAAACATGGCAATTGTTTTTAATGTTTCAATTTCAAACTCAGAAAAAACGCGCTTGTTTAAATAGCCCAAAGCGACGACACCGACAACTTTATCCCATTGTAACAGCGGCGCGCCGATCATTGACTTCACTTCGGCATTTTCTTCCGTTTTGGAAAGCACGCTCGCTTTAAGAGCTATTTCTCCGATCAGACCGTCTCCGTAGCGGATATTTGTGATATCCTGCACGTTATTGAAACCATAGTTTGAAAAAAGCTCTAAGTAATTTTCATCAATTGAAATATATGAAACAGCCATATCCGCTTCAAAAAACGAACAGAGCGCTTTCATCACATTTTCAAGCTTCTGATTAATTTCAAAATTTTCTTGCAAATGGCGCTGAATTTGCTGCAACAGGGGCATAATATCCGTTGAATTTTTTTTGAGCATGGCCTTTTCTCATAAAAAATATATTTTGCTTGTGTTTTATTTTATATAATTTATATTTGCTTTCATCAAGAACTTTATCATACTTATGGAGCGAAAAATGGCAAATTTATATCAAAAAGGTGATCACGATACACGTCCTTGGGGAACTTGGGAAGTTTTGGACGGTGATGATAACTTTTGCGTTAAGCGCATTATGGTTAAGCCGCAGGCTAAGCTCTCTTTGCAGCTTCATCATCACAGAGGCGAACATTGGATTATTGTTAAAGGCGAAGCAGTGGTTACTTTAGGCGAAAAACTCATCAACGTTAAAGCCGATGATGCCGTTTATATTCCGGTTGAAACAAAACACCGTATTGAAAATAAATCAAGTGAGCCTGTGGAGTTTATTGAAATTCAAACGGGGGATAATTTAGATGAAAATGATATTGTCCGTTTTGAAGATATATACGGCAGAATTTAATTTATAAAAAAGCCTCTCTTTCGAGAGGCTTTTTTGTTATTTATATCTCAGGCGGATTTTATTAACCGCTCCGTCTCTTACTGCGGCATTTGCTTCTTCGACACTATAAATCAGACGTCCGCGCGTTTTTGACGAAGATGATGATGAGCTGTTTGACGAGTTATAACTGTTGTTAAAATTCGTCAAAACGTCATTCCAATTTGCGCTGATATTCAGACCGAAAACATCTGCCAACATCGCTTCCGTGTTGTCATAAGTTCCCATAATGTTTCCATTATCATCCGTTAATGTAACGCGCCCCTGGTCATCATAAGAAACATTTGCCTGATAGCAATCAATCATCTGAGCAGCAAACGAATTAAATGAAATCAAACTTGATACTATTAAACTTAAAACGAAATATTTTAATCTCATGGTTCTTCTCCTTTTTCTACTTAACTGCAAACTCATGTCCGCCATCGGAATTTGGGCACCAACCTCCCGAAATTTTGCTGATTTTTCCGGAAGAATCATAACTTACAAATTTTTCATCAACAATATTCGGATCGCCATAATTACCATATTCAACTAATCTTCCTTCCGCATCATAATAGACCGTTCTTGTATCATCGCCTGCCGATGTTTCAACAGGTGTATTTGATTGTACGGATTCCTGCCCTTCATAATACATGCCTACCCATGTGTGTGTATCGACATTATAGAAAGCTTCGTATTTGGAATCCGGTTTGTCAGATTCTATGCTTTCTGCCGTATTATAATCATATTGCAAAAAGTGTCCCGTCACATCATCATAGATGGCCGTTCCTTTATTATCCGGCTTGTTTGAGGCATATGCTTCTTGGCTGTTATAGCCTAAAAAAGAGCTATAGCGACCCTGTTCGTCGTAAGTTGTTTCTTCTCTTCTGAAATGACCGCTGTTTGGGTTATAAAACGTATATAAAGTGCGATTTCCGTTGGCATCAAACTCTTGTTCCATAACACCGCCGTCGTCAAAAATATGCTTTATTAAATTGCCGTTGTCATCATAAAACGACTGATCCGCAAAAGTCAGGCCACACGTCAAAAAAAGCGCAAGCACTGACATTAAACACAGTTTTTTCATAATTTCTTATCCTTTCAAAAAATTTTAATTACTGCACGTAGAAAATTTTACTGTGCTTTCAATTAAGAAATCAAGAAAAAAATCTGATATATCACAAAAAAAAGAGCCTCTCAAACGAGAGGCTTTTTTGTTATTTGTATCTTAATCGAACTCTGTTAACAGTTCCTTCTTTTGTAACCTCATTTGCTTCTTGAACGCTATAAATTAACCGTCCCCGCGTTTTATTTGAACCTATAGAAGAATTATGACTTGTTGATGAAATATTGAACATCTGTTTATATCCACTTTCCTCTAATGTCAGAGGTGGCACAAAACCATACAAGCTCATATACATATCATTAAGAGAATTATATGTTATTCCTTCTTCGTCCCCTCCATACTTTAGTGTGACGCTTCCATCGTCATTATAAGATATTGTTTTTCTGCCGCATCCAATATCATCATCAGCATAGCAAATACCTACAGAAAAACAAACTAATGATAAAAGTGTCAATATAAAAATTTTTGCTTTCATTTTCTATTCTCCTACTTACAAAATGTTGTACCTATTGCGGTCACTCTTCCTTGTGCATCGTAGATAAATCTATCATCACCGTTAATTCCCGCTATATTTCCATCTTTATTATAAGCAAGATATTGGTACTCGCCCTGTTCATTTTGCATTTCAAAAGTGCGCAAATCCGGCGCATTTTGTGCAATTGATTCCGAATTGTTGTAATATTCTTTCATAAAGACACCCTGATCAGCATTATATTGGTAGGTTTCTTTATAATCCGGCGTGTCATTCGCAATTGCCTCTTGAGAACTCCATGATGTGTAAGAGGTCTCATTGCCTTCAGCATCATATGTGTATGATGATTTGTTAGTCGGTGTATTGTTTGCAATCGCCTCTTGGGAATCCCACTCAGTATATAGGTTCATATATCCGTTGCTATCATAACTTCGTTCTTCTTTATAGTCTGGCGTATCATTTGCAACGGATTGCGGAGAATTCCAATATTGATATGAAATTTCAAGACCTTTTGTATCATAGTGCGATACTGATTTTGCATCAGGGGTGTGGTTTTCAACCGCTTCAGAACTATTATATATCAGACGTGTCATTGTTCCGTCTTCGTCATATGTATAATCTTGCTGTTCCTCAAGTGATCCATCTTTGTTAAGACCTATATATTGTATTTCACGACCTTGGGGATCATAATAAGTTGTTGTTATTTTACCGTTTGGCCAAGCACAGGTCATATCTGTTTTAACGCCATTATTTTCGTGTGTTGTGCAATAATCCGCGAACGCTTCGGACGCACATACGATGAGCGTCCCGCACACTATAATTAGAACCTTATTTTTCATCATTTTATCTCCTTGAACAATGTAAACATTGAAGAAACCTATTTTTTTTCTTTACACTTTTAACTTCCATAAAGCTCGGATAGCGTGCGCGATTAATCGCCAGCTATACGAGCTTTTTAGAATGCGTATTTAAAGCCGATATCAGCTTTAGTCCTGTATTCACTGTCAATGTATGAGAACAGGTTGCCGTAAATCGAGAACGGCCTCAAGCTGTATTCAAAGCTGTTCTTGACGGCAAGTCTTTCTTTTCTTCGTTTCTCATCTTTAACCTTCCAGCTGCCGTCCATTCCTCTCATCGAAAGCCTTAATTCATACGGATCTGAAAATTCGTGGTACGCCATAATGCTTGATGATAACTTAAAGCTCTCGTTCTTGCTCGGCTTAAACTCTTTGCTGACATTCAATCCGAAGCCCGCTTCAACAGAGAACACATTTTGCTTTTTAATATTTAACGCATACGCTTTCTCTTCTTCATGTCCTTTGATTTGATATCCCATTGCGTTAAACTCTGCCGTCGGCGATATTGTCCAGCCTTGAACTTTAATCGGATATCTTGCTTCATTTGTTATGCCGTATATCTTCTTTTCAATCTTTCCGTCATAACTTTCGCCTTTATATCCGTCTCGCTCATATGTACCGTAAGCATATCCCAATCTCGGCGCTGACATAAACTCAATTCCGTGTGTCTTATAGCCTATCGGCATCATCATTTGGAACATCTCGTCGTCTCTTGAGTTCTCTTTTGAGCTGTCTTCACTTCTGATGTTTGTGAATGCAACACCCACACCATAACTGAACTTGCCTTTCTCTTTGCCGCTGATCATCCATCTTGATCTTGAGCCTAGGTTCTTTTCATATGAAATCGGTGATGTGTCGCCCGTTAATGTAAAGTTTTCTTCTTTATTCTTAAACATCGCTTCATTCATATCAAACGATAATTCCTTAAACATCGTCATATCTTCAAACGCAAATCTCTTCAACCCGTCGCCCATCAACGAACGAACCGCATTGTTCAATGCTTTCGTTGTTTCGCTTGACTTCAACGTATTAAACAAGCTTTCGTTATTTGACAATGCGTAGTTCTTCTCTAAGAAATCCGCGACCGACTTGTTCTCAACCACATCGGCAAATGCTTTCTTTGTTAAGACAACGTCGTTTCCGCTTAAATCCGCATCAAACATCACGGATTGTGAGTTCATGTTCAAACCGCTCGTATCATTTGAGATAATCGCATCATTTAGAGTATAGACCTCATCAAAGCCCTCACTTACAACGCTTGATGCCACGCCGACATCGCCCTCAATTGACGGCGCCGTTATGTTACCGCCTGATGCCAATAACAAGCGCCCGTTGCCTGAAATGCTTAAAGTATTTGCATTACCCGGAGCAAAATTCGGACCGGAACCTGATTGCGGATAGATAAAGTAAGATCCGCTATAACCCGGTGAAGGTTTGTTTAAGCATTCAGAACCTGTGCAGACGCTATTCGGATCTGTTGAATCTTGAATGATGATTGTGCCGCTGTTTGTAACGGTTGCACCATTTGCCAAATAGATACCATACATCGTTGCATATTCGCCGCCAGATGTTGTGGCACCCATTTCGATTGTGCCGTCATTGATTACCTGACCGCCATTTGCATAAATGCCGTAAACAGTTCGCGTTAAACCGCCACCCACAGAGCTTGTACTGATGACAGAAATATAACCTGTTGATGTATTTGTTGCTGTTCCGCCATTAATATACATACCATAAGCATAAGCTGTTCCTGCCGTTTCGTCCGAAATATCAACGTTGATTGTGCCACTGTTTGTCAGATCAGGATTGCTTCCTGTTCCATACATACCGTAAGCCGAACGATTGCCTGTGATGTAAGAATCTTCTAATTCGACATTGATTGTGCCACTGTTTGACAAAGTGTTACCAATCATGCCGTAAATCGTATTTTCAGCAGACGAGGCACTTCCGACAACGTTTATGCTTCCCGTGCTTGTATTTTCGGCTGATTGAGAAGCAATACCCGTGTAGACAGCATCGATTTCACCGCTGTTTGTTGTTGTTCTTGCGCCGGCATTAATACCGTATGCGGCGGTAATAGAGCCGTCATTATCGACATCACCGTTTGCATTGTAGATGCCGTAAGTTTTGGCTGTGATAATACCGCTGTTTGAAATATCGCCCGATTCACTATAAATACCATAGTCAAATCCGGAACCGGCATTTGTTACCGTAATGGTGCCTTCGTTTGTTGCGCCTGAGCTTGCCTTAATGCCGTAAACATTAAACGTTGAACTGCTGTTTGTCTGATTAACGGTAATTGAGCTCGAAGCGGCGCTTGAACCCCATATATTGTGATCAACCGAAGCCGCACTATATATACCGTAAACCGTTTTGTCTTTACCGGATGAGTTTACAGTAATATCACTTGTTAAGCTTGCCGATGAAGCGCAATTTTCACATTCGATTGCCGTGACATCACCAACGGCATAAATACCATACGCATTACCGCCGGCACCGCTTGCCGAAACATTAATTTCGGCAGAATAATCTGAGGCGACATCGCCTGATTCTTTGCCTTCAACATGAAGATGACATCCCTCAGAGCCATTGTTATTGCGCATACCATAGGTATTACCCGTTCCGCTGTTTGTTACATCAATAATCCACGTATGATCCGAATCCGGATTGCTGCCGTCAACTTCATAATAACCGTTATAAAGCGTCGTTGAAACACCTGCTTTATCGCCTGTGCTAATCCATTCTAAGCCCATGGTATCAGCATCTGATGTATTGTTTTTGGTCACTGTGCTCACACCGCTTGATTCGGTATAGTTCGCATTTGTTACCTCTGCACCTGCCTCAGAGTTGATATTGTTATATTCCATCGGTTTGTTACAATACGAGCTTGAAGATGTGTTTTGCCATCCGAAATCGCATACACAAGTATTTTTAACCTGAACACCGTGATTACAGTTTAACTTTCTGTAGCATGTGTTTCCTTCAATTTGCCCGCTTTCGCACTCATCGCACAGCTCGCCTGTCCAATATCCTGTGCAGACGCATTTTTCAGTTGTGGCATTCCATGTACCATGAACGCAATCTGCAGCATCTTTTGCACATTTATATTTCCACGTTTCACCTGATTTACATTGATCCGTTTCATGATAACCCGTCGGGCATTCAGTATAATCATATCCCGTGCAGGCTGCAGGTTTACATTTATATTTTGTTGTTGTGCCTGTCTGACATGAACCGTCTTCGACATAGCCTTCCGAGCAGCTGTCATAAGGATAATCGCTACAATCACTCGGGGTACATCTGTATTTTAGGCTGCCTCCTGACCAACAGGTATCCTGTTCATAGCCTTCACCGCACGGTGATGTTTCATTATAGCCTGTACATGCATCAGGTTCACAAAGATATTTTGTTTCGCCTCCTGACATACAGGTATCAGCTTGGTGCCAACCTCTTGAGGTATCGCAAGCCGTGTCTTGATAAGTTGACGGACATACATCCGGTTCGCATTTATACATCGGCGTTGAACCCGACATACACATATCAACCTGATGCCAGCCTTGAGCAGTATTACAGGTGTCTTCTTGATAATCTGAGCCGCAATCGTGCGGTACACATTTATACTTTGTCGTTGTTCCTGTTTGGCAAGAACCTGCCGGATCGTAACCTGTCGGGCACCCGTCAGTATAAGGGAAATCACTGCAATCATTCGGTGTGCACTTATATTTCAAATTGCCACCCGACCAACAGGTGTCTTGTTCATAACCGGCACCGCAGGGAGATGTTTGATCAAAGCCTGTGCAAGCATCCGGTTCGCAAAGATATTTTGTATTGCCCCCTGACATACATGTATCAGCTTGGTGCCAACCCTTTGTCGTGTCGCAAGCTGTATCTTGATAAGTTGACGGACATACATCCGGCTCGCATTTATATTTTTCGACACCTTCTGTCCAACATGTGTCAACCTGGTGCCAACCCTGTGCTGTGTCGCACTGATTGTTTTGATATTCGCTGCCGCACACATTCGGTTCGCATTTATATTTAATTCTTTCACCTGACGGACATGTGCCTATTTCAACCCAACCATGTGCCGTGTCGCACGGATCATCTTGGAAACCTTCACATTCATCTTCGGCACATTCTTTATATAATGTGTCGCCGGATTTACAAGTGTTTCCTGTTTCATGATAACCGGTACCGCAGCTTGTTGTATCATACGGGCAAGTCACGGGTGTATCACAAAGCTCACCTTCCCAGCCTTCTTCGCAAACGCAAACTGCATTTTCCTGATGACCGTGAACACATTTTAATTTTTTATAGCATTTGCCATCGTCACCTTTAAAGCCTTTACATTTGTGGCCACCACCGCCGCCACCGCCTGCTGCCAATGCAATGGCCGTTGCACCCAAAGCAACCGCACCGGCACCGATTGCCAAAGCTGTTCCGGAAATAAGAGGAACAGCAACGATCGTTGTGCGAGTCTTCTTAACAAATTCGGCATAACCGAGAATTCTTTTCGTGCATTCCGCGTTCGGATCAGCACCCGCATCAAGATAAGCATTAAATGCCGTTGCATTACGACGACGAACGGAATAACACAAACCCGTATCGCCATCACGATTGACA
>JAEEGL013083644.1_pt1 | contig 24735 bp, 18 predicted proteins | sample 9134231 | NCBI WGS metagenome assembly JAEEGL01 (sample SAMN16246548, study PRJNA631951) | gut metagenome | biome: gut microbiome; feature: rumen; material: fiber-attached | host: Bos | place: Iran: Karaj | collected 2018-10
ACTGCAAGTACGAATGTCGCCTTGCCTGCTGACTCTGGGATTGGCTCTGCCCCAAGTGCCTTCTTGTCAAGTGTTATTGTAGACTCCTTAGCATCCTCAACTACAAGGTGACCGTTCTCGTCAACATAAGCCTTTCCGTCTGTTACAGTGCTTACGTCTGTTACCTTTCCATCCTTGATTGTGAATGTGAACTTTGTTACGGTTGTGTAGCCTGTCGGAGCTGCTGTCTCTTCGAGACTGTACTTGCCATCCTTAAGTCCGTCAAACTGTGTATTATTGCCTGTAAACTTTGTACTAGTAACTTCGCCCAGTGCCGTACCGCCATTTACCTTTACGCCTTCAAGTGTCTTCCCCTCATCCTCAACTGCGAGTACAAATGAAGCCTTTCCAGCCGACTCAGGAATCGGTGTTGCACCAAGTGCAAGTTTGTCAATAACAATACCTGTCTGTGCATCCTCAACTACAAGGTGACCATTCTCGTCAACATAAGCCTTTCCGTCTGTTACTGTGCTTACATCCTTTACCTTGCCGTTTTCAACTGTGAATGTGAACTTTGTTACGGTTGTGAAGCCGTTTGGAGCTACTGTCTCCTCTAAGCTGTACTTGCCGTCCTTGAGTCCTGTGAACTTAGCACTGTTGCCCTCAAATTCAACTGACTTGTCCTTATCAGTTAGTGTCTTAGCCTTTGTGCCCTCGCCTACTGTTACTCCTTCAAGAGTTGCATCCTTATCCTCAGCTGCAAGTACGAATGTTGCGTTGCCGGCTGACTCTGGGTTCGGCGCTGCTCCAGGTGCCTTCTTGTCAAGTGTTATTGTGGACTGTGCATCCTCAACTACAAGGTGACCGTTCTCGTCAACATAAGCCTTGCCGTCTGTTACGGTGCTTACGTCCTTTACCTTACCGTTTTCAACTGTGAATGTGAACTTTGTTACGGTTGTGTAGCCGTTTGGAGCTACTGTCTCCTCTAGGCTGTACTTGCCGTCCTTGAGTCCAGTGAATTTAGCACTGTTACCCTCGAACTCTACTGACTTATCCTTGTCTGTAAGTGTCTTAGCCTTGTCGCCTTCACCTACTGTTACGTTTTCAAGGTTCTTATCCTCGTCCTCTGCTGTAAGTACAAATGTTGCCTTGCCTGCTGACTCTGGGATTGGCTCTGCTCCAAGTGCCTTCTTGTCAAGTGTGATAGTTGACTTGTTGTCTTCAACTACAAGGTGACCATCTTCGTCTACATAAGCCTTTCCGTCTGTTACAGTGCTTACATCCTTTACCTTGCCGTTTTCTACTGTGAATGTGAACTTTGTTACTGTTGTATATCCGTCGGGAGCTACTGTCTCCTCTAAGCTGTACTTGCCATCCTTGAGATATTCAAGCTTAGCATTGTTGCCGTCAATCTTAACTGACTTTGTATCCTTTGCTGTAGCCTCACCGCCATTGATCTTTACTCCCTCAAGAGTATTCTCCTCGTCCTCTGCTGTAAGTACGAATATTGCCTTGCCAGCTGACTCCGGGATAGGTTCTGCGCCAAGTGCAAGCTTATCGAGGTTGATGATAGGAGCGTCCTTAACTGTAATCTTCTTTCCGTCTTCTGACTTCTCTGTAACACCGTCTGTAACTGCACTAACATCTGTAACGATACCATTCTTAATAGTAAATGTAAACTCTGAAATGGTTGAATAACCTGCCGGAGCAGTATCCTCCTTCAATGAATACATACCGTCCTTGAGGTATTCGAGCTTTGTGCTGTTACTTGCAAAGGTAGCAGACTTCACATCTCCGAGAGCTTCCTCGCCATTTATCTTCACACCGTTGAGTGAACCGTCAGCGTCCTTTGCCGTGAGAGTAAACTCAGCTGTGCCGTCTGTTATCATCTTGCCGCCGAGATCTGTCTTGTCAATTGAAATTACTGGAGCATCTTCAACTACAAGGTGACCGTTCTCGTCAACATAGGCCTTACCCGTAGTAACTGCTGATACGCTAGTTACCTTGCCTTCCTTTACTGTAAATGTAAAGTCGCTTACTACTGAATAGCCAAGAGGTGCGGTATCCTCTCTAAGAGTATATGTACCATCCTCGAGACCTGTAAAGGTTACTGTATTTCCGTCAAAAGGCTCTGTCGACTTAACTGCGCCAAGAGCAGTTCCATCATTGATGATAACGCCACTAAGAGTTGCACCATCATCGTTTGCAGTAAGTGTGAACTTAACCTTTCCTGCGGACTCAGGAATCTCAGTTGCGCCAAGCGACTTCTTATCAAGTATAATAGTATTCTTCTTGACATTGAGAACTGCTTCGCTTGTCTTAGTGCTTATAACATTCTTGTCAGCGTCCATCTCAACGATAACGCCGTCCTTAATAACAATAGTCTTTGAAGCTGCTGCTTCGTATCCTGCAGGAGCCTTTATCTCCTCAAGGAGATACTCACCGTCATAAAGTCCCTCAAATGTCTTTGGATTTGAAACCTTTGTATTCCACTCAGTCGATTCACCAACTTTAAGAGCATCGCCTGAAATTTCAGCGGGGAGCTTCTTCTCTGAAGCCTTCTTAAATGTGAGCTTCATGTCAGCTCCGTCATTTGTTCCCTCTGGAGTTGTATTGCCATCTGTGCCAAAGAATTTGCTGAACTCAATCTTTGAAATATCATCAAGGATTATAAGCTGGCTTCCATCCTCCGAAATCTTGTACTTTCCAGTTGTCTTAGCATCGGTAACCGTTACCTTTCCGCCTGCAACATTGAAGCTAAACTCTGATACCACTTTGGTGTAACCGTTTGGAGAAGCTGTCTCGACAAGAATATAATCACCGTCATCAAGACCGATGATGTCGATAGAGCCTCCTGTGAACTCGCAAGCTTTTCCACCATCTGTAAGTTCAAGAAGCTTTTCGAATTTTACCTCAGGAACAGAAGCACCTTCTTCAACGTCTACTGTATAGATGCTTCCATCATCAAATTCGATAACATATGTTCCATTGAAGATACCTTTAATTTCAACTGTATCTTCCGATACTGTCCCCTTGTACTCATATGTGTTCTTGCCAGAAGAAGAAACAACCTTTCCGTCTACAGTCACATTCTTGAATGTGGCACCACGAACAGTATACTTTTGACCCTTTGTAAGATCCTTTATCTTTATACCACTGGTTCCGCTGAGAGCATCATGTGACTTGCTCACCTTTTCGGAAATATCAACGCTGTCATCCGTTGTTGTTAGGGCGCCCAGTGAAGTGCCATCCTTCTTCTTAAGTACGAACTCTGCACCGTCGATAATTACCGAGCCCATATCGCCCTTGCTTATCTTAACGGTATCTTTCTTATCTGTGAACTCAAGTGTATCCTTGTCTGCTGAAAGGATACCATCTGTTCTCTTGATTGTGAATGTCTTCGAACTGTCCTTTGAATAACCTGCAGGAGCACTTATCTCCTCAACAGTGTATGTACCCTCAGACAGGCCTGTGAAAACAACATCTGAACCGATAGAGTACCATTCAAACGACTTGCCGTCAGAAGCAAGATTTTCTATCTCACACTCCTTAGTCTTTGAAGGGTAAAGGTTCTTATCAGCCTTTTCACTCCAGCCCTTACCGTTAACTGCAAAGTACTTCGAGTCATGAGCCTTTACGTTCTTCATACTCTCGCCTGATGTACCCTTTAACCTAAAGAAGGCACCTTGAACAGGCTTACCGTTTTCGTCTGACTTCTTTACAGTTACTGCAAAGGCATCGTCGATAATATCAATTTCCGTATCGAGTATTCCCAATGACTTTGCTGTAACACCTGTATCAGCAGTAACAACAGAGGCATTTCCGTTGTCTATTCTTATTTCTGTCTCCTTAACAGGCTGGAAACCGTCAGGAGCTTCTTCTGTAAGTTTGTATAAACCATTTGGAAGTCCGTAAAACTCAACCGGCTTGTTGATACTAGTCCATGTGATAGAATTATCACTGTACTTCACATCACACTCAGCATTCTTATCCTGATCAGAGTATGTGCCCTTGTTTAGCTTTGCGTCCTCGATATCTTTGGCAGTAAGCGTAAGCTTAGCCCCTGTGAGGAATTCCTTTGCATACGAGCTGTTAAGGTTTCCTTCACCATCCTCGGTGACAGTCATGACATCGCTGTACTTTACAAAGCTTACCTTTGCCAGAGTACCTCCTCCGCTACCGCCTTTGTTTACAACACCGATAGTTCTGTTTCCGCCTGATGCACCGTTATCAATATACTCAACAGAATATCCGTCGGGAACATTGAGCTCCTCGGCATAATAGAAATATGTTTGACCGTTGGGGTCATTCTTATCAAGGTCATCCCATGATGCTTTCCAGTCATTGGAAGCGTTGAGTTTCTTGGAACCGAACTCCTTATAACTGATACCCGAACCGCTGATATCCTTTATCTCACCGTCAGCAACATCAACGACGTAGTCGATACTTCCTTTTTTAAATGTATAAGAACCGTCTGCCAGATAGGATTCTACAGCGTCAGTGACCGGTAAAAAGATTGGCTCCTCAGGACCGAAACCAAACTTAGAAACGATAATGCTTGAATCGCCTTCGGTATTGACTTCCTTTAAAGCAGCTCCGTCCTGATAGGTGAAGTGAGTATCTGTCTTTCCAGCCTCTCTAACAGCTTCAGCAAAGTCCTCATACTTGTTGACCACGTAACTTTCATATGTTATATCTACAAGACCTGCTTTTTTGGAACGATAGAGAGCGACCTCGACTTCATCGTCTTCATGATCGACACCTTCATCCTCCCATGTCTTTTTAACGGAAATACTTACCTGAGACTTTTCGCTTACAGGATTCATGAAAGGCGCCATATGTGTCTCGTTTGTGAGAGTAATCTTGTCAGCGATAATAGTACCGCTCATATTGTTTGGAACTACCTCACAGTCAGGAGCGAGCACACATCCCCAAGGCTCAAGTTTTTCTCCATAATTGTAAAGCACCTTAGTGCCCTCTGAATTAGCATTGAAGAAATTGTAAATTATATTCGTTCCGCTGAGAGCACTCTCCTCAGAATTAACGAGCTTATAAGAGGGATCATAAGCTGATTCGTATGTCCACTCGGGTGACCATACAAACTCTTTCTTGCCCTGAAGGTCAATATTAACTACAAGTGTCTGATCATCCAAGAACTGACCATCCTTGAAGTTGATTCCTGCAACTTTCATGTTTTTGTAATTATCTGCCTCGTCAGCACTGAAGTTGAGCACGTTAGTACCACTCGGATTCAGCGTGAGGGTACCGATATATGCGGACTGATTTGCAGGATCATTGGCGTAATCGGGATTTTCCACCAACTTTAGGTCTGCATAGCTTTTTTCAAAGCTTGCGTAATTTTCCGAACGAGTTTCATAATTACCCTTTTCGACCTCAAAATCAATAAGGCCTCCACCTGCATGCGCAAGGTAGGAGCTTGAAGAAAATTCTCCACCCGGCTGCAGCTTAACATAGTAACTGTCAGCCTGAGGAAGATCAACTCTTACAAACGCATACTTATTTGTATCATGAGGATAATCCAGATTAGCCTTTTCTATTTCCCTGTATCCATAGCCGAATACATATTCGCCCTTTTTTACAGACAATTCGCAATTCTCAGGGAAGAAAAAGTCACTCATTTTACCAAGCGAAAACTCCTTGTAACCTTCCGCTTTGGCTTTGTTTTCGTACTCTCCGCCCTCTTTGAACACAAACGAATCCCTGACAACGTTAAGAAGTCGTCCTGTGCCTGCAGTATTAAGCTGTCCATGATTTGAACCGACGATATAGTTTGGTGTAGCAATGTTTCCGTTGATGTGAGCTCTGTCGTTTGTAGTTTCAATGGTATCAAAAGCAAACAAATGAAAATCGCCTGCAATACCTAGCGGGTTATTCCTGAACCACATCGTTTCCTCATAAGGCGTGTCAATTATTGGCAGTCCATCAGCTGCCTCAGCTGCATAAGCCTGCATTCCGACGCATGACGGCAGAATGTAGCTCAATGCCACAACTCCTGAGGTAACGCCGCTTACCAGGCGTTTACCCAAAAATTTTTTCATTATCGATCCATCCTTTCTTTAAATGTTGATTGTTAATTGTTTTTCCACAATTTCCCCGTAACTGTATCCTTCCGCCTGTACGCGTTTTGATATATTTACAGAATTTTGCATTTTATATTATAACACAACTATATACAAATTGCAATATTTTAAGTTCAACTAATATTAGAAATTATTAATGATACTTTTGTGCATTATTTTACAATATTACCACTTTCTTCAAATTTTGAAAGCCTGTTGCTTGATGCTTTGCGATGATACGCCAAATGGCCATACCAATTTTAGTGTAGTCTTTAAAACTAAATTTATTTATGCTCAAGAGCAACAATTACAGATAGTATTATCATTTTATTATATATACATATATATATTTTTAATTTGTTTAGTTTTCACTATCAAACAATAAATTCCAAGCAAAACTTCAGCAAAAAAGCTATTTACTTTATTTGCAAAACATGATATCATATTCATGTTGTATTATATCCTCACACGAGGAATAGTAACAAGGAGGAAATTTGAAAATGAAGAGTTTTAAGTTTGATGTCAAAAGCATGGTATTGCTTGGCTTGCTGACTGCGGTCATAGCTGTGTTCTCGTTCACACCAATCGGTTCTATTCCTGTAGGTCCGCTTGTAATTACGCTGAACATTATTCCTATTGCCATCGCAGCAATTTCGCTAGGCCCTGTTGGAGGCGCAATCATTGGCGGAGTCTTTGGTATATTCAGCTTTTTACAGTGCTTCGGTATCGGTATTCCAAGCGGTATGGGAGCGATACTCGTAGAAATCAATCCGTTTTTTGCCTTTATACAGCGTTTCGTTCCTCGTCTTCTTGACGGTTTCCTTGCGGGTCTCATTTTTCAAGGAATTACAAAACTTACAGATGCACGTTTCTCTTGTTTCATTACAGGTTTCTTTACAGCTCTTATGAATACAGCATTTTTTATGCTGTCACTTGTTTTCTTATTTGGAAGCACAGAATACGTTCAGGGACTTATGAAAGGTAAGAGCATTATACCTTTCATTATCAGTTTCGTAGGCGTAAACGCACTTGTAGAAATGATAGTATGTACATTCATTACAGGCGCTGTTGGTACAGCCCTATTTAAAGCAAAACTCATAAAAAATCCCGAGAAGTAAGAACAATCACTGCTGTAAAACAGATTTTGAGTAAAAAGCTGTCAGCGGTAAATAAGATAATTCCCAATAGCCGTACGCTTTCCCATGTACGGTTATGTAATACTTAAAGGTTTACTAATGAGTTCAACTACATCGGCTGGCTTTCCAAGCTGCCGTAATCAACACAACGTCCAAAATGTTTATCTCGACATCATTTGTAGCAATTATCAGCAATGTTTTCCTAAAGCAAGGCTGATAAATACTTACGCAAAACTCAGATACTGATTACTAAAAAGCCTTTTCCACATGGAAAAGGCTTTTTTAAGCGTTTGTGAATATGGCATATCTACTCAAAGCTGACAAAAAATTCGATCAGCCTGAAATATATAACCCATGCATATTTTGCCAAGATCAACTGCGTAAAAATTGGTACTGCCATCTAGTTGCCCCAACACACAGCATCACCTATGGTATTCAAAGACTCAAAACTCTCTCTGAGGTTATGATTTTAATGTAAAAAATCAATTTTATTAATCTCTGATTAATGTTTTACCGGTTGTATAATTATCCTATTTTATAAAAAATAGTTGTGGACTTGATATTTTTTTATCACTTTTCTGGAAATCACTTTTTGCAGTCTGTTTTCTCTTGACAGTGTGCAGAATAGGTGTTAAGATTTATTTATATTTAATAAAGGGAGCATGAAAAAATGTACAACAGAGCGTTCCTTTTCAACGGTATCGGCTCGAAGCCGGAAAAGCTTCTTGTAAAGCTGCCACCTAAACTAATGGACAAGTATGAGGTTTATCTTGACGATGCATTTAGCAAACTCGGGCTAAACAAGGATCTTGAAAAAAACAAGGCATACAACGGGCGCGTTGCAGAGTGGATAATCTCTCTGATATGTGATCGTGTGGTCTTTGAATACTACATAAGCAAGGGAATAATCCCGGATATCGGTGCAGGCTATAGCTCAGGAATAGTCAGCATAAGCGGTTGTTTTGGTTCTGTGTCACATGAATTTGCTCACGGTATCATCATGATGAATCGCGCTACAATGCGCTGCCTTGAAGAGCACGACCAGAAGCTTGACATGGGGGTTGTCATCGGCTTTTCATACAGCGATATCGAGGAAATGTTCAGGGATAAGTTTTCATCCGATGAAATAATCATCGGAAGCGGAAACTCCAAATTTCACGTTATGATCAGCGGCAAGGCAGACTCGGTTGAAAAAGCCCTCACACTCTGTCAGAACGAAGGCGCGCTGAAAGCTTTCAGTTTCGGTACAGGAGTTGCTTATCATCATCCGATAATGAAGAACTATTCACAGGAGTACGTTGATTTCTGTTCTTCAACAGAGTACAAGGATCCCAAGTATCCCATCCTTTCTATCTTTGACAGAGAGGTCATGACAAAAGGAGAGCAGATACTCAGGGAAAACCAGCTTAACGTGTATACTCCTATTCGATGGGATCTTGCAATACAAAAGCTTGAGGAACTTGGTGTAACTGAGTTCTTCGACGTTAGCGCCAACGGTGCAGTCAGCAAGTTCTCACGTGTTAGCAGAAAATGTAAAATTTACACTCTTGAAGATGTGTAAGTTTTCATATATAATCTCAAGTATACCCAAAAAGGGAAAGAAATAGTTTTGGAGGTAAAAAAATGAAAGAGATTACAGAAGAAATCAGACAGGAAATCAAGGACATGATCTTTGATTATTATGCAGAAGAGTGTGAAGTTGATAAGAATGAGATCACAATGGATACAAATCCTCAGGAAGATCTCGGAAGCGATTCACTTATGTTCGTTGAGCTTATCGAGATGACAGCTGACAAGTTCGACCTCGATGTCAAGCTCCAGAGCATCGGCAAATATATGCTTAAGGCTCCTATGGAGACAATGAGTGACGTTGTTGAGATGTTCTGCAAAATATACCAGTATGGCAACGATATCGTTAACCAGTAAGCTGTAAAAATGTTAAAGTCAAATTTATCTGAGCTGCACGCCGAGGATAATATTGCTATACTTACCATTGAAAACGGTCCGAAGAATCTTATTTCCGAGCCCGAATTCATAGACCGTAAGGAGCTCCTCGGCTGGCTTGAAAACAATCCGCAGGTTGGAGCTCTTGTCATTACAGGCAAAGGCAGACATTTCTCACACGGAGCCGACGTATCAAAGTTCGGAGAGGCAGGCGAAACAGACCTTTCGTCAAAGCTTGAAAACGCAAGAGAACTTCTACGTACTATCGAAAAACTCCCTATTATAACTGCAGCCGCAATCAACGGAGGATGCTTCGGCGGCGGACTCGAAATTGCTCTGAGCTGTCAGTTCAGGATAGCATCCCCTTCTGCTTTTCTCGGACTTCCTGAAATAATGCATGGGGTTGTTCCCGGTATGGGCGGCATGGAACGCCTTTACAGACTTCTTGGCAAGGAAAAGGCTCTCCGTATGATACTATGTGGTGAAATGATTGGCGCAAAGGATGCCCTTGACCTCGGACTCGTTACAAAACTCAGTGAAAACAAAAATTCCTTTGACGAGACAATTACTTTTGTCAAAGAACTTCTCAATGGCAAATCACTCACCCAGATCCACGCTATAATAGAAACCGTAAACCTCGCTTCTGAGGGAAACGAAGATCCCTCAAAAGGTAAGTTTGAAGCGGCACTTGCGGAGGCGTTCAAAAAATGAAAACGAGCTCTTATGAATTGACAGTGAGGGGATATGAACTTGATTCATTCGGTCACGTCAACAATGCGGTATATCTCCAGTACGCGGAAGCGGCACTGTGGAACTTCCTAAAAGTTCACGGGCTTCTATCCATAATAATAGATGCGGGAATGTTTCCCGTTATTATGGAAAGCACTCAAAGATACATACACGAGCTGAAAATGCTTGATGAAGTAAGTATAGACACTGAAGTCTCCTGCTCATGCGGTATAGTCAGCTACAAGCATAATATCTTGAACAAGAATACTGGTCTTGTTTCATGCAAAGTCAAAGGCAAGCTTGCCTTTGTCAACAATGAACGCATAATATGTGATATTCCCGAAGCAGTAAGAGCTTATCTTGAGGGGAAAGAAAATGACAATCAATAAAACAGAAATCACAACAACTATTTGTCAACTAAGCTCGCTGTATCAGCTTCTTGAAAATAAGGAGCAGCTCGGCGAGCCTTGCTTACTTCTTATACATACCGACAGCAATACGGTGCTCGGTAAAGATGACAGCGAAAAGACTGCCGTAAAAGAATTTCTTTCAGAGGCACCTTTCATATCCGCTGTAGTATCAGACAGTGCAGACAGTGAGCTCGCTGCCTCTGCCGATATGTTTATAAAATCAGAAGAAGTTGACGAATACGTTGAAAAGCTTTTCAAGGATAAAACCAAAAAGCAAATACAGGAGATAAATGCCTGCTTTACCGTAGCAAGAAACTCTCCTGCAGCAAAGGTGCTCGAAATTGAGTCGAAAGCCTTCTACCGACTTATGGCAAACAAGAACGGAGGTAACTCCAATGAATGATAATAACGGAATGATTCTTGAGGAACAAGACGAAGTTCTTGTTCTTTCCATGAATATGCCGGGTAATAATCTTATGACTGCGGATTTTTTTAAAGAATACGAAGCCGTTATGGCTGACATCGAGGTAAAAGCCGCAAACAACAAATACAAAGGTCTAATAATCAAGGGTGCAGGCAGACATTTCAGCGTAGGTGCTGACGTTGACGCTCTCGCAGACCGCTCTGCAAATGAATCCTACAACGACTCAGACGGAATACTTCCAGAAGGTCACATAAAGCAGAAACACTTCTTTACATTTCTTAGAGAGCTCCCGTTTCCCGTCATAAGCGTGGTAACGGGTTTCTGTATAGGTTCAGGCAGTGAGATTGCTGTAAACAGTCACTACAGAATAATCGAGAAGAACGCAAGAGTAGGTCAGCCAGAGTCAACATTTGGCATACTTCCCGCTCTAGGCGGAGTAGCAAGAACTATCGAAATATGCGGTATGCAGAACGCTTACAAACTTGTCATGACTGGCGAACTAATACCTGCAGAGGAAGCCTTCGAGCTTGGCTGGGCTGATATTTTTGCAGACAAGAAGCAAGGCGTTCTCGAGGCTATGGCTCTAATAAAATTTATCTCAGACAGCGGCAGGGAATTCTCTCCTGACGACTATAAGGAGTATATACACTCCTATTTGCAGAATAAGGGGGCCTGATCATGAAAATAGGAATAGTCGGCTACGGCAAAATGGGAAAGGACATCTTTTCTCTCTTCTTTGACAAGCTCCCCGATGCACAGTTCGTGGTCATAGACCTATTCGGTGCTGAAGAGAATAAAGAAGCTATGCTCAAAACTCTCGGCAAGAGCCTAAAGAGAAAAAAGCTTACAGAGGAGCAGTACGAGTTCAAAAAGGACTCATTTCTCTTCACTGACGATACATCCGCACTAAGCGGCTGCAACGTCGTTATAGAGGCAGTTTTCGAGAACATGACTGCAAAGAAGGAGCTCTTCGCAAAGGCTGCACAGGCAGTATCAGACGATTGTTTGCTCCTTACAAACACATCATCACTTGATATCGCGTCCGTATTCAGCGATATCCCACACAAGGAACGCTGCTTCGGTCTGCACTTCTTCTACCCTGTAAAGCTCACAGGATTCGTGGAGCTGAATGTACTCCCAGAAACTTCACAGAGCAATGTGGAAAAGGCTGCACAACTCGTAAAAGCTGCAGGCAAAAAGCCTATTGTTTTCTCTGGCGAATATCATATCTACCTTAATCAGATACTCGCCTGCATGGTCTCACACGCCATCTATCTCCGTGAGATCTTCAGCGCTTCCACTTCCGAGACAGGCAGGGCAGTCGAGGAGCTGTTCTCCATAGCGGGACCTTTTGATGTCCTTGACAGCGTCGGCCTCGGACTCATGGCAGGAAGCCCTGACAACTTCCGCATAGAACGCAACAAGGGACTTCTCGGATATGGCTGTGAGAAGATGAACGGCTGGCTCGCAGAGGGCTGTCCCAAGGATACTCTCAGTTTCCTTGACTTTATGGCTGAGCATGAGAGCGATACAGGTTCTGACTGCACTAAAGCCGCTCTTTATATGGCAGCGCTGATACTCAATGAAACTGTTAATGCTGCATTCGAATACAATGGCGACAAGACCGTTTTTCTTGAAGCTGTACAAGACACCCTCGGACTTGCCGAGCCACTTTCAGCATGCCTTGAGAAATATGACACAAAGGATATTTTTGCAGCACTTGACGAGCTGCATAACAATACGGGCTTCGGCTCGTACGTCCATAAGGACGAATCAGAATGGGAATATATTTTAGGTTGATTCCCAAATGAATTTTTGAGAGATATGAGGTTATTAGTATGAAAAAAGTAGTTATCACAGGTATCGGAGCCGTTACATCTGTTGGATTCAACGCTCACGATTACTGGGAGGGTCTCATCGCAGGCAAATGCGGAATGAGAACCATCACTCGTATTCCACTTGACGGACACGACACAACTGTTGCTGCTGAAGTTGACGACGGCTTTGAGGCAGAGGCAGGTAAATACTGGAAAAAGCGTCAGCTGAACGCTACCACCACAACAACAAGAATGGGACTTGCTTCCGCAGGTGAGGCTATTGCAGACTGTGGAGTCGACATTGAAACCTATAACGGAAAAAAAGTCGGCGTCATTTACGGCGTAATCGACAATTCCTACGAGGACTACGAACTCGAAAAGCCCCTTAACATAACACTCAAGAAAATGCCTAACGAGCTCCCTGCGCTCGTTTCTATAAAGTACGGCTTCACAGGTCCTGCTTTCAATGTCAGCACGGCCTGCGCTTCATCTGCTTACGCAATCACACTCGGCAAGCAGTTCATCGAGTCTGGTCTATGTGATATGGTAGTTGCAGGAGGTATCTCCAATACGGTTACTCATCTTGTTATAAGCGGTTTCAATCAGCTTCTAGCAATGTCTGTAAACCCAGACCCTAATACTGCTGCACGCCCTTTCACAAAGAACCGTGATGGCTTCATCATGGGAGAGGGTGGCGGTACTGTCGTTCTCGAATCAGAGGAGTCAGCAAAAGCCAGAGGAGCGAAGATATACTGCGAGCTTGCAGGTGCTGCAATGTGCGGCGAGGCATTCAATCTCACAGCTCCCAAAACAGACGGCGTAGGCATGGCAGAGTCTATGCGACTTGCTCTCGACAACGCTGGCCTTTCACCTGATTCTGTTGACTACATAAACGCACACGGCACATCGACAGGTCTTAACGACCTCTATGAGACAAAAGCTATCAAGGACGTATTCGGTGCAAGAGCATACGACATACCAGTATCGTCTGTAAAGGCTTCCATAGGTCATACTCTAGGTGCAGGCGGAGCTCTCGAGGCTATAGCTTGCATCAAGGCTATCGAAACAGGAATAGTACCTCCTACTATACACTATGACGAAGCCGACCCAGAGCTTGACCTCAACTACGTTCCAAACAAGCCTCAAGAGCACAAAGTAGACGTTGCTATCTCAAACTCATTTGGCTTCGGTGGACACAATGCAACTCTTGTACTCAAGAGATACGAGGACTAAGACATAAAAGCAAGACAGAAAGGATAAATGATATGCCAATTGCACAGATGAAAACCAATTACAAATTCAGTTCCCCTGCCGCTTACAAGAACTTCCTCGATGAAGCGGCAAGCGAGCTCTCAGAGATACTCAGAAAGCCGCTGCCTGCAATAATGGTAATGCTTGACGAGTGCCCCATGTATATGAACTCCTCCGAGGACACAGTGTTCTTTGCAGAGTTCAGATACATACTCCCGCAGGAGTATGCAGACGACAAGGCAGTCTTCCTTAAGGAACTGGCCGACAGAATGCTCAGTCTGATACAGAAGCATACACAAGTTAATCCATATCGTATTTATATGCAGTTCACGGAGATGACCCGCGAGGGCGCATGGAAATACACAGGCTGACAAAGAAAGGAAAAGATAAATATGAAATGGGCAATAAGAGACCTGCTTAATCCTGTAGCAACACGTTCACTGCTCTACGGAGCAGATCCTTTCGATCTCGAGGCTATACTCAAAAAGATCGACAATATAAAAGTCAAGAGCGGCAAGCAGATACAGAACGTATGGCTAGAAGAATGGCATTCAAAGATTGACCGCTATACCGAACTCTGCGATAAAGCTGAACAGACTGGCAACAAGATATCCGCAAAGGCATACGCAAAAATGATAGCACAATGCCATTATGCCTGCTTTATGGTAAATATTGAGGATGTTGAGCACAAGACAGAGATATACAAGGGACTTGAGGACAGCTACAGGCGCTACATAAAGCTCTGCAAGAACAAAATAGAATACATTGAGATAGATACTAAGGCAGGAAAGATACCTGCTTATATACACTACCCAGATTCGGGAAGAAAGACAGACTACCCCGTAGTAGTTACTTACTCGGGTATCGGAAGCTGCAAAGAGGAGCTTGAAATGCTTGCTGCTCCACTTAATGAGAGAGGCATCGCAGTTATCACTCCAGATATGCCCGGTGCAGGCGCTGCGATAATCCACAACAATATCAAGTGCGGAGGAAAGCAAATAGAGGCTGCATTCGACGGCATAACAAAGTTCATAAAGAACCACAAGAAGCTCAACGAGAAGAATATGGCAAACTTTGGTCTCTGTATGGGCGGCGGATATGCATTCCGTGCTACAGTAAAGAATCCGAAGGCAAAGGCTTGCGTAAGCCTCTTCCCGCTACTCATGAACTTCGCAGACCAGAACAGCATACCTGTATGGATGAAGCGCGGCAAATGGAGCTCATACCAGTACAGCGACGATTACCTTGAGGGAATGAGAACTCTTGAGGAGGGCACACACAAGGCAGACTTCCTTATGGTATACAGCAGCGACGACAACTGGATGACTCCAGAAGCTTCACAAAAGCTTCTGGACAAGGCCAAGGGCTACAAGGAGTGCATACACATTGAGGACAAGCCCGCTTACGTATCAGAGGAGACAATAATGCATGCTATGCCAGTTGGCGAGCAGTACCACTGGGTACAGCACATTGCAGCAGACTTCATAGCTGCAAGACTTAATGGGGGAAAATAAAATGTCAGAGAAATTTTTTGATTATTACTGCAAATATGCTCAGGAAACACCTGATAAGGTGCTTCTTAGGATAGACGAAAACGAGCTCACATACGCACAGTTCATGGAAAAAACAGCTGTACTGGGCTCAGCAATGAAGAAAATCGGTATCGGCGAGGACGACAAAGTCGGAATTTGTATGCCAAACAGCATCGAGTGGTTCATCGTTTACTGGTCAGCAGTAAGAATAGGCGCCCAGCCTGTTCCTATGGATCCTCAGAGCGGATCACTGGAGCTCTCAAAGCTTATCCCTGCTACAACATCTAAGATCATGTTCGTAACAGAGAAGTACAGAAATAACAACATCATCGCAGCTGTAAGTGACCTTGTTCCTTCAAAGCTCACACTTGACAAGGTAATATGCTTTGCTGACGACAGCGTTATCCCACAGGACAGCTGCTACACTTCTGCCGATAAGTTCATGGCTGAGTACGGCAGCAGCGAATGTGATATCTACGAACCCGATTATCTCCACACCCTGTCACTTGCCTGCACATCAGGCAGCACAGGTATCCCCAAGCTTCTCTCTGTACCTTCGGGTGGATTCCTTTCCACACAAAAGGACATGGGCGATTACCTTGAATTCAAGGCTGACGACGTAATGATGCTTGGCATGACTCTCTATCATCAGGGGGGCTTCGGCATGGGACAGCAAATGGTGCTAAAGGGCGGTACCGTTATGTATCAGCCTCAGTTCAACCCTGTTAACTTCCTTGAAACAATACAGAAGTATAAGGTTAGTATCATTCAGCTCACATCTACACTGGCAAAAGTACTTCTCTCAACTCCCGACTTTGACAAGTACGACCTTTCTAGCGTCCGTATAAGCTACTGGGCAGGAGAAGTTCTCCCCAAGGAGATCGCCGATATCTTCGTTGAAAAACTGGGTATCCGTGTAGTAAATGTTATAGGTTCTTCCGAGACCTGTACCATGGTGGTATGGGACTCCGCCATCGATAACGGCACTGACCCAAGTGACTTCAAGAAGCTTAGCTTCACAGACGTCCGCGTTATCGACGAGAACCACAACGACGTTCCCGAAGGCGAAACAGGCGAACTCTGCGTATATACAGACGGTGTTATCACAGAATATTTTGGCAATCCCGAACTCTCCGCAGAGAAGATCCTCACAGACGAGCAGGGACGCCGCTGGTTCTGCACAGGCGACCTCGTAAACAAACTCCCTGGCGGTATAGTTCGTTTCGCAGGCAGAAGCAAGCGTATCATTAAACGCGGTGGAAACCTCGTTCACGCTGAAGAGGTTGAGGCTTGCCTCCTCACTCATCCGAAAATCGCTGCTGCGGCAGTTACAGACGAGCCGCACCCCGTTATAGGTCAGCAGATAGTTGCTTACATACAGCCAAAAGGCGACGAAAAGGTAACACGCGGCGAGTTAGCACGTTACTTTGACGGCAAACTCTCAGCATACAAGGTACCCGACAAGGTAGTCCTCGTCGAGGAGATACCAAAGGATATCGGCAAGATACAGTTCAAATACCTTAGAAAGAAGGAGTACAAATAATGAATAACCTTAATTTTGATGAATTCAAGCAGGCAATCTCTGATTATGTTGGAGTTGATCCTTCGGAAATAACAAGAGAAACTGACGTTTATGATGATCTCTTCCTAGACTCACTTGGACTTTTCGGACTCGGATCAGAGATAAAAGAGACATTAAAGCTAAATGTTCCACTTTCACTGGTAGCTTCTATCAGCAAGGTTGGAGAAATATTCGACCTTCTCAACGAAAAGGGCACACCTGTCGAGGACTGATATGGTATTATTCTTCTTCCCACACGCAGGTGGCTCTGCAAAGAGCTACAGCTCCTTCAAGCGCTTTCTGCCAAAAGAACTGACTGTAGTACCTATGGAGCTCTCAGGACGCTTCACACGCCTCGCTGAGCCTCTCATAGACAACGTACCCGACTGTGTATCAGACCTCATAAAAAAGCACTTAGAGCTTCTTACAGAGGACTATGCGCTTTTCGGGCACAGCATGGGCACCGTCCTTGTGACAGAGTTCGTAAAGCAGACACTTGCAAAGGGACTCCCCCAGCCATGTCATATCTTCCTTTCGGGAAAGAATCCTCCCGACGAGAATGTACACTGCTTCGAGAATATTCTGGAAGCCAAAGACGAGGAGATAGTTGATTACTTTTCAGCAAATGCCCTTTCCTCCAACGCTCCCATTCCAGACGAGGAGCTCATGCGCACGCTGAACCGGATACTCTGTACAGATGTGCGGATGGCTGAACGATACAAGGCAACTCCCGAGGAAGTAAAGTTCCCCTGTGATATCACAGTCATATACGGAAGAGACGACGTGCTCATGCAAAGTGTTGACATGAACAGCTGGAGCAGATTTACTGACGGCAAATGTCAGGTATACCCCTTTGACGGTGACCATTTCTACTATCAGCAGCACAAGGAAGAGGTCTGCGGCATAATCAAAGAAAAACTTCATAAATAACAAAGTAAGCAGGGGATGTTCAATTGAAACATCCCCTTGTCTTACTATACATTAATACCTTTTTGTATTGCAATCAATGACTGACCGCCGTTTTCTTAACATTTGTACTTATAGCCGCACCACTGTATTTCACTTTTCTTACAAGCAGCGTAAGGAGTATCAAAGCTGCCGCAAATCCGAGCTGTATCATATAGCACTGCATTACCTTACCAAAGCTGTACGGTGTTACATCAGCTATCATCTCATTTGCGCTTATGTACCAGTAAGCAGGCATGAACCTTCCAACTGCAAGTACCTTGTCACTGAGCATTTCCATAGGAATAAATACGCCGCACAGGAAGCTCATGCCAAGTCCAAGCACCTGCGTTATAAGGTTAAGTACATTGTCCGCTGGCTCAAAGCTTGACACGAACACCGCTATCGCTGCAACAACAAACGAAAATATAAGGCTGTTGAATACTGCATACCACGCTCTTCCAGTATACATCTCCTCATTAAGCATAATTCCGACTATCATTAGCAGGAGCCATACCGCCAGTACAAAAAGGCCGCTTCCTAAAAAAAGCTGAAAGGTATATTTCGAGCTGCTGATACACGAGCAGTTCGTACGGAAGCGTATATCCTTCCTGTTCATGGTAACAAGCACCTGACATACGATTATGAATACTGCAGATATAAGTATATATGGCATATACTGGAAATATGCCGCGAAATCAACACTATAATGAACATTTCCTCCCTTATCAGCTCTCAGCATACTTACATACGTTTCTTGAGAGAGAGCTTTCTCCGTACATCTCAATGCCTCGTCAACAGACATGCCCATACTGAGATAAGCCTTTACGGAATTGGTATACTCGTCAAGGAACTGTCCCATATACACCGTAGAGAAGCTTTCATCAAGGCAATAGCTGCCGAACACATTGGCGATGTCCCCGGCTCTGAGCTTTTCAGCATAGCCCTCATTAATTATGAGCGCATAGTCTGCTCTTTTGTAGTAGAGAGAATCTATTATAACATCCCGGTCGTTTTCTATTTCAACTATATCATTTGTTTCCCCTATAAATTCCGAAAGTTTCCTGCTTTCCGGAGTACCGTCCTCGTCAAAAATGCATATCTTCAGCTTTGTTATCTCAAATTTGTTATCCTTACTCGAAGTACTGGAAGCTATTATGGAAATGACAATAAAAATGATTATATATGCCAGCGCAGACGGAAGACGCTTTTTTGTTATCTTGAACATAGCCTTAAATACTTGCATACTTCTTCCTCCTTGACACTAAAAATCCGAGCACTGCAAAGATCACAGCCGTTACAGCCATAGTTATCAGCTTTGTGATGAAGCGATCATAATCCTCATAGATGTTGAGGCAGTAGAAAGAGTCCGATATCACAGCTACTGGATTTATATTATTGAACCACGGTATCTTTGCGGCGATAACAGCCTTCATATTGCCCATCATAAGACCACTGCAGAAGCAAAGGCTCATAGTCACGGTCATAAGTATAGCAATCTTTGTCTTTTCTCCCACGCGTGCCAGCGAACCTACCATAAATCCAAATGTTACTCCCAGGATACCGCCTAGCACTGCCGTCGGATAAACCAGCCATAGCCTGTCGCCAAAGTCTGTTTTCAGTACAAACGCAAGGAATGTCACGCACAGTACCATACATAAAGTCTGCATAATAAAGCTGCCCAAAAGACTTGCAAGAACACTTTTTGACTTTGGTACGGGCGAGCAGTTGTTCCTTGCTCCAAGCGCCGAAAGGTCAGCCTGATTCTGCATGGTTATGTGCATTCCCGTCATGCAGCCGAACATCGCCACCATAGCGATAAGATTATAGAAATACTGTATATACACATCGGGATTGCCCTGAGTCAGCGGTATCTTTCTGCACGAGCTCACAGTCTCCGAAGTAAGAGATGTAATGACCTCCTGTGCCTTTTCAGGAGATGTATTTATAGCGTCCATAGCGATCTTTTCACGGACCTTATACTGTTCAACAAACAATTTCAGCATAGTTTCACGGAGTCCTTTTTCTTTAACTGTAAGGCTCAACTCTCCATCCGAAACTATTATTCCCTCAACATCACCGTCGTCAAGAAGCTTCTCAGCTTTTTCCCTGGTTACAAAATTCACCTTGAGAAAAGGCTCATTAGAACTCTCTATTCCATCAAGGACCTGTTTGAACGCAGGATTTTCACTTTTCTCAACTACTGCAACGGGTATGGAGCTAAACTTATCATTCTTTTCATAAATGCTTCCGAAAGCTACCTTAAAAAAAGTACCTAGTACTATTGGAAAAAGTACTAGCCATATAATAAGATCCTTATTCCTGAGGCCAAATTTAAGTTCATATTTCAACAAATGCAGGAACATATTCACTCCTCCTTGTCTCTGAGAGCAGTACCTGTTATTTCAAGGAACACGTCATTAAGAGTCGGTCGCTCTGTATATACTCTTCCAAAACTGAGCTCGTTCTTCTGAAGGACATCAAGTATTCTCAATAAATTATGCTTGCCGCCAGAGCAATAAACGGAAAGTTTCCCGTCTCTGTATTCGGTATCGTAAACATGATTGATTCCTGAAATATCACTGAGCACATTATCTGGAAGTTCCAATATCTCGATTGTTATGGTTTCTGTATTCTTTATCATGCGCTTAAGCTCGTCCTTTGTTCCCTCGGCAACCTTCCTGCCCTTGTCCATAATAGCGATACGTGTGCATATCTGCTCAACTTCTTCCATATAGTGTGAGGTATATATTATAGTAGCCCCATCCCTGTTGAGCTCCTGAATACCCTCGAGAATGCGATTTCTGCTCTGCGGATCGACTGCCACTGTAGGCTCGTCAAGGATTATGAGTTTCGGCTTATGAGCTATACCGCAGGCAATATTCAGTCTGCGGAGAAGTCCTCCAGAAAGCTTTTTGGGGTAGAACTTAACAAAATCCTCAAGTCCCACAAATTTCACAGCATCGTCTACGTATTTCTTTCTCTTTTCCTTGTCAGTTATGTAAAGTCCGCAGAAATAGTCGATATTTTCATAGACTGTAAGCTCGTCAAAAACAGCCACATTCTGCATAATAATACCGATTTCTTTTTTGATATCGTAACTCACAGGCGTCATTTCTTTGCCGAATATCTCTATACGACCTTTATCAAATGAAAGAAGCGACAACAAACAGTTTATAGTAGTAGTCTTACCAGAGCCGTTCGGACCAAGAAGTCCGAATATCTCACCCTCATTAATTTCTAGGCTGAAATGATCGAGAGCAATGAGATCACCATAACGTTTTACAAGGTCCTTTATCTTTACAACTGTATTCTCCATATTGATATCCTCCTTTAAGTTTCTCGCTGAATATATTATAGCTCATAGAAAACTATTTTTGTAGTGTCCCCTGTCAGTTTTTGACATGACAAATGTCATATTATAAACTGTCAAATGTCATAAGATAGCAAAACAGCGAAGAGCTTAACTCTTCGCTGTTTTTGAAGGTGGTTATTTAAAGGAAGATTTCTGATAAATCGTGAACGTCGTAATTTTGTCCACTTGTCTCTGCCGATCAGTTATTATCGGGAAGAGACTTTATAAGACCAAGCAGATACTTCTGTATTGCCTGTGCATCGTTTGATGTAACACCATCATTGTGTCCAGTGCAGTCTGCGTTTGCAAGGCCCTGTGCAGTGATATGATGACTATCACTACCGTTTCTACCATACTTGTTTGGATTTGCGAGGCTCTGCATGATGAGAACTGCATCTGAGAGGTCTACATCACTATCACAATTAACGTCACCGTACTTGATATTCTGAACGTTTCCACCCTGATTTGTTGTTACTGTTGTAGTTACCTTTGTTGTCGTAGTTGCCTTAGTTGTAGTAACTACAGGAGCACTACCCTGTGCGTATACAGCCTTGATAGTAACACCTTCACTTACAGGAACTGTGATCTCATCAGATGTAGTATTTGCTACTGAAGCACCTGTTACTTCCCAGTGATCAAATCTGTAGCCTTCCTTAGCCTCTGCCTTAACGGTTACAGGGAAATCTGTGAAGTACTTGCCGCTCCATGTGCTCATGGAATCGTCAAACTTTATGGTATTGAGCTTAAGCGTACCCTTGCTGCCGTCGTTGCCGACTGTTACAGTTGCAAGGCTGCCTGTGAGGCCCATATAGTTCTTCATCTGGCTAGTAACATTACTGTATCTTGTGTTGTAGAAAGTTTCAAGGAGCTGATAATCCTGATCGAAGGTAGACTCATTGTGAGTGTGTTTCGATGATGGGAAACGCTTATATGTATCGAGTATCTGCTGCTTGAAGCCCTTATAATAGTTGATAACAGCTGTAGTCTTATTTGTATCGAAGTTGTAGTTAGCCATATCCATGAAGCTGAGCTCAAACTGCTGTCTGAATGTTTCGTTCTTCATAAGGTTCGTGAATGCACCGCTAAGTGAGCCACCGCCCATTCCGAAGCCGCCGAAGCCGCCCATTCCACCGCCACCGAACTGGCTGAAGCTGTTATAAGTAGGACCTGTCTCATTTATTTTGTCAGCAAGACTTGCAGCATACTCTGTATCAAACAGAACCATACGCCACTTGCCATCTGCATAAGGATTCTCGGGATCAACTGTATTCGCACGCCATACACCTGTATTATTGTTCGGCCAGTCTTTATTAGCCCAGTATATCTCAGCTGCAAAATAATCTATGAAGCTCTGCATATCAAGCTCTGCACAAGCTCTCTGATAGTTTTCATCGAGAGTCATATCAACCTTTGATATATTGCTGAGAAGATTATTCCACTCTCCAAGGTCCTGATCATTTCCATCCTCAAGAGAACCGTTCTTAATGAAAGAAACATCGTTCTTCTTAATGCCATAGTGTGACTTGAAGTAATCTGTATTGTACTTCTCCATGAGCTGATAGATTCCCCAGAACTCGCCGTCAATGAAAAGTATGCACTCACTTGTAGCCTGAGTAGCCATATCTCTGTCAGATACAAGGGACTGGTTAACTGAATCACGGAAGTAACCTGCCATATTGTCGTTTCCACCGTTTCTTATGGTGAAGCCATCAAATGTATCAATAACTTTATTGTTCTTTTCCTTAGTGGACTTACCCTCAAAGAGATCGTACTCAACCTCAGCCTTCCCATAGTCCATACGAGCAAAGATGTTAAAGCTCTTCTGAGCCCATGCTCGTGAAGCTGCACCCTTTGTTCTGATACCAACGTCCTGAGAAACTACGCTCTTACCGCCGTCAAATATCTCGATATTTGCTGGGCGCTCCCATGCTTCACCTTTCTGATTGTAATTAGCCTGTGACATGAATGCCATGTCACCCATATCAAAGCCGCCAAAACCGCCTGCGCCTCCCTGCTGCTGACCACCAAAGTTGAAGCCACCGTCCTGGCCGCCGAAATTAAAGCCTCCCTGCTGTCCGCCGTTAACGTCACCGCCTTGCTGCTGACCACCAAAGTTGAAGCCACCGTTCTGACCGCCGAAATTAAAGCCTCCCTGCTGTCCGCCGTTAACGTCACCGCCTTGCTGCTGACCACCAAAGTTGAAGCCACCGTTCTGACCGTCGAAATTAAAGCCTCCCTGCTGAACGTCCTCATCTGCATTAACCACAGGGCCACCTGCGCCGCCAAGCTGAACATCGCCCATGTTGAAGTTGCCCATATTGAAGCCACCCTGAGCTGCGTCACCATTCTGGCCACCCATGTTGAAGTTACCCATATTGAAGCCGCCTGCGCCGCCATTAGCATCGCCACCCATATTCCAGTTGCCGCCTCCGAAGTTCATGCCGCCGAAGCCCATACCTCCGCCGCCTTCTTCGTAAACCTTACCTGTTACATAGATGCCTTTTTCATAATCGAAAAGATTTGAAGGGTCTGTTACAAGTGAGATAACCTTCATGTTCTTGTACTTGTCAACGTTGGTTGAGCCGACAAAATATGTCTTCGTTGCTATGCTACTTGTTCTACCCTGAGAATCAACAGCAATAGCACGTACTACAGCGGCCTTGAGAACGCCCTCATCTGGGGCAAGGATATCTGTATAAGCTGTGATATCTGTCCTTGCGCTGTACTTGTTAGGCTGGCTTGTCATGTCCTGAACTGTAATAGGACCTGTATATCTTTCAGAAGCAGTTGTAGGATCACTGCCGTCAAGTGTATAGTAAACTGTTGTGCCCTGTGGAGCTTCAAGTGTGAGGGAGAAGCTACTGTTGTAAAATCCGCTCTCTGCGGAGAATCCAGGGGTTCTTACTGCGTTTGAGCCCTCTGGAGCTTTGTTTGCTGCCTCGGGAGTTGTTGATAGTACATAGAACTCGCCGCTGCCATCAGGATACTGACCGTAGGAAGTATCCTTTGCCATATCGTCAAATGTAATCTGTGAAGCTATATTTCCAGAAGCGTCTGTAAGTGTGAGTGTCTCACCACTTGTAGAAAGTCCGAAAGGAGCTATAGCTGAATTTGTTTCACCTGCTGTTCCGTCACAGAAAACTAGTTTTCTGCCGCCTGCCTGAATAGTAGTGCCTGCAGGAAATGTAAAACGATAAGGTGTATCAGCCTTGTCACTTATGCCCCAGCCACTAATATCGACTGCGCTGTTTGAACTGTTGTAGAGCTCAATCCAGTCGTACATACCGCCATCTGGTGCAGCAAAAGCAGTATTCTTTGGACATACTTCATTGATAGTAACAGAGCTTGCTGCATATGCCTGTGAAACAGGAAATAGTCCTGCAGTTCCGAGGAGCATTGCAAGGCTTACTATGCCTGAAGCAGTTCTTCTTGCTGATTTTTTAAACATAACGTATCCCTCCATAGTGATTTTTCATGTTATCGTGATATTAGGCTCACAGAGCCTTCATCTGTTTTTCATCTTGTGTACATGATATAAAATCTTTCTTAAAATAACCTTAAACTTGTCTTAA